>Ga0209181_10004800_pt1 | contig 19853 bp, 15 predicted proteins | sample MAT05_FD_187208 | JGI IMG/M metagenome (GOLD analysis project Ga0209181, IMG submission 187208) | Freshwater microbial communities from Lake Fryxell liftoff mats and glacier meltwater in Antarctica - MAT-05 (SPAdes) (version 2) | ecosystem: Environmental > Aquatic > Freshwater > Ice > Liftoff... | reverse complement strand
AGCTCCCACAGCGAGGAAGGCCTGCCACCGCAGATCATTCGATCTCGCGCTTCGAGCGCACCAGACCTGCCTCGCGCCCACTTCCTCGCTGTGGGAGCCGGCATGCCGGCGACTGCACCCTTGGCTAGCGCCGCGACTCCGGTCGCTGACATACCCTTGGCTACCGCCGCGACTCCTGTCGCTGCCATGGCAGCTCCCACAGCGCGGCAGCAAGGTGTCGAACCTAGACGGTCAACATTCTGCCGCCATCGACCTTGAGGATCTGCCCGGTTACGAAGGTTGCATCGCGCAGCAGGTACAGCACCGCACCAGCCACGTCCTCGGGCGCACCTGCACGGCGCAGCGCACTCTTGCCGATCAGTTCCTGCTGCTCGGCGCTGGTCTTGCCCGCTTCGGGCCACAACACCGCGCCCGGCGCCACCCCGTTGACGCGCACCTCCGGACCCAGTTCCTTGGCCAGCGACATCACCAGCATCGCGTTGGCGGCCTTGGCCATGCAGTAGATGGTGTGGCGCGGGAGCGGGCGCTCGGCGTAGATATCGACCAGGTTCACGATCGCGCCGCGCGCCGCGCGCAGGTGCGGCGCGGCGGCCTGGGACAGAAAGAACGGCGCCTTCGCGTTGGACGCGAACAACTCGTCCCACTGCTGCTCGCTGGCCTCGCCGATGGCGGTCGGATAGAAGCTCGATGCATTGTTGATCAGCCCGTCGAGGCGACCGAAGCGCTGCACGCTGCGCAGCACCAGCTTGTTCAGCTCGGCGACCTGCGCCAGCTCGCAGCCCAGCAGCAGCACCGAGTCGGCGCGCCGCGATTGAAGTTCGGCGGCCAGCTGCTCGGCTTCGGCCTTGCCGTTGCGGTAGTGCAAGGCAAGATCGTAGCCGGCATCGTGCAGGGTGCGCGCGATCACCCGGCCGACGCGGCGTGCAGCGCCGGTGATCAGCACGACGGGGCGTTCGGATATCGGCATGCGGTTTCCCCTGCGGCGTGGTTTCCGCGATTATCCGCCCTTCCAGCGTTCCACGCGCGTGAGCAGATGCCGCCTTCGATCGCCCTGCCGGCCCCATCCGCCGACGAACTCGCGCACTCCGCGCGGTTGTCTGCCGCGATCCGCGACGAGATCGTGGTGCACGGCGCGCTGGATTTCGCGCGCTACATGGAGCGTGCGCTCTACGCACCGGGGCTGGGCTATTACAGCGCGGGTCGCACCAAGTTCGGTGCGGCCGGCGACTTCGTCACCGCGCCCGAGCTTGGCGATGTATTCGCGCGCTGCGTCGCGCGCGCACTGGCACCGGCGCTTGGCGGCGGTCGCTGCGTGCTCGAACTGGGCGCTGGTAGCGGCGCGTTCGCGGCCGATGCACTGCGCGAGTGGGCGCGCATCGATGCGCTGCCGGATGCGTATTGGATCCTCGAGACCAGCGCGGACCTGCGCGAGCGACAGGCCGCGCTGCTGGCCGCACGGGTGCCGCAACTGGCTGCTCGCGTGCAATGGCTCGATGCGCCACCGGCGGCACCGTGGCGCGGCGCGCTGTTCGCCAATGAGGTGATCGACGCCTTGCCGGTACGCGCTTTCGCGTGGCGCGACGAGGGACTGTTCGAGCGCTGCGTGGATGTCGATACCGAGGATCGTTTGTGCTGGCGCGAACGTGCTGCGGATGCCGAACTCAAGGCCGCATTCGCGGCGGCCATCGAGGCGCCGGATGAACTGCCGCGGCCGTATCGCTCGGAGTTGCTGCCGCAGCTCGGCGCCTGGTTCGCCGCAGTGGCCGGCGCGATGGAGTCCGGCATCGCGCTGTTCGTCGACTACGGCTACCCGCGTCGAGAGTATTACTTGCCGCAGCGCAGCGACGGCACCCTGATCTGCCACTACCGGCATCGTGCGCATGCCGATCCGCTATGGATGCCGGGCCTGAGCGACATCACCGCGTTCGTCGACTTCACCGCCGTGGCCGAGGCCGGCTGGCGCGCCGGTTTGCAGCCGGCGTGCTACGCGAGCCAGGCGCAGTTCCTGTTCGCCAACGGTTTGGCCGAGATCGGCGACACCAGTGCGCCGAACGGCGCGGTCGAACAACTGCGCCTGGCCCAGCAGGTCCGCCGCCTGACTCTTCCCGGCGAGATGGGCGAGCGCTTCAAGGCGCTCGCCTTCACCCGCGCGTTCGATCCCGCCCTCGCACCATGGATGGGTATCGACCAGAGCATGCGCCTGTGAAAGGACTGCGCGATCTGCCGCATTTGAACTGGTGGCTGCTGCTGGGGCGGCTGTGGCTGCTGGCCACCGTGGTGATCTGCCTGGTGCCGCTGCCGCCCTCGCCGTTCCTGGTCGAGGGCAGCGACAAACTCGAGCACGCGCTGGGCTGGCTTCTCATCACCCTGTGGTTCGCGCAGCTCACCCGCAGCCCGCAGGCCCTTCTCGCCCGCGCCTGCGGGTTCGTGGCCCTCGGTGCAGCGATCGAGCTGGCGCAATCGCTGACCACGTGGCGCAGCGCGGACCTCGCCGATCTGGTGGCCAACATGCTCGGGGTGATCCTGGGCGTAGCCATCGGACTGTCACCTGCTGGCCGAATCCTTCAGCGCCTGGATCGTCCCTAGACCGAAGCTTCACCTGATCCTGACGCTGCCTTGGCGGTGCGCCTGACCAATGTCACTTGTCAGAAGCGCCGGCAGCTGGCATTTTACTGCACAGAACGTTTTGTATAGAAATGCCATGGGCCGAATTCCCAAAGCACGCGAGAGAGTCCTTGATGCCGCCGAGCGCGTGGTGCGCGAGCATGGCGCTATGGCGTTGACTTTCGACGGGGTGGTGGCCGCCAGCGGCGTCACCCGCGGCGGCATCACCTATCACTTCCCGACCAAGGACGACCTGTTGCGCGCTCTGGTCGAACGCGACCGCGCGCGCTGGGAGCAGTCGATCGCCCATAATCGCTGCACCGGCGGCTGCCCGGCGACCGGCGACCTGGTCGCCTACATCCGCTCGGCCACCGAACGCGATGTCGACCATCAACGCTTTGTCGCGGGCATGCTCAGTGCGGTCGCCCACAATCCGGCCCTGCTCGACGGCTGCCGACAATTCTATCGGGACCAGACGGGCCAGGCACCGTGGACTGAGCTGCACCTGCGCCGGCTGCTGCTGCGTCTGGCCGCCGATGGGCTGTTCTGGATGGAGATCTTCGGCTTCGTCGAGCTGCCGGGCGCGGCGCGCAAGCGACTGGTGCTCATGCTCGAGCGCTTCGCGCACGAGTGGGCGCCGCCGATTCCGGCACGCGCCTCGGCATCGAAAAAACCGCCTTCGAAATCTCCGCGCACAACAACCAAGACCCCCGCTGTTGGCAAAGGAACCAAGCGATGAAGCCTTCCCCAATCCTTGCGACCATCCGTAATGCGAGCGCCTTGCCGCGCCTTGCATTGCTCATCGCCGCCGCAGCCTTGGCTGCCTGCGGCGGCGGCGGCGGCGGTGGTCCACCGCAGATGCCGCCGCCGGATGTCAACGTGGCGAGAGTGGTGGTGCAGCCGGTCACCGAATGGGATCAGTTCTCGGGTCGTATCGAAGCGATCGACAGCGTCGAGATCCGCCCGCGGGTTACCGGTTTTCTGATCGGCACGCACTTCCGCGAGGGCGGGGTGGTGGCCAAGGGTGATCTGCTGTTCACCATCGATGATCGCGAGTATCGGGCTGCGGCCGACAGCGTGCGCGCCGATGTCGCGCGCGCGCAGACCCGTGCGGCCGTTGCGCGAACCGAACTGTCGCGCAGCGAAAAGCTGGCTGCGGTCAAGGCAGCCTCGGCCGAGGAGCTTGAACAGCGGCGCGGCGAACTGGCCCAGGCCGAGGCCGACGTCAAAGCCTCGCAGGCACGCGCGCGGCAGTCGGAACTCAACCTCGAGTTCACCCGCGTCACCGCACCGATAGCCGGCCGCGTCGGCCAGGCTCTGGTGCGTCCGGGCAATCTGGTGTCGGCAGGGACAAGCCTGCTGACCACCGTGGTTTCGATCGACCCGGTGTACGTGGCGTTCGACGGCGATGAGCGCATGTTTCTGAAGTACCAGGCGCTCGCGCGCGAAGGCGTGCGCCCGAGCTCGCGCAATGCGAACAACCCGGTGCGCGTCGGCTTGGCCAATGAACAGGGCTATCCGCATAGCGGCGAGATGGTATTCATCGACAACGCGCTGGACCCCGCGACCGGCACCATCCGCGCCAAAGCGTTGCTCGCGAATGCCGATGGCATATTCACGCCCGGCTTGTTCGCCCGCGTGCAGCTACTGGGTGCGAGCAGCAGCGAGGCGATGCTGGTCCACGATCGCGCAGTGCTCACCGACCAGGATCGCAAGTACGTCTACGTGATCGGCGAGAACAATGCTGCCGTGCGCAAGGACATCCAGCTCGGTCCGGTGGTCGATGGGCTGCGCATCGTGACCGCGGGACTGGCGCCCGGCGACAAGGTGGTGGTCAACGGCACCCGCAAGATCTTCTTCCCCGGCATGCCCGTCGCGCCCTTCGAGGTGCCGATGAGCCAACCGGAGATGCCGCGGCCGCAGCCGGCTGCCGCAGCCGCCGATCCGCAGTCGCCCTAGGCGCGGCGCCCATGCCGCAGGCAGTTGAACCCGCGCCGGGCACGCCCGGGTCGCAGCGCGCGCGCCGCTGTTGCGCCGTATTCGCAAGGAAACTCCGATGACGATGGACGCCTCAAGATTTTTCGTCGACCGCCCGATCTTCGCAGCGGTGCTGTCGATCCTGATTTTCATCGCCGGACTGATCGCGATCCCGCAGATCCCGATCAGCGAGTACCCGGACGTGGTGCCACCGACCGTGCAGGTGCGCGCGGTGTATCCGGGTGCCGACCCGAAGACCATCTCCGAGACCGTGGCAGCACCGATCGAGGAAGCGGTCAACGGGGTGGAGAACATGATCTACATGAAGTCGGTGGCCAGTTCCGACGGCGTGATGCAGCTCAACGTCACCTTCAAGCTCGGTACCGATATCGACCTGGCCGCGGTGCAGGTGCAAAACCGTGTCGCGCAGGCGCTGCCGCGGCTGCCGGAGGCCGCGCGCGCGCTGGGCGTTACCACCGCCAAGCAGGCACCGACGCTGACCATGGTGGTGCATCTGGTCTCGCCCGACGACAGTCGCGATGCGCTGTATCTGTCCAATTACGCCAACCTGCGGATCAAGGACGAACTTGCGCGCCTGCCCGGCGTGGGCCAGGCAATTGCATTCGGAGGCGGCAATTACGCGATGCGGGTGTGGCTGGATCCCGACAAGGTCGCCGCGCGCGGCCTGACCGCCAGCGACGTGGTGCGCGCGATCCGCGAACAGAATGTACAGGTCTCCGCCGGCAGCATCGGCGCGCCGCCGCAGCCGATTGCTGCCGACTTCACGCTGTCGATCAATGCCCGCGGACGTCTGCAGACGACCGAGGAGTTCGGCGAGGTGGTGCTCAAGGCCGATGCCAGCGGCGCGGTGACTCGCCTGGCCGACGTGGCGCGGCTCGAGTTGGGCGCCAACGACTACGCAATCCGTTCGCAGCTGAGCACCAAGGAAGCCGCAGCGATCGTGATCTTCGAAGCACCGGGTGCGAATTCGATCGCGCTGTCGGATGCCGTGCGCGCGAAGTTGGCCGAACTATCGGCGCAGTTCCCACCCGGCGTCGAGTGGAAGGTGGCCTACGATCCGACCGTTTTCGTGCGGCAGTCGATCGAGGCGGTGGTCGCAACCCTGCTCGAAGCCGTGCTGCTGGTGGTGCTGGTGGTGGTGGTGTTCCTGCAGACCTGGCGCGCATCGGTGATTCCGCTGATCGCGGTACCGGTGTCGATCGTGGGCACCTTCGCGGTGCTGTGGCTGCTCGGATTCTCGGTCAATGTGCTGACCCTGTTCGGCATGGTGTTGGCGATCGGCATCGTGGTCGACGATGCGATCGTGGTGGTGGAGAACGTCGAGCGCAATATTGCGGAGGGGCTGAGCCCGCTGGAGGCCGCGCACAAGGCGATGAGCGAAGTGTCGGGGCCGATCATCGCCATCGCGCTGGTGCTGACCGCGGTGTTCGTGCCGCTGGCTTTTCTGGGTGGCGTGACCGGTGAGTTCTATCGCCAGTTCGCGGTCACCATCGCGATCTCGACCATCATCTCGGCGATCAATTCGCTGACCCTGTCGCCGGCACTGGCCGCGGGACTGTTAAAGCCCCATGGTGCGCCGAAGGATGCACTGACCCGAGGTCTGGATCGCGTGTTCGGCCGCTTCTTCGGCGCCTTCAACCGCTTCTTCAAGCGCTCCTCGGATCGCTATGCCACGCGCGTGCAGCAGGTGACCGCGCGCACCGGGCGCATGCTGGCGATCTATGCGGTGCTGCTGCTGGTGACCGTGTTCGCATTCCGCGGCGTGCCGGGTGGATTCATCCCGACCCAGGACAAGCAGTACCTGTTCGGCATCGCCGCCCTGCCCGAGGGCGCCTCGATCGATCGCACCCAGAAACTGGTCGATGAGTTTTCGAGATTGGCGCTTGAGGTCGACGGTGTGGCCAATGTGGTCGCATTTCCGGGCCTCAACGGCGTGCATTTCGCGGCGACCCCGAATGCTGCGGTGCTGTTCATCGGCCTCGATCCCTTCGAGGATCGATTCCCGGGCATGTTCGCGCGCTGGTTCGACGGCAAGAAGACCCGCACTGCAACCGACGTCTGGCTCGATGTGATCGGGCGCAGTGGCGGCATCGAGGAAGGTTTCGCGTTCGCCTTCCTGCCACCGCCGGTGCTGGGCCTGGGCAATGCCACCGGTTTCGAGATGTATGTCGAGGACCGTGCGGGACTTGGTTATGGCGAGCTCAACAACCAGGTGCAGGCGCTGGCTGGTGCGCTGCGTGCGACACCCGGCTTCGACGCGCAATCGGTGCAGTCGACCTTCCAGGCCAACGTGCCGCAGCTCGATGCCGTGGTCGACCGCCTGCGCGCCAAACAACAGGGCGTGCCGCTCAACGAGGTATTCGACAGCCTGCAGATCTATCTGGGCTCGGCCTATGTCAACGACTTCAACCTGTTCGGCAAGACCTATGGCGTGTACGTGCAGGCCGATGCGCAGTTCCGCGACGACATCGCCGATATCGGCAACATCAAGACCCGCAACGAGGCCGGCCAGATGGTGCCGCTGGGCAGCATGGTCGATGTCCGGCGCACCTACGGTCCGGACCCGGTGGTGCGCTACAACGGCTATCCGGCGGCCGATCTGGGTGGTGCGATCGACGGCTCGTCGCTGAGCGCCAACGAGTCGCTGGAGGTCGCGGCCAACCTCGCGCGCTCGATGCTGCCGGTCGGCATGACTTTCGAGTGGAGCGGACTGACCTACCAGCAGGTCACCCAGGGCAATGCGGCGATGTACGTGTTTCCGTTGTGCGTGCTGCTGGTGTTCCTGGTGCTGGCTGCACTCTATGAGAGCTGGTCGCTGCCGCTGGTGGTGATCCTGATCGTGCCGATGGCGCTGCTGGCGGCGATGGGCGGGTTGTTCCTGATCAACATGGCGCACGGTTTGTCGCTGGCGGTGTTTCCGCCGACCGGGCCGCCGACCTTCCTCGACAACAACATATTCACCCAGATCGGACTGGTGGTGCTGATGGGCCTGGCGTGCAAGAACGCGATCCTGATCGTGGAGTTCGCGCGCGAGCTGGAGATGCAGGGTCGCAGCGTGATCGAGGCGGCGATCGAAGCGGCGCGCCTGCGCCTGCGCCCGATCCTGATGACCAGCTTTGCGTTCATCATGGGCGTGGTGCCGCTGGTGTTCGCCTCCGGGGCGGGTGCAGAGGTGCGCTACGTGATGGGCGTGACGGTGTTCTGCGGCATGCTCGGCGTAACCTTCTTCGGGCTGTTCCTGACGCCGATGTTTTATGTGGTGATCCGCACGATGGCCAAACGCGGCGAGCGCGGCAGCGCGCAGGGGGTGCGTCATGCTTGAGTCCAAGCGTTGCAGCCCATCGACCAGCAGTGGACTGCTGCTGGTCGCGCTGGCGACCGCGCTGCTTGCCGGTTGCACCGTCGGTCCCGCGTACGTGCGTCCGGAAGCCGTCGCGCCGGCAGGCTTCACCGAGGCCGATCCCGATCACTACGTGGCGACCCAGCCGGTGTCGGCGCTGTGGTCGGCGTTCGGCGATCCGGTGCTCGATCGGCTGATCGACGAGGCGTTGGCGCGCAATCTGACTCTGGCGCAGGCCGCAGCGCGCCTGGCTGAAGCGCGCGCGATCCGCGGTTTGGACACGTTTGCCCTGTTCCCGGTGGTGACCGCAGGCGCGTCGGCCGATCGCAACAAGCCCAGCGGGCGCGATCCGTTCATTCCGCCCGATGCCGCGCAGACGACCGAAACCTATCGCGCCGGGTTTGATGCATTGTGGGAGATCGATCTGTTCGGTCGCGCGCGCAATGCACGCAAAGCCGTGCGGGCCGATGAGCAGGCGGCGGCAGCTGCACTTGCGGCCACGCGGCAGTCGGTGGTGGCAGAAGTGGCGCAGGCGTATTTCAATCTGCGCGCCGAGCAGGAACGCCTGCGCGTGCAGCGGCGCAATCTCGAGAACCTCTCCGAGAACCTCCAGCTGCTCGAATTGCGCCGCGACAATGGGCGCGGGACCGATCTGGATGTCGCGCGCTCGAATGCGTTGGGCTTGGCGATCGCATCAAGGCTGCCGAATACCGAAGCCGCAGTCGCCCGCCAGGAACAGCGTCTGGCAGTGCTGACCGCACAGCCGATCGCGCGCCTGCGTGAGGTGCTCGGTGCGCCGACCCCGCTGCCGCCGATGCCGGCACTGGTCGATATCGGTACGCCCGAGGACTGGTTGCGTCGTCGACCCGACGTGCAGCAGGCCGAGCGCCAGCTGGCGGCGGCCACCGCGCGCGTCGGCATTGCGGTCGCGGAGTTCTTTCCGCGCCTGACCCTGCTCGGTGCCGGTGGCTGGACCGCGCAGTCGTTCGACGAATTGGGCGAGAGCGTCGCCGAGCGCTGGAACTTCGGTCCATCGCTGTCGTGGAGCTTCCTCGACTTCGGCAGCGTGCGGCAGCGCGTGCGCGCGTCGGAGGCGCGTGCCGCAGGTTCGCTGGCGGCCTATGACGAGACTGTCCTGCGCGCGTTGGAGGAAACCGAAAACGCGCTGGCGGGCTATCGTGCGGCCAATCGCTCGGCTGGTGCGTTGGAGATGGCGGTGCAGCGCGGCCGCGACGCGCTTGGACTTGCCAAGCTGCGCTTCGATGCCGGCGCTGCCGATACGCTCGTGGTGCTGGATGCCGAGCGCACGCAGCTCGATCTTGAGGATCAGCTGGCATCCGCGCATGCGCAGCGCGCGACCGCGCTGGCGGCGTTGTACAAGGCGCTGGCCGGCGATTTCGCACAGGCGCCGCGCGCGAATCAGGAGACCGCCGCGCACGGCGACCAGGCCGATCTGTAGGAGCGCACCCTGTGCGCGACCGGCAGCTCCGGATCGTGCCGCGGCGTCGGTCGCCCACAGGGTGGGCTCCTGCAACAGCCGAAGCGAGGGTCTCGACCCGCCGCGCTTCGAACCGCACGACCGTTTTCTGCGCTGCGCTCACGACTTCCGATGCACCTCGCGCAGATGCGCGATCGCGTGCCGGCGCGCGCTGTGCATCGCCGCACCGATCGCCACGCCGCTCAAACCCTGGGCGACGAAGTCCTGCGCCCGTACCGCGCACGCGGCCTCGAAGCATTCGCGCAGGTAGCGCGCCTGCGGATAGTCGCGGTCCGCATGGCCGAGCCGGCCACGCTTGTCGGCTTCGCACACCGCAAGCAACACGCGCAGGCGATCGGGCTTGCGGAACGCATCGATGCCTTCGAACAATGCCAGCAGCGTCGCCGGATTGAGCTCCGCACCACGATGCACATCGAGGTGATAGCGGCACGCGATCCGCGCCAGCGCCGCGTGCTCGACGGGCACCTTCAAGCGCGCGCACACCGCCTCGACCAGCGGCACGCCGGCGTGTTCGTGGCCGATGTGCGCGGGCAGCACCGCGGGCGGAGTGATCCCCTTGCCCAGGTCGTGCAGCAGCGCGGCCCAGCCGACCTGGGTGTCGCCGGGTGCGATGCGTGCGGCCATGTCGCTGACCATCTCCTGATGGATGCCCGCATCGATCTCGGGATGGTATTCGGCGCGCTGTGGCGTGCCGTACAGGGCGTCGAGTTCGGGCAGCAACACGTCCAGCGCGCCGCTCGCGCGCAGCACCTGCAGGTACACGCCAGGACGCGCTTCCTGCAGCGCCTTCGCGGTTTCGGTCCAGACCCGTTCTGCCACCAGATGCTGCAATTCGCCGCTGTCGGCGATCCTGCGCATCAGGGCGATGGTTTCGTCGGCGACCGTGAAGCCATATGTGGCAAAGCGCGCGGCGAAGCGCGCCACCCGCAGCACGCGCAGCGGGTCTTCGACAAAGGCCGGCGAGACATGGCGCAGCACGCGTGCGCGCAGATCATCCGCGCCGCCGAAGGGATCGACCAGTTGGCCATCATCGCCGAGCGCCATCGCATTGATGGTCAGGTCGCGGCGCTGCAGGTCCTCGGCCAGCGTGACCGCAGGATCGGCGTGAAAGGTGAAACCGTGGTAGCCGTGGCCGGACTTGCGCTCGGTGCGCGCCAGCGCGTATTCCGCATGCGTCTGCGGGTGCAGGAACACCGGAAAGTCGCGGCCGACCGGCCGATAGCCCAGTGCCAGCATCGCCTCCGGACTGGCGCCGACCACCACGTAGTCGCGGTCGACCACTTCGCGTCCGAGCAAACCGTCGCGTACCGCGCCGCCGACCAGATAGATCTGCATCCGCGTGGACTCCGCTGCGCCTACTTCGGCGGATCGTGCCGTTGGCGATAGCGGTCGAGCTCGTCTTGCTTGCCGAGCTCGCCCCGCAGCATGCGTGGCACGATGGTCTCGACCGGGGTCGCCGCGATACCGAGTGCCGCCAGGCCGTCGATGGTGCCGACCGAGTCGACCGCCAGCGAGCGGAAGTTGTCCAGCGACAGCGGCTTGCCCGGCACCAGTCCGAGTGCTGCGGCCTGCAGCCAGCCCAGCGCATCGGGCAAGCCGATCACCGGGCGTTTCAGACCGAGCTGGTCGCGCGTGTAGGCCACGATCTCGCGCAGGCTCATCACGCGCGGCCCGTACAGCTGGAAGCTCTTGTCGAAAGTGCCGCGATCGCCGAGCGCGCGCAGGAAGGCCTCGCACACGTCGCCGACGTACACCGGTGTGAGCTTCGCGTCGGCGCGGCCCAGCGGCATCAGTGGAGCGAGCTTGAGCAGGCTTGCGAAGCGGTTGAACAGCCCATCGCCGGGTCCGAAGATCACCGACGGCTGGAAGATGCTCCACTCCAGGCCCGAGGCCTTGACCAGCGCCTCGGCTTCGCCGCGCGTTTTCAGATAGTGGCTCTCGCCCTCGCCGGCCTTGAGCGAGCTCATCTGCAGCAGACGGCGCACATCGGCGCGCTTCATCGCCGCGATCACGGTGCGCGGCAGCTCGACGTGCGCGCGGCGAAAGCCCGCGCCATCGAAACCGGTTTCGTTGAGGATGCCGACCAGCTGGATCACCGCATCGGCGCCGGCGAAGTGTCCTGCCAGCACATCGGCCGAGTACACGTCGGCGCTGCGCACGGTCACTCCCGGCATCATCGTCATCTCGCGATGCTGCTCGCGATTGCGCGATAGCGCGAGCACCTGGTGCCCGGCCGCTGCCAGGCGCGGAACCAGATGACTGCCAACGAAGCCGGTGCCGCCGAGGACGACAAGGTTCAGGGAACGCGTGCTCATGGATTGACCGCCTGCGGGTTGCTGCCCGCTACAGTGGCACAGGCAACGGCCACCGGCGCGGTATCGGCGCCATCGAGCCCGATGCGATGGGAAATCCGCTTCACGCCTTCGCCGAGGCGCCAGTCGTACAGGGTCGCGAACGCCATCACGCGCGAAACGTACTCGCGGGTTTCGCGATACGGGATGGTCTCGATCCAGATATCCGGCGGCAGGCTGCTACGCGCGGCCAGCCAGCGGATCACCGGCGCCGGGCCTGCGTTGTAGCTGGCCGCAGCCACCCATTGGCGTTGGTTCCAGCGCTTGAGCTCATCGGCCAGATAGCGCGTGCCGAGCGCGATCGCCAGCGGGGGTCGGTACAAGTCGTTGGCGGTCGTATAGCGCGCACGCTCGAGCTTGGCCACGCGCACGGCAGTGCTGGGCAGCATCTGCATCAGGCCGCGCGCATCCGCAGCGGATCGTGCATCCACGACCCATGCGCTCTCGGAGCGGATCAGCCCGTAGACCAATCCGCGGTCGAGGCGCAGGCGCCTTGCATGGGTGTCGACCTCGTCACGATGGGCCAGCGGAAAGCGCAGCGCGTAGTAGCGCAGTTCTTCCGGTCGCAACAGCGTCAACGGCCCGCGATCGGTCCAGTCGCGCGCCAGTGCGAACTCGACGGCCAGTGGTCGCTCCGGCGCCGCCATCCGTGCCAGCGTGTGGTTCCACTCGCGCCGCGCCTCATCGTGCCGCCCGATCGCCATCCACTCGAATGCGCTTCGCAGGCCGGGATCGGCGGCGACCTTGGCGCGCAGCGCGCCATCGTCGCTGGGCGCCATTGGACAGATGCTGTATGCGCGGTCGAGGCGGTCGGCGGCGAGGAATCCGTGAAAATTGGCCTCGCCAGCCAGCGATTCCCACGCCGCATACGCGGCCAGCGACTGGCCCTGCAACTCCAGCAGGCGTCCGCGCAGCCAGCGAAAGCGCGGGTCGAGTTGCTGTGCCGGCGACAATCCAGCGACCGCGACACTCGCAGCCTTCCAGTCCGCGCGCGCCAGCGCCTCGCGCAGCCGCCACTCGCGCACGCCATCCTCGACGCCGTCGGCCGGCAGGCGCGCCATCCAGGTCCGTGCGTCCGTGGTATAGCTCGCCGCCTTGTTCAGCGCGATGGGGCCGATGGCGCGCGCGCGATCGACGTCGGTGAACGCAAAGCGCGGCTCGATGATGTTCCAGCGTGTCGCGGCGAGCGTACTGTCGTTGCGCGCCACGCGTGCTACCGCGATGGCGATATGGCGCCGCGCGCGCGCGGTATCCGCCCAGCTCGACGCGGCCACCAGTTGCCCGGCCGGGTCGCGCGCGAGTGCTGCGAAGCGCAGCACTTCGGCGCGGCGGTCGGCCGGGAGCGCGGAGGCCAGACTCGATATCAAGGCGCCATTGCGTGCGATCGCGGCCAGCTCGATACGCTGCCGGATGAACTTGGGGGTCAGCAGCCCCTCTGCGCGCAGCCACGCGATCACCGGATCGCAGGCCGGCGGCAGCGAAGCGCCGGTCAGCCACAGCGTGCGCATCTGTTCGCCCAGGCCCGTGGTGGCAGCCGTCGCGATCCGTGCCTGCCCATGCTGGCAGCGCAGGGCGATATCGTCCTGCGCACGCCACGCGGCGATCAGTTCCGGCCAGCGACTGCGTGCGGCGAGGCGGCTGAGCCAGCGCGTGCGCAGGCGGTCGGCCAGCAGGGAGCCATCGTGGCGCGCCAGGAAATCGGCCACTGCGCGCGGATCGGCACGCTCGAGATCGCGGACCAGCGCGGAGTAGGGCAGATAGGGGTACAGCGGGTAGTCTTCGAGGCCGCGACCCAGGTCCTGCCAGCCCGGTGTGCCGTTGCGCGCTGCAGCCAGTGCCGCGGTGAATGCGCGACGCTGCTGCGCGCTGGGCTCGGCGGAATGTGCGCGGATCGGCGCGGCAACCACGAGGGCGGTGGCGATCACGAGTGCGGCGCAGTGCAGTATGGAACGCAGGTTCATGAGTCGATGGCAGGTGGCCAGTGGGGATTGTAGTGCGCGCAGCTTCCGGCAGTTCGGCCTTCACTCGCGGCATGCGCCGATCGCTGCATTCGCTGCACGACGATGCCGGTTCGCAGTGCAGGTTCCGCTACGCCTCAGACCGCGTGCAGGCGCAAGAGTTGCGCATGGATAGTCATCGGCCCGTGCATTCCGGATGAGCGTGCTCGCGATCGCCCTGTATCTGGCCGTTGGTGCGGCCGCCGGCCTGCTGGCCGGGCTGCTCGGCGTGGGCGGCGGGCTGGTGATCGTCGCGGCACTGGCATGGATGTTGCCCTCGCAGGGCGTGCCCGCCGCGGCGGTGATGCACGTCGCGCTCGCCACTTCGCTGGCCAGCATCCTTGCCACCTCGCTGTCGTCATCACGCGCACATTGCAAGCGTGGCGCGGTGATGTGGCCCACCGTGCGGTCGCTGGTACCGGGCCTGCTGCTCGGCGGCGTGCTGGGCGCGGTGCTGGCCGGTCGCCTGCCGGACGCGCTGCTGCGACTCGGCGTGGCCGGCTTCTGTTTCATCGCGGCCTTGCAGCTTGCGACCCGCCGCACGCCGCCGGACCATGGCGATGCCGTGGTGCCGCAGGGCAGGGGTTTGACGGCGTGGGGTGGGGTGATCGGCGCAGTCTCGGCGCTGGTCGGCATCGGTGGCGGATCGCTGACCGTGCCGCTGCTGATCCAGCGCGGCGCCCGTCCGGTGCATGCGGTGGGCACTTCGGCGGCGTGCGGGTTTGCCATCGCGCTGGCGGCCGCTGCCGGCTATGCCTGGGGCGGGCGCGACGTTGCCGGCATGCCCGACGGCTCGTTCGGCTACATCCACCTGCCGGCTGCCGGCGCGATTGCGCTCGCGAGTGTGGTGCTCGCGCCGGCCGGCGCGGCGCTGGCGCACCGGCTGCGCGGCGCAGTCCTGCAGCGGGTGTTCGCAGGCTTCCTGGCGGCGATGGGCACGGCGGTTCTCGCCGCGGCCCTCTGACCGGCCGCCGCTGGCAGTCGCGCAGATTGCAGGTTTGTGCGCCGGATCGCGTATTGACACATAGCGACGCCGTACCGACGCGGCCGGCGGCGGTCATCGGGGTGCGTCGCCTGCCACGGGGGAGTCCAGATGTCCGATCACGATCGATACCCAGTTGGGGCGCGCGCCTTCGCGACCGCTCTGGTCGCGCTGCTGGTCGTGCCGGTGGCACTGGCGCGGGACACTGCGTTCGGGGGCGTGCGCTTCACGGTGCCGGCCGGCTACGAGCGCTCCCAGCATCAGGAAGTCGACAACGCCATGTTCGTGCTCGAGACGGTGGCTCGCACGCAGTGCACGTTCGCCGTGACGTCCGGGAGTGCCCCGACGGATACGCTGCTGCGAGAGTTCGCCGCCGTGTGGGCGGCGGCCATCGACGACGTTGGCACGGTGCCCGAGCCCCGGCGGGGCACCGCAAAGGGCGGCGCCCGCTACATGGTCGCGGATGGACGGATGCGTATACAGGAGTCGACCCGAGGTCGCTGGCTGCAGGCCGCCACGATCGACTTCGACGACCGCCAGCGCCATGCCGTCTTCATGATCGCCCATTCCGACGCCGACATTCCGCGCTGCCGCAAAGACGTTGGTGCACTGCTGGATTCGCTGCGTGCCGATCCCGGATGGGTGCCGCCGCCGCAAGCGATCGCCGATGCCGCCAACGACGAAGCTTCAGTCGAGGACCTCACCATGCTCAACGGCAAGGCCACCGACGTCGAGCTGCTGTGGTGCGAGTCGAAAAAGAAGCAGCGGCAGTCGTGCCCGGCCGACACTTCGGGCGGCGTCATCTTCGTCGGTCGCGCCAGCTTTGCCGATTGCGAGGACGGCAAGTCCTACCAGGCGGAGAATGGGGCCATCGTGGTCGACAAGGGCTGCCGTGGCCGCTTCGCGGTGCGCGCGCCGGCCAGCGCCAGTGCGCGCGGTCAGCGCTTCACCTGCGAATCGCACCTCAACGATTCGATCTACTGCGAGTACGACCGCATCGAGCGCGGGGTGCGCATCGCTCGCGTGCTCAGCCGCGCGCGGTGCGTGTGGAACGACAGCTGGGGCGTGGTGCTGGATGACCTCGGCATCAACACCTACGTCTGGGTGGCCAAGGGTTGCCGCGCGGAGTTCCAGCGCTGGTGAGGCGCTGGCGGCGGCGCGGCCGCGATCAGACCCGCTCCAGCCAGCCGTGGCCGTCGGGCGTGCTGCCGCTGAACAGACCAAAGAACAGCTCCTGCAGGCGGCCGGTCACCGGACCGGGCTTGCCAGGGCCCACCGGCTTGCCATCGACCGAGCGGATCGGGGTGATCTCGGCGGCCGTTCCGCACATGAACACCTCGTCGGCGAAGTACAGGTACTCGCGCGGCATCTGCCGTTCGACCACGGTCATTCCCGCCTCGCGGGCAAGGATCATGATGGTGTCGCGGGTGATGCCATTGAGGATCGCCGCACTCACCGGCGTGGTGTGCAGCTCCGTGCCGAATATCAGGAACAGGTTCTCGCCGGCGCCCTCGCTGATCAGCCCGTTGGTGTCCAGCGCGATGCCCTCGCCGAAACCCAATCGCCGCGCCTCGCGCGCGATCAGCTGGCCGGACAGATAGTTGCCGCCCGCTTTGGCGCCGGTAGGAATCGTGTTCGGCGCCATCCGCTGCCAGCTCGATACCATCGCGTCGATGCCCTTCTCGAGCACGCCGGCACCCAGATAGGGGCCCATCTCCCACGCGGCCACCGACACATCGATCGGCGTGTCGGCCGACAGCCCGAAACCGCCCAGCCCGCGAAACGCGATCGGACGCAGGTAGCACTTGCCGAAACCGTTGGCGCGGATCACCGCGCGGCAGGCCTCGCTCATCTGCGCGGGCGTGAAGGGGATCTCCATGTCGTAGACCTTGGCCGAGGTGAACAGGCGTTTGATGTGGTCGGACAGGCGAAAGATCGCGGCTCCGCCGGGAACCTCGTAGGCGCGGATGCCCTCGAATACCGAGGAGCCGTAGTGCAGCGCATGCGCCATCACATGGGTGGTGCCCTCGGCCCACGGCTTGACGCTGCCGTTGTGCCAGATGTGGGCGGGATACGACTGCGACATGGCTCACTCCGGCGCTCGAAAACTGGGGCCGAATGATGCCACAGCGCCCGCCGCGCTGCCGGCTGCGGGCAACCCCGTGCGCGCAACGCGCACCTGCGCTAGCCTTCGACCATCCATCAGTCGGGAGGTCCCCACATGATTCAAACGGATGCACTGATCGTCGGCGCGGGACCGGCCGGGCTGTTCCAGGTTTTCGAACTCGGTCTGCTGGGCCTGCACGCGCACGTGGTCGATTCGATGTCGCAGGTGGGCGGGCAGTGCGCCGAGCTGTATCCGGACAAACCGATCTACGATATTCCCGCGCTGCCGATCTGCGGCGCGCTGGAACTGGTCGAACGCCTGATCGCGCAGATCGCGCCGTTCAAGCCGACCTTTCATCTTGGCCAGCAGGTCACGGGTGTGGAGCGACGCGACGATGGCAGCTTTCACGTGCTCACCAGCAGCGGCACGCAATTCATCGCCCGCACGGTGATCATCGCCGCCGGCGTCGGTGCCTTCCTGCCGCGCAAGCTCAAGGTCGAGGGTGCCGAGCTTTTCGAAGGCCACGGGCTGCACTACAAGGTTCGCGATCCTGCGTACTTTGCCGGCAAGGAGGTGGTGATCGCCGGCGGCGGTGACAGCGCGCTGGATTGGGCGTTGGAGCTGACCGAAAAGGGCGCGATGGTGGTGCTGGTACATCGCTCGTTGAAGTTCCGCGCCGCGCCGAACAGCGTGCGCCGCATGCGCGAATTGTGCGAGTCGATGCAAATGCAGTTCGTCGAAGCCGACATCGCCGGTCTCGAGGCGCGCGATGGCGAGCTGGCACAGGTGCTGCTGCGCGGCCGCGATGGCGTGGTGCGCCGACTCGACGCCGAGCATCTGCTGGTGTTCTGGGGCTTGAGCCCCAAGCTCGGCCCGATCGCGCAATGGGGCCTGAACCTGGACAAAAACCAGATCCAGGTCGACACCGAGGGTTTCCGCACCAATGTGCCGGGCATCTACGCGGTGGGCGATATCAACACTTATCCGGGCAAGAAGAAGCTGATCCTGTCGGCTTTCCACGAGGGCGCGCTGGCGGCTTTCAGTATCCGCGAGTACCTCAACCCCGGTCAGAAGGTGCACCTGCAGTACACCACCACCAGCCCGATCATGCACAAGCGGCTCGGTGTCGAGACCGACCCGGAGTTCAAGATCCAGCGCGAGGTGGCGTAGCTGTTGGATCCCGGGTGTCGAAGTCGCAAGACTTGCACCGGGCGCACCATCTCGCTGTGGGAGCCGGCATGCCCGCGACCGCACCTCCCACTACAGCCGCGACCCCAGTCGCTGCCATGGCAGCTCCCACAAGTGCTGCCATCGCCATCCATGCAGTCTGTGGGAGCCGGCATGCCCGCGACCGCACCCTGTGGGAGCCGGCATGCCGGCGATCGCACCCTCCACTACAGCCGCGACCCCAGTCGCTGCCATGGCAGCTCCCACAGTGAGGACCTGCTGCCATCGCCATCCATGCAATCTGTGGGAGCCGGCATGCCGGCGACGGCACCTCCCACTACTGCCGCGACTCTGGTCGCTGCCATGGCAGCTCCCACAACTGCTGCCATCGCCAGTCATGCAATCTGTGGGAGCCGGCATGCCGGCGATCGCACCCTCCGCTACTGCCGCGACCCCGGTCGCTGCCATGGCAGCTCCCACAACTGCTGCCATCGCCAGCCCTGCAATCTGTGGGAGCCGGCATGCCCGCGACGGCACCCTGTGGGAGCCGGCATGCCGGCGATCGCACCCTCCGCTACTGCCGCGACCCCAGTCGCTGCCATGGCAGCTCCCACAAGTGCTGCCATCGCCAGCCACGCAATCTGTGGGAGCCGGCATGCCGGCGATTGCACCTCCCACTACAGCCGCGACCCCAGTCGCTGCCATGGCAGCTCCCACAACTGCTGCCATCGCCAGCCCTGCAATCTGTGGGAGCCGGCACGCCGGCGATTGCACCCTGTGGGAGCCGGCACGCCGGCGATTGCACCCTGTGGGAGCCGGCATGCCGGCGATTGCACCCTCCGCTTCAGCCGCGACCCCGGTCGCTGCCATGGCAGCTCCCACAACTGCTGCCATCGCCAGCCATGCAATCTGTGGGAGCCGGCATGCCGGCGATTGCACCCTGTGGGAGTCGGCATGCCGGCGATCGCGCCCTCCGCTACTGCCGCGACCCCGGTCGCTGCCATGGCAGCTCCCACAACTGCTGCCATCGCCAGTCATGCAATCTGTGGGAGCCGGCATGCCGGCGATCGCACCCTCCGCTACTGCCGCGACCCCGGTCGCTGCCATGGCAGCTCCCACAACTGCTGCCATCGCCAGCCCTGCAATCTGTGGGAGCCGGCATGCCCGCGACGGCACCCTGTGGGAGCCGGCATGCCGGCGATCGCACCCTCCGCTACTGCCGCGACCCCAGTCGCTGCCATGGCAGCTCCCACAAGTGCTGCCATCGCCAGCCACGCAATCTGTGGGAGCCGGCATGCCGGCGATTGCACCTCCCACTACAGCCGCGACCCCAGTCGCTGCCATGGCAGCTCCCACAACTGCTGCCATCGCCAGCCCTGCAATCTGTGGGAGCCGGCACGCCGGCGATTGCACCCTGTGGGAGCCGGCACGCCGGCGATTGCACCCTGTGGGAGCCGGCATGCCGGCGATTGCACCCTCCGCTTCAGCCGCGACCCCGGTCGCTGCCATGGCAGCTCCCACAACTGCTGCCATCGCCAGCCATGCAATCTGTGGGAGCCGGCATGCCGGCGATTGCACCCTGTGGGAGTCGGCATGCCGGCGATCGCGCCCTCCGCTACTGCCGCGACCCCGGTCGCTGCCATGGCAGCTCCCACAACTGCTGCCATCGCCAGCCCTGCAATCTGTGGGAGCCGGCATGCCGGCGATTGCACCCTCCGCTTCAGCCGCGACCCCAGTCGCTGCCATGGCAGCTCCCACAACTGCTGCCATCGCCAGTCATGCAATCTGTGGGAGCCGACATGCCGGCGA
>Ga0209181_10004797_pt1 | contig 19864 bp, 19 predicted proteins | sample MAT05_FD_187208 | JGI IMG/M metagenome (GOLD analysis project Ga0209181, IMG submission 187208) | Freshwater microbial communities from Lake Fryxell liftoff mats and glacier meltwater in Antarctica - MAT-05 (SPAdes) (version 2) | ecosystem: Environmental > Aquatic > Freshwater > Ice > Liftoff... | reverse complement strand
AACCCGGTGATCACCGCCTTGCCCGACCCCGCACCTGCGCCCGCCCCCGCACCCGCACCCGCACCCGCCCTGAAAAAGGTGGCCTGACATGCCGACGCTGCGCTCGACCCCCTACGCCTGGCCGTTTGACGGTGACCTGCGGCCCACCAACACCGCGCTGCTCATCATCGACATGCAGACCGACTTCTGCGGCATCGGCGGTTATGTCGACAAGATGGGCTACGACCTGAGCCTGACCCGCGCCCCCATCGAGCCGATCAAGGCCCTGCTGGCCGCCGCCCGCGCTGCCGGCCTGCTGGTGATCCACACCCGCGAGGGCCACCGGCCCGACCTGTCCGACCTGCCGGCCAACAAGCGCTGGCGCTCGCAGCAGATCGGAAGCGGGGGCGCCGGCATCGGCGACATGGGCCCCTGCGGCCGCATCCTGGTGCGCGGTGAACCGGGCTGGGACATCATCCCCGAGCTCTATCCCGAAACCGGCGAGCCGATCATCGACAAGCCCGGCAAGGGCAGCTTTTGCGCCACCGACCTGGAACTGATCCTGCACACCCGCGGCATCCGCAACCTGATCCTGACCGGCATCACCACCGACGTGTGTGTGCACACCACGATGCGCGAGGCCAACGACCGCGGCTTCGAGAGCGTATTGCTCAGCGACTGCACCGGCGCCACCGACCCTGCCAACCACGCCGCCGCGATCAGCATGATCGGCATGCAGGGCGGGGTGTTTGGTGCGGTCAGCGACTCCGCCGCGGTGATCGCCGCGCTGGCCGCGCTGATCCCCGCCTGAGGCGCCGCACCATGCACGCGCTCACGTTGGAAACCATGCAACTCACCAAGCGCTTCGGCCCGTTTACCGCGCTGGACGGCGTCTCGCTCAAGGTGCGGCCCGGCACGGTGCATGCGCTGCTGGGTGAAAACGGCGCCGGCAAATCCACCTTCGTCAAATGTGTGGTCGGCTACTACCGGCCCGACGACGGTGCGGTGCTGGTGGACGGCCGCGAGCAAGACATCCACTCGCCGGTGGTGGCACGCGGGCTGGGCATCGGCATGGTCTACCAGCATTTCACCGTGGTGCCCGGCATGACGGTGGCCGAAAACCTGCTGCTGGCGCGCGGCCACATCCCGGCGGTGATCAACTGGAAGGCGGCGCGGGCCGAGCTGACCGCGTTTTTGCAGACCACGCCCTTCAAGCTCGACCTGGACGCCACGCCGCTGGATTTGTCGGCCGGCGAGAAACAAAAGCTCGAAATCCTCAAGCAGCTCTTTCTCAAGCCGCGCCTGCTGATCCTGGACGAACCCACCTCGGTGCTGACGCCGCAAGAGGCCGACGAGGTGCTGGGCGCGCTGCGCGAGCGGGCCCACGCCGGTGATTGCTCGGTGATCCTGATCACGCACAAGTTCCGCGAGGTCACCGCCTTTGCCGACGATGTCTCGGTGCTGCGGCGCGGCGCGCTGGTCGAGACGGCTGAGGTGGCGGCCACCACGCCGCAGCACCTGGCCCAGGCCATGGTGGGTGAGGGCAGGGCCGTGCACCAGCCGCTGACCCGCGACGTGCGCGCCCCCGGCGAGGTGCACCTGGCGATCAGCGGCCTGCAGGTGATGGGCGACCGGGGCGCGCTGGCGGTGCAGGACTTTGGGCTGCAGGTGCGCGGCTTCGAGATCGTCGGCGTGGCGGGGGTGTCGGGCAACGGCCAGCGTGAGCTGATGCAGTCGCTGACCGGCCAGCGTGCCCGCACGGCCGGCACCGTGACCGTGGCCGGCACGCCTTATGCCGCCAGCCGGCGCCAGAACCGCAGGCTCAAAGTGCGGGCGCTGCCCGAGGAGCCGTTGCAAAACGCCTGCGTGGCGGACTTGAGCGTGGCCCACAACATGGGCTTGCGCCAATTTGACGAATCGCCATTTGCCACGCCCGCGGCCACCGGCGGCTGGGTGCGCTGGGGCCGGCTGCGCCAGCGCGCGCGCGGCTGGATCACCGACTTCGGCGTCAAGACCCAGGGCGAGCGCGCGGCCATCCGCACCCTGTCGGGCGGCAATGTTCAGCGCGCCGTGCTGGCCCGGGAGCTGGCGGGCGATGCCGCGCTGCTGCTGGTCAGCAACCCGGTGTTCGGGCTGGACTTTGCGGCGGTGGCCGAGATCCATGGCCGGCTGATGGCCGCCCGTAACCGGGGTGCGGCCGTGCTGTTGGTCAGCGAGGACCTGGACGAGCTGCTGACCCTGGCCGACCGCATCGTCGTGATGAGCGAGGGCCGCATCGTGTTCGAGGTGCCGACGTACCAGGCCGACCGGCGCGAGCTGGGCGCCTACATGGGCGGCAAGGGCCACGGCAGCGCGCACACCCGCACGCCACCGCCACCCGCCGCTCACCCAGCCTCGGCGGCCGCATGACACCCTTGCCGGCGCAGCCGTTTGACTTTCCGTTCGACCTTGCGCGCTGCGCGCTGGTCATCATCGACATGCAGCGCGACTTCATCGAGGCCGGCGGCTTTGGCGCCTCGCTGGGCAACGACGTGACCCGTCTCCAGGCCATCGTGCCGACCTGCGCCGCCGTGCTGGCGGCCTGGCGCAGGGCCGGCGGCCTGGTGGTGCATACCCGCGAGGGCCATGCCTCCGACCTGCACGACTGCCCGCCGTCCAAGCGCAACCGCGGCGTACCCAGCTTGCGCATCGGCGATGTCGGGGCCATGGGCCGGGTGCTGGTGATCGGCCAGCCCGGCCACGCCATCATTTCAGCGCTCGCGCCCACCGCGGGTGAGCTGGTGATCGACAAGCCCGGCAAGGGCGCGTTTTACGCCACGCCGATGGGCGCCGAGCTGCAGCGCCGCGGCATCACACAGCTGGTGTTGATGGGCGTGACCACCGAGGTCTGCGTGCAGACGACGATGCGCGAGGCCAACGACCGCGGCTACGATTGCCTGCTGGTCGAAGACGGCACCGACAGCTACTTCCCCGACTTCAAGGCCGCCACGCTGGCGATGGTCACCGCGCAAGGTGGCATCGTCGGCTGGGTGGCGCCCGCCGCGGCGGTCATTGCGGCGTTGTCCTCCGAACCCATCCGATGACCGATCTCCTGACCCTGGCCCACTGGCGCGCCGCCTACGCCGCCGGCGCCACGCCGGCCGACCTGCTGGCCCCGCTGCTGGCACGCCGCTGTGCCGACGACCCGGCCTGGATCCACCGCTGCGACGCCGGCTTCATCAGCGCGCAGCTGGCGCGGCTGGCCACGCGGGACGCGGCCACCGCGCCGCTCTACGGCGTGCCCTTTGCCGTCAAGGACAACATCGACGTGGCGGGCTTGCCCACCACCGCCGCCTGCCCGGCCTTTGCCTTCACGCCCGAGCGCAGCGCGACGGTGGTGCAGCGGCTGATGGCGGCCGGCGCGGTGCTGGTCGGCAAGACCAACCTCGACCAGTTCGCCACCGGCCTGGTGGGAACCCGGTCGCCTTACGGCGAGGTGCCCAATACTTTTGATCCGGACTTCGTGAGCGGTGGCAGCAGCTCGGGGTCGGCGTCGGTGGTGGCGCGTGGGCTGGCGGTTTTTGCGCTGGGCACCGACACCGCTGGCTCGGGCCGGGTGCCGGCCGGCTTCAACAACCTGGTCGGGCTCAAGCCCACCCCCGGCCGGGTGCCGATGGCCGGTGTGCTGCCGGCCTGCCGCACGCTGGACGTGGTGTCGGTGTTTGCGCTGACGGTGGCCGACGCCGCGCAGGTGTACGCCGTGATCGAAGGGCCGCCCCGCAGCGACGCCCCGGCCACCGCGGCCGGCGCCCAGCCCGAAGCCCCTGAACCGCTGTTCCAGCCCGGCACGCTGCAACGGCCCTGGCTGGGCCGCACCGGCGCCAGCCTGCGGGTGGGCGTGCCCGCCGCGCCCGAGCTGGATACGGCGCTGGGTTACGACCTGGCGTTTGAGCAGGCCACAGGCCAACTGCGCGCCTGGGGCCTCGTGCCCGTGCCGGTGGACATGACACCGCTGTACGACGTCGCCCGCTTGCTGTACGACGGCCCGTGGCTGGCCGAGCGTTATGCCGTGGTGCAAGCCTTGATCGAGGGCCAGCCCGAGGCGCTGGATGCGACCGTGCGCCAGGTCATCCAGCGCGCCCAGGGCTTCGATGCGGTCGCTGCCTTCCGCGCCCGCTACACGCTCGAAGACCTGCGGCTGCGCATCGGCCCGCTGTGGCAGCAGATCGACGTGCTGATGGTGCCCACCGCGCCCACCTGCCCGACCCGCGCCGCGGTGGCTGCCCACCCGGTGCAGCGCAATGCCGAGCTGGGTCGCTACACCAACTTCGTCAACCTGCTGGGCCAGGCCGCGCTGGCCGTACCCAGCGGTTTTACATCCAGCGGCCTGCCGTTTGGCGTGACCTTCATCGCCCCCGGCGGCAGCGACGCCGCGCTGGTCGACCTGGGCCAGCGCTGGCAGGCCGCACGTGCGTTGCCGCTGGGTTGCCGGCTGGGGCCGGCCAGCCCGGCCGCCCAGCCCGCGGCCAGCCCGATGCCCGCTGCTGCGCCCACCCTGGCGCTGGCGGTGGTGGGCGCCCACCTGGCCGGCATGCCGCTGCACGGCCAACTGGTGGAGCGCGGGTGCCGCCTGCGCGCCCGCACCCGCACAGCGCCGCACTACCGGCTCTACGCCTTGCCCGGCACCACACCGCCCAAGCCCGGCCTGGCGCGGGTAGGCCGTGGCGGCAGCGCCATCGCGCTGGAGGTCTACGACATGCCGCTGGCCGCCGTCGGCTCTTTCCTGGCGCTGATCGCGCCGCCGCTGGGCCTGGGGTCGGTGCAACTGGCCGACGGCAGCTGGGTCAAGGGCTTCATCTGCGAAGGCGCGGCGCTGGCCGGTGCACTCGACATCAGCGCCTTTGGCGGCTGGCGGGCCTGGGTGGGCAGCCGATGAGCCCGCCCGGCCGATCCGACGGGCAAAACAGCGCGGTACGCAGCACGGCGCTTGCTGCATGAACCCTGCCGTCATCGACGACCCGCGGGTGGTGGCCGAGGTCACTGCCATCTTCCACGCCTACGAGGCCGCGCTGATGGGCAACGACGTGGCCGCGTTGAACAGCTACTTTTGGGCCGACGCGCGGGTCACCCGCTACGGCATCGCTGACCGGCAGTGGGGGATCGCCGAGCTGGTCGCGTTCCGCGCCGCTACCCCGGCACCGCGCTTCAGCCGCACGCTGCAGCACCTGCGCATCAGCAGCTTCGGCCCCGACATGGCGGTAGCGCAGGTCGAGTTCTTGCGCAGCGACACGCCACTGCGCGGCTTCCAGACCCAGACCTGGGTGCGCCTGGCGACCGGCAGCAGCGGCTGGAAGATCGTGGCCGCCCACGTCAGCATGATCCCGTTCGACGCCGCCTGACCCGGTTTGACCGGGCCGGCCTGCCAGCGCCCCCTCAAAAGCCGCCGCGTACCATCGACCCCGACATGCCGCCGCCCGCCACCCAGCCCACCCAGGCCACCCAGGCCACCGAGCCCAGCACGCTGGCCGACCAGGCCCATGCCCAGCTCAAGCAGCTGATCTTCGACTTTGCGCTGATGCCCGGCGACCGCTGCAGCGAGAGCGAGCTGGCGCAGCGCCTGGCCATCAGCCGCACCCCGCTGCGCCAGGCCCTGCAGCGGCTACAGCGCGAGGGTTTTTTGCAGGTACTGCCCAAGACCGGCTGGCAGGTGGCGCCGCTGGACTTCGACACCTTCGACGAGCTCTACGACCTGCGCATCCTGATCGAGAGCCATGCCGCGGCCCAGTTGGCATCGGCCGCCGAGCGGCCGATGCTGGCCGCGCTGGCCGATGTCTGGCTGGTGACCCTGGCCGAGCGCCTGACCGACGGTGCTGCCGTCGGCCGGGCCGACGAGGGCTTTCACAGCCAGCTGGTGCAGGCCAGCGGCAACCGCGAGATGGCCCGGGTGCACCGCGAGATCACCGAGCGCATCCGCATCATCCGCCGGCTCGACTTCACCAAGACCGCCCGCATCGAAGCCACCTACGACGAGCACGCCCGCATCCTGCGCGCCATCACCCGGCGCCGCGGCGACGAAGCCCAGCGCCTGCTGCGCGCCCACATCGAGCAAAGCAAACTCGAAGTCCGGCACATCACGCTCGACATGCTGTACCGGGCGCGGCGCCAGGCTTGAGCCCGGTCGGTTGGCGTGGCAGCACCAACCGCCGTGTGCAGGGGTCTGATCAAGCCAAACGAGGGTCCCATCTGACGGTTGGACCCCATCGCCGGTGGCGCTGCGAGGTCTGGGCACCGACCCAGGTGGCCATGTCGGCACTGGCGATGGTCTGCAACCTGACCGGCCTGACGGCCGACCAGGTGACCTTCCACACCACCTTCCTGGGCGGCGGGCTGGGCCGCAAGGCCGAGATCGACTTCATCAGCCAGGCGGTGCAGGTGGCCATCGCCATCAAGCGCCCGGTCAAGCTGATGTGGCCGCGCGAAGAAGACTTCACCCACGACCAGTACCGGCCGATGGCGCTGGTGCATGCCCGCGCCGGGCTGGACGCCAGCGGCCAGATTGCCGGCTGGACCTACCGCAACGTCTCACCGTCGATCCTGGGCCAGCGTGGTGCGCCGCTGGGCGCGCTGGGCGACAGCCAGGCCTACGAGGCGTCGCAGGCGCTGCCCTGCAACTTTGGCGCCAAGCTGACCGAGTGGGTCAGCCACCCGGCGCAGGTGCCGGTGGGCTTTTGGCGCTCGGTGGGCGCGTCGATCGACACCTTTGCGGTTGAATCGATGATCGACGAGCTTGCCGCTGCCGCCGGCCAGGACCCGCTGCTGTTCCGCCGCTCGCGGCTGAACGATCCGCGCTGGATCGCGGTGCTGGAGGCCGCCGCCAACGCCGCCGGCTGGGGCACGGCGCCCAAGGCGGGCGCGGCGCGCGGCATTGCCATTGGCACCGCCTTCAACAGCATCGTCGCGCAGGTGGTGGAGGTGACCGCGGGCACCGGCGGGCCGAAGGTCACCCGGGTCTGGGTGGCGATCGACTGCACGCTGGCCGTCAACCCGGGCTCGGTCGAGGCGCAGATCGTCGGCGGCGTGGGTGAGCTGGGCGTGCCGACCTTTGCACCGGCCCTGGCCAACGCCTGGTTCAAGCTGAGCGGCAAACGGGTGCGCACGCTGCCGTTTTTCCCGAACGCGACGATGTCGGACTGAAAGTCCTGCCGCGTTGCCATGACCGTCAGGCAACACGGGTCAGGCAACGCGATCGGTCAGCGCGTTGCCTGAGGGCCGGACAGGGCCCAGAGCGCCCCGGCTTCGAGCTGCAGGCGGTGGCGCGACAGCCAGACCTCGACTTGGCTGGCGGTGGCCGTGAGCTGTTGCTCGTTGGCCAGCCTGCGGGCGGCCAGCACATCGGCCAGGCTGCCCTCGCCGAGCTGGTAACCACGGGCCAGGCTGTCGGCGGCCTGCACCAGCCGCTGGGCGGCGTCGGCATGGCGCTGCCAGGCGGCAAACGCGACCTTCACCTCACTCAAGCGCAGGTTCGCCTCGACCTCCACCCGGCGCTGGGTGTCGGCCTGCTGCCATGCCGCCGCCTCGGCCCGCGCGCGTGATGCGGCTTCGCCGGCGGCGCGGTAGTCGCCGCCAAACGGCACCATGAGCACCAGGCCCACGGTCTGCTCGGCGCCGCTGCGCGCCCGGCCGACCCGCAGGCCCACGGTGGGATCGGCCTGCCGCTCGGCAGTATCGACGCCGAGCTGGGCCTGCGCGACGGCGGTCTCGCCAAGCGCTGCCGCCAGCTCGGGACTGTGGCGCAGCTGGGCCGCGATCCATTCACCCTCGGCGCCGGCCAGCGGCTCGGGCACCGGCAAGGGCGCCGCAGGCGGCAGCGCCAAGCCCGGGAAGAGCCGCACCAGCGCGTCAAGCGCCGCCAGCGCACGGCCGCTGCTGGTCGCCAGCTGGGCTTCGGCCTGGGCACCCGCAGCCTCGGCCTGCTCACGCTCGATGCGCGCGGCGTCGCCCAGGCGCTGGCGCTTGGCCACCGCCTCGACATAGTGCCGCAGCAGCGCGGCCTGGGCGCGCCAGAGGTGTTCGCTCTCGCGTTCGCGCAGCCAGGTGGCGTGGCGCTCCAGCAGCAGGCGCGCCTGCTCGCCCCAAACCTTGCGCAGCGCGAGTTGCGCCTGCGCTGCACGCCGCTGCCCGGCGCGGTTGTAGGCCTCGCTTTTGCCCGGCAGACGCACCGCACGTTCCAGCCCGAGCTCCCACTCCACGGTGTTCTCGGGCAAGGGCCGGGACTGGTCGCGGCGTGCGGCGGTGGCGGTGGCCGTCCACTCGTGCGGGCCGATGCGGTATTGGCGCTGTACCGAGCGCTCGGACTCGATGTGACTTCGGGCGGCCCGGATGGCCGGCAACGCGGCGAGTGCCGCCACCACGCTGGTGGCATCCGGCAGCAGGGCATCAGCCGGGTCGGCCCGCGCCGGGCCCCAGACACACAGGACGCCCAGCGCCAGCCAGGCCAGCCGCGCAGGGCTTGCCCCGCGCTTCACAGCCTGCGCTCCTGGCCTGCGGCGCGGGGCGAGAAGGCTGCAAACCGCTCGACCGGCAGCACCCAGTAGCCCCCGTCCACGCCCGCCAACAGGGCCGCGAGTTCGGCCAGCACCGCATCGAGGTGGCCGCGGTCCAGGATCAGCTTCAACTCGACCCGTCGGGCGTAGCCCTGGACACGCTCCTCGTCCATGCCCAGATGCACCAGCGGGCCACGCGCCGCCACAGGGTGCACGCTGAACTCGATCTGCCAGCTCGGATGCATCAGCAGCCAATCGACGGCGCGGTACTCCAGCGCCTCGGGCATCAGCACGGTCAGACAGACCTGGGGCGTGGTGCGGGGATCGACTTCAAACATGCGGGTTGTCCAGGGCAAGCGGCGCCACGCGCGCGACGCCAAAACGACGGAACAGCATCGGCAGCAGCAGCAGCGTCAGCACGGTGGACGACACCAGCCCGCCGATGACGACGATGGCCAGCGGCTTCTGGATCTCGGAGCCCGGGCCGCTGGCAAACAGCAGCGGCACCAGGCCACCGGCGGAGATGGCTGCCGTCATCAGCACCGGACGCAGCCGCCGTTTGGCGCCTTCGACCACCACCTCGCCGATGGCCATGCCCTGCGCCAGCAACTGGTTGTAGTGGCTGACCATCACCACGCCGTTGAGCACGGCAATGCCGAGCAGCGCGATAAAGCCCACCGAGGCCGGCACCGACAGGTACTCCCCCGCCGCGGCCAGCGCGACCACGCCGCCGATCAAGGCCAGCGGTACGTTGGCCAGCACCAACAGCGCCTGGCGCACCGACCCGAAGGTGGAGAACAGGATGAAAAAGATCAGTGCCAGCGCCACCGGAATCACCAGGCTGAGCCGCTTGGCGGCACGCTGCTGGTTCTCGAACTGGCCGCCCCAGGCCACGCTGTAGCCGGCGGGCAGCATGACCTGCGATGCCACCGCGCGCTGCGCATCCTCGACAAAGCCGACCAGATCGCGCCCGCGCACATAGGTCTGCACCACCACATAGCGCTGGGCCTGCTCGCGGTCGACCTTCACCGGACCATCGGTGCGGCGCAGCCGTGCCACGTCCTTCAGGGGTATCGACAGGCCGTCGTCCTTGGTGATGCGCAGGGCTTCGAAGTCGGCCGGCGAGCCGCGCAGCGCTTCGCTGCCGCGGATGACCAGGGGCGTGCGCCGCCCGGCCTCGTGCACTGTGCCGACCGTCTGGCCCTCGACCCAGCGCCGCAGGTCGGACTGGATCTGCTCGGCAGTCAGGCCGAAGCGGCCCGCAGCGAGGCGGTCGATGTCGATCTGCAGGTATTGCACGCCGTCGTTGCGGATCGTCAGCGTGTCGGTGGCCCCGGCCAGCTTGGCGACCACGCCCTCGGTCTGCTGCGCCAGCTGGTTCAGCTGCGCCAGATCGCTGCCGTAAATCTTGATCGCCACGTCGCCGCGCACGCCGGTCAGCATCTCGGACACCCGCATGTCGATGGGCTGGGTGAACGCCGGATCGATACCCGGGAAATCGGCCATGACCAGGCGCAACTGGTCGGTCAGCCAGTCCTTGTCCGGCTTGCGCCACTGCTCGCGCGGCTTGAGCACCAAAAAACTGTCGGTCTGGTTCAGGCCCATCGGGTCCAGGCCCAGTTCATCCGCGCCGCTGCGCGCCACCACGCCGGCCACCTCGGGCACCCGGGCCATCAGCGCCTGCTGCACGCGCAGGTCCAGCGCCACCGCGTTGTCCAGGCCGATCGAGGGCAGCTTTTCCAGCTGCATGATGATGTCGCCCTCGTCGAGCGTCGGCATGAAGGACTTGCCGACAAAGCCGAACAGCGCGCCCGCGCCCAGCAAGGCGGCCAGCGCGCCGCCGACCATCAGCCGCTCATGCCGCATCGCGCCCGCCAGCAAGCGTGCGTAGCCGCGGTTGAGATGGCGCACCAGCCAGGGCTCGTGCGCCGGGCCCACCTGCAGCAGCCACGAGGCCAGCACCGGCACCACCGTCAGTGACAGCAGCAGCGACACCGCCAGCGCAAAGACGATGGTCAGCGCGACCGGACCGAAGAGCTTGCCCTCCAGCCCCTCCAGGCTGAGCAGCGGCAGGAACACGATGATGATGATCACGATGCCCGAGGTCACCGGTACGGCCACCTCACGGCTGGCACGGTAGACCAGGTGCAGCGGCGAGACCCGCTGCGCCTGCGGTCCGGTCAGCGCAGTCTCGACGTTCTCCACTACCACCACCGCGCCGTCGACCAACATGCCGATGGCAATCGCCAGGCCCCCCAGACTCATCAGGTTGGCGGTCAGGCCGAACTGGCGCATCAGCACGAAGGTGCCCAGCGCGGCCAGCGGCAACATCACCGCCACCACCACCGCCGCACGCAGATTGCCCAGAAAGGCGAACAGCAGCAGCACCACCAGCACCACGGCTTCGAGCAGCGCCTTGCCCACCGTGTGCACCGCGCGGTCGATCAGGCTGCTGCGGTCGTAGAACACCACCACGCGCATGCCGGCCGGCAGGCTGGGCGCCAGCGTCGCCAGCCTGGCCTTGACACCCGCCACCACATCACGGGCGTTGGCGCCGCGCAGCCCCAGCACCAGGCCTTGCACCGCCTCGCCCTGGCCGTTGCGGGTGACGGCGCCGTAGCGCGTCAGTTCACCCAGGCGGACTTCGGCAACATCGCTGACCCGGATCGCCCGGCCCTCGACCACCCGCACCACCGTGGCCTTGACGTCGTCCAGCGTCCGGATGGCGCCCTCGGCGCGCACGATCAGCGCCTCCTCGCCGCTGCCCAGGCGGCCGGCGCCATCGTTGCGGTTGCCGGCCGCCAGCGCGGCTTCGAGCTGCTTCAGGCTGACACCCCGGTCCAGCAGGTCGCCGGCGTTGGGCACCACCTCAAAAGTGCGCACCCGGCCGCCCAGGCTGTTGACGTCGGCCACGCCCGGCAGGGTGCGCAGGGCCGGGCGCACCACCCAGTCGAGCACACGGCGGCGCTCTTCCAGCGTCTGCGGGCCTTCCAGCGTGAACATGAACATCTCACCCAGCGGCGTGGTGATCGGTGCCAGGCCGCCGCCGGTGTTGGGCGGCAGGTCTTTCAGCACGCCGGCCAGGCGTTCGCTGACCTGTTGGCGCGCCCAGTACACGTCGGTGCCGTCCTCAAAATCGAGCGTGATGTCGGCCAGCGCGTACTTGGAGGTCGAGCGCAGCATGCGCTGCTTCGGGATGCCCAGCACCTCCTGCTCGATCGGCACGGTGATGAGCGACTCCACCTCCTCGGGTGTCATGCCCGGCGCCTTCAGCACCAGCTTGACCTGGGTGGTGGACACGTCCGGGAAGGCGTCGATAGGCAAGCCCAACCAGGCCAGCACACCACCGGCCACCAGCAGCACGGTGACGATCAGCACCAGCAGGCGCTGGCGCAGCGAAAAACCAATCAGACTGTCCAGCATTTCGGCGCGGCTCAGGCGTTCAGGGTTTGGCCGGGGCCAGCAGCGCCTTCAGCGCGGCCGTGCCCTGGTCCACCACGCGGGCGCCCAGCGCCAGCCCGCGCACGGCGGACACCGCGCCGGCGCTGCTGAGCACCTCCACCGTCACCAGGCGGTAGCGTCCGGCGGCGGCCTCGACGAAGACGCCGGGCTTGCCACCCTGGTCGATCACCGCAGCGGCCGGCACTTGCACCGCTTCGGGCTGCGCGCGCTCGACGCGGGCCTCCACTGCCTGGCCGATGCGCAGGTCCGGCGACGGCTGGCGCAGTTCAGCGCGCACCAGCACCGTCTGGCTGGCGCCATCGACCACCGGGCTGACGGCAATGACCTTGCCGCGGGTGTCGCTGCGCAGCACCTGAACCGCATCACCGATACGCACCGCGCCAGCCTCGTCCACCGGCATTTGCAACTCCAGCCACAGCGGCGACAGCTTGCCGATGCGGTACAGCGCTGTGGCCTGGTCAACCCGTTGCCCGACCACCACCGGCCGCTCCAGCACCACCCCGTCGATGCCGGCGAGCAACTGGATGGCACCGTCCGAGCCCGGTGCGGCACCGGCCTGGGCCAGCGCGCGCTGGCGTTCCTGCTGCTGCACCTGGGCCTGCCGGGCCTGTGCGCGGCTGGCGTCCAGGCGTGACAACGCGATCAGGCCCTCCTTGAACAGCAATTCATCCCGGGCCAGGGTGCTGGCGGCCAGCGCGGCCTGGCCACTGGTCGTCAGCGCCTCCCGCTGCAACTCCTGCGCCTGCGCGCTGCGCAGCACCACCAGCACCTGGCCAGCGCGCACCGCATCGCCGACGCTGGCGTTGAGCCGCTCCACCAGCGCCGGCAACGGTGCCGCCAGCACACGTTGCTGGTTGCTGGGCACCAGCACCGTGGACGGCAGCCCACGCGCGGCACCCGTGCTGCTGGCAGTGACCGCGCTGACGTGGATGCCGAGTGCGGTGACTTGCGCCGGCTTGAGCTCGACGGTGATTGCGGCGATCACGGCGGGTGCGGCTGGCGTCGCGCCAGCCGCCAGAGCTGCCACGGGCAGCACGGTGCAGGCAACGGCCAGCGAGCAAAGACGCAGGAGCATGGTGTGTTTCACGAAGTGGCCGACCCAGGCTGGAAGATTCTGCCGCGAGCATGGCGCGGCAAGCTGAAGCGGGCCTGAACCCCGAGCGCCGGCGGGAGTGCTAACTTCGGGCCTTTGGCCCCGGATCACCGATGCGACTGCTGCTGCTTGAAGACGACCCGATCCTGGGCGAGGGGCTGCGCGACTTCCTGCGCGCCGATGGCCATGTGGTGGACTGGTGCGCACGGCTGGGCGAGGCGCTGGCGCTGCGCGGCGAAATCTACGACGCTTACCTGGTGGACTGGCAGCTGCCCGATGGCTCGGGACTGGACTGGGTGCGCGCGCTGCGCCAGGCCGGCAATGACACACCGGTCCTTGTGATGACGGCGCGCGACCTGCTCAGCGACCGCATCCGCGGCCTGGACACCGGCGCCGACGACTACCTGGTCAAGCCCTTCGACCCCGAGGAGCTGAGCGCGCGCATCCGCGCCGTGCGGCGGCGGCGCTCGGGATCGGCCAGTCCGCGGCTGGGCTTCGGCGACATCGAGCTGGACCTGACCGCGCGCTGTGCGTTTGTCGGTGGCGTACGGGCCGACCTGACGGCCCGCGAATGGGCGCTGACCGAGGCGCTGGCCACCCGTGCCGGGCGCATCGTCAGCCGCAGCGATCTGGACGGTCTGGTCTTCGGGCTGGACGGCGAGGTCGCCAGCAACGCGCTGGAGGTCCACATCTCCAGCATCCGGCGCAAGCTGGGCAAGTCCTTGATCGAGACGGTGCGTGGGCTAGGCTACCGCATCACGGCATGAGCGCACTGCCGTCCATCCGGCAGCGGCTGTCGCAGGCGCTGGTCGGCATTTCGATGGTCTGGGGTGTGGCGGTCTCGGGCGTGGTGTGGTTTGCGGTGCACCACGAGGTGGGCGAGGTGCTGGACAGCACCTTGCAGGAATCGGCGGAGATCCTGTTTGGCCTGCTGTCCTTCAATGCCGCGCAACTGCCGCTGCAGGGGGGCGGCGCACTGCCTGCACCGCTGCATGACGAGCACCTGGTCTGGCAGATCGTCGGCACCGACCAGCGGGTGTTGCTGCGATCGCACCGGGCACCCGACCTGGCGCTGGTTGATCGGCCCACACAGGGTTTTGCCAGCGTCAGCGATGCCTGGCGTGTTTTTGGCATGCCTTTTGATGCCAACGGCCAGCGCCTGTATGTGGCGCAGCGGGTGCAGGCCCGCGACAAGACCCGCCTGGAGGCCGCCTTCCTGACCTGTGGCAGCGCGCTGCTGGTGGGTGCACTGTGCGCGCTGTGGTTGCGCTCCAGGGTCAGCAAAGAGCTTTCACCGGTGGCGGACCTGTCGAATGCCGTGGCGCGTTACGACCCGGTCCACGGCAAGTCGCAGCTGGCGGAGCCCCGGCGCTCGGAGCTGGTGGCGGTGCACCGTGCCATCACCGACCTGGGCACCCGTCTGGCCCGCCAACTCAGCAACGAGCGGGCCTTCTCCGCGCATGCGGCGCACGCCCTGCGGACACCGCTGGCCGGCATGGTCGCGCAGCTGGCGGTGGCGCAGCGCGAACTGCCGGCGCAAGCCCAGCCGCGATTGCAGCGCCTGCGTGAGGCCGCTGACCGACTGCGCCGTGTGGTGACGGCGCTCTTGACCTTGTTCCGCACCGGCAATGAGCTGAGCTGGCAGACGGTTGATGTCAACGCACTGGCGCACAACCTGCACTTCGAGAAGCTGGGCTTTGTGTCCACCCCAGCGCTGTACATCGATGCCGACCCAGACCTGCTCGCCGCCGCCCTGCTCAATGTGCTGGACAACGCGCTGCAGCATGGCGCCCGGACGGTTGTGATCAGCGGGCACCTGGATGGCGACCTGTCCTGCCTCACCTTGCACGACGACGGCACTGGCATGCCGGAGGCCAAGCGCCTGCAGATCCAGTCGGCCCTGGACGCGCAGTGCTATGAAGGTGAAATGGGGCTGGGCCTGATGCTGGCCGACCTGGTGGCCCGCGCCCATGGTGGCTGCCTGCGCCTGCACGCCTGCATGTCGGGCTGCAAGGTGGCGCTGTGTTTCGCCAAGCGTCCCCCCTAGGCGCGGGGCGGGCAGGCGGCCGCTTTTCAGCGCAGTTCAGCGCCTGTTTCAACAGCGCACCGGTCCGGGCGGCGGTCTGGCGGGATGCGGCCAGGTGAGGGCTGACCCGCTGGCAAGATGCGCCCATCACCACCCGCTCTGCCGCAACCCCTGGTGCGCCCGCCCCATGTCTCTCCTGCTCCGCCACAGCCACCACAGCCACCACAGCCACCGCCACCCAGGCCAGCGCCGCACGCCATCGCCCGGGGTGCCGACCGACCGGGTGGCAGCGACCGCGCGCGCCGGCACCGGCACCCGCGCCCTGGCCGCTGCGGCCCTGCTGCTGGCCGCCGCCGCCGCGCCGGCCCAGGTCTTCCAGGACCCGGCGCTGCAGGCCTTGCTGTCCGCCGAACGCCACTACGCGCTGGGCACCGTGCTGGGCGTGCATGCCATGGGCCAGGGCATGGTGAAGATGGCGTCCAGCGTGGGCACGGTCAAGGCCTCACTGCTGGAGTCGCTGCGGCTGGCGCCGCTGTGGTACCCGGCGCGCAGCGCGGTGGTCGAGTTCTACCTGCAGGCGCCGGGCCTGATCGGCGGCAGCACGGCCAAGGCCACCGAAGCCGCCCGCACGGCTGCCAAGCCCGAGCAGGCCCGGGCGCTGGAGGCCCGGGTGGCGCTGGACGACGAGCGCTTCGACGCTGCGCTGGCCGGCCTGTACGGTGTGCAGCCCGGCACCGACAGCGCGCGGGCTGACGACGTGCAGCAGTGGACCGCCCAGGCCGGCTTCGGCCTGCTGGGCAAGGGCGACGCAGCCAAGGCCAGGCCGGTGTTCGAGCAGGCCGCCAAGCTCAAGGGTGCTGCGCAGTTGCCGGTCGACTACCGGCTGGGCCTGGCTTTGCAGGCCCAGGGCCAGACCGAGCCGGCGCGGGCCGCCTACGCCCGATTTGTCGCCGCCGGCCGGGGCCAGGGCAAATCGCTGGACGATGCCAAAAAGCGCCTGGCGCAGCTGGGCGGGCCGACGGGCTGATCCGGGACGGTCGCGGCCGGTCGCTGCGGCGCCGGCAACGTGTTTTTCGACCAGCGCACGCCGCGCTTCAAGGCGTGACCGGCTTGGCCCACGGCAGCTTGCGCCCAAGCCTGCGCCCTGAACGCTGGACGAGGGATGGCGGCGACGCCGCCGAGGCGGTGCTGGACATCCCACCCGACCCACTGCGTGAACGCCGCTTCGAGATCAGTTGCACGATGACCGTGCGTTGCCCGGATGACCTGACCGGCGCCTGGCATGAGCTGGCCGTGCTGACCAACGGCGCCCAGCAGTGGCGCCGCCGCATCGCCAGCAGCAACCCCGGCAGTCTGGACAGCCTGGACTACCGCTTCACCCGCCCGCTGGCGGTGGGCGAGGCCTTGCGCGTGGTGCTGCGCTGCGCCACCCGGGGCGTGACGCGAGATCGCCTGCTGATCGAGGCCGACGAGGCCGGGCCGGGCTGAACCGGCGTTGCGACCCGGTCAGTAGGACTTCGGCAGGCCCAGCGCCTTCTCGGCGATGAAGCACAGGATCAGCTGCGGGCTGACCGGGGCAAGGCGAGGGATCCAGGCCTCGCGCATAAAGCGTTCGACGTGGTACTCCTTGGCATAACCCATGCCGCCATGGGTCAGGATGGCATTTTCGCAGGCATGGAAGCAGGCCTCGCCGGCCAGGTATTTGGCCGCATTGGCCTCGGCCGCACACGGCTTGCCGGCGTCGTACAGCGTCGCGGCCTTGAAGACCATCAGGTTGGCGGCCTCGAGCTCGATCCAGGAGCGCGCCAACGGGTGTTGAATGCCCTGGTTCTGGCCGATCGGCCGGTCGAACACCACGCGATCCTTGGCATACAACGCCGCCCGCGCCAATGCGGCCCGGCCCAGGCCGACCGCTTCGGCGGCAATCAGGATGCGTTCGGGGTTCATGCCGTGCAAGATGTACTCGAAGCCCTTGCCTTCCTCGCCGATGCGGTCGCTGACCGGGATGCGCAGGCCGTCGATGAACACCTGGTTCGAATCGACGCACTTGCGGCCCATCTTGTCGATCTCGCGGGCGTCGAAGTGGCGGCGGTCGATGTCGGTGTAAAACAGCGACAGGCCCAGCGTGCCCCGGGCCTCATCGACCGGCGTGGTGCGCGCCAGCAACAGCACTTTGTTGGCCACCTGGGCGGTCGAGATCCAGACCTTCTGGCCGGTGACCAGGTAGTGCTCGCCGCCGCCGTCCAGACCGCGCACGGCACGCGTCTTGAGCTTGAGGGTGTTCAGGCCGGCGTCAGGCTCGGTCACTGCAAAACAAGCCTTGTCGCGGCCATCGATCAGCGGCGGCAGCCAGCGCTGCTTTTGCGCCTCGGTGCCAAACACCACCGCCGGGTGCAGGCCGAAGATGTTCATGTGCACCGCCGAGGCGCCCGACAAGCCGGCGCCGGTGGCCGCGATGGTCTGCATCATCAGCGCGGCTTCGGTGATGCCCAGGCCCGCACCGCCCTGGGCTTGCGGCATCGCAATGCCCAGCCAGCCGGCATCGGCCAGCACGCGGTGAAAATCGTCCGGGAAGCCGCCGTCGCGGTCCTTGCGCAGCCAGTAGTCGGCGTCAAAGGGCACACAGACCCGTTGCACCGCATCGCGGATCTGCCGCTGTTGGTCGGTGAAATCGAAGTTCATGGTGTCAATCGGGGCCAGTGGTTGCGCGTGCCGCCAGCAGGGCCGCGATGTGATCGGGGCGGTAGCCCGGTTCCTGGGGGATCTGCACCGAGTGCTCGCCCGAGCGCGGCGCCGGCGACGGCTCATCGCAGGCCGTGCGCGACCAGCGGGTGGGGTTGCCGGGTGAGCGCAGCACGCCCTCGGTGGGGTGGTCGAGGTGCCGGATGAAGCCCGTCGCGTTCAGGTGCGGATCGTCCAGCAGATCCTGCGGCGTGTTCATCGGCATGTTGGGGATGTCGGCCGCTGCCAGCAAGGTCTGCCGTTCGGCCGTGGTCCGCCCCAGCATCAGGGCTGCCACTGACGACTACACCGCGTCGATGTTGGCGGCGCGCCGGGTGTGGCTTGAGAAGCGCGGGCCGCATGGCAGGTGCGCGGGTGCACGCCGGCCCGGCTGAAAATGGCGATCACGTTGTCGCAGTTGGCCGGCGCCGCGTCGCGGTCGAACATCGCAAAGCGCTCGCCGGCCAGTTCGGCAATGCGCAGCGACGGCGGGTCCGCCAGCGCGTGGCCGATGGGCAGGCAGGCGACAAACCGGTCCGGCTTGAGCGGCAGGTGCAGCAGTTGCGCCTCGGCCCGCGCGCTGCCCTCAAGCAGGTAACAGGCCTGCTCGATGCCGGGGTGCGCATGCGGCAGCGCGCCGCCGCCCGGCGACAAGGTGCCCAGCACCACCTCCATCTGCCGGGCGCCCACGTTGTCCGGACCGACCAGGCGCTGGTTGACGGTGTGCTGGTGGTTGGCGGGCGCGTAGCCGGGCACATCGGCGCTGCGCACCAGGTAACGCGGCTTGGCGGGGTCGGGCTGCATGACCGGGCTCATTCGGGCTGGATGCCGGCGTCTTTGATCAAGACCGTCCAATGCGCCAACTGCTCGGACACATAGCGGGCAAACTCGTCGGGCGACTTGCTGGGCCAGACCTCAAAGCCTGCCGCGGCCAGCTTGTCCTGCACGTCCTTGTCGGCCAGCACGGCCTGGATCTCGGTGTTGAGCCGGTCGACGATGGCCTTGGGCATGCCGGCCGGGCCAAAAACGCCGTTCCAGGAGGTGAGGTCGAAGCCCTTCAAGGTCTGCGCGACAGGCACTGCGCCCGGCAGGTTTCGCGACCCGCCGGCGTTGGTCGTGCCCAGCACGCGAACCCGGTTGGCCTTCATCATCGCCCCGCCCGAGCCGAGGTCGCAAACATACACATCCAGGCTACCGCCCATCAGGTCGGTCAGGGCCTGCGGGCTGGACTTGTAGGGCACACCCACCATCTTGATGCCGGCGATGCGGTTGATCGTCTCCGAGGCGACCAGCGAGGTGCTGTTGGGCGTGCCGTAGGACAGCTTGCCGGGGTTGGCTTTGGCGTAGCCGATCAGCTCGGCAACGCTGTTGATCGGCAACTTGTTGTTGACCAGCAGCGCAAATGGCAACTCGCCGACGCGCGCCACCGGCGTGAAGTCCTTGATCGGGTCATAGCGCAGGGTCTTGAACAGCGCCGGATTCGCCGAATGCGAAGTGTTGGTCGTCATCATCAGCGTGTAGCCGTCCGGCTTGGCCGCGGCCACAAACTGCGCGGCGATCTGGCCACTGGCCCCGGCCCGGTTGTCCACCAGCACCTGCTGTTTGAGCCTGTCGGTCAGGCCCTTGGCGACGGTGCGCGCCACCGCGTCGGTGCCACTGCCGGCCGCAAAAGGCACCACCAGCACGATGGGCGCGCTGGGGTAGGCCTGGGCCCAGCCGGACTGCGCGCCCAGCAGGCCGGCCAGGGCGGCAAGGGTCACGCCAAAAAGGGATGTCAATGTCATGGCAAGTCTCCTGCGACACCCTGCGTGGCTGTCGCGCCTGTCGTGCGCCGGATGCCCTCCGGCTCAAGGCCCGCCTGAGGGCGCGTTTGTTCGATTTTGACCGTCAGAACCATGCGAATCCAATACCAGGTTTGGCTAGTCCCCTACGAGGAATGTATCAACGCCGGGGTCGGATCGGCGCCAGGGTGCTTGTACGGGGCGCGATGCGTGCCGCCGCAGCCTAATATCGCCTCATCCCTTTTCTGTGCCGCCCATGATCCAGTCCACGCCTGAGCTT
>Ga0209181_10004795_pt1 | contig 19875 bp, 13 predicted proteins | sample MAT05_FD_187208 | JGI IMG/M metagenome (GOLD analysis project Ga0209181, IMG submission 187208) | Freshwater microbial communities from Lake Fryxell liftoff mats and glacier meltwater in Antarctica - MAT-05 (SPAdes) (version 2) | ecosystem: Environmental > Aquatic > Freshwater > Ice > Liftoff... | reverse complement strand
GACAATCGTTTTTTGCCTGCATACAGGCAGATGCTTACAGAGCTGATAAAAGTGAAAAGACAGGTTTTAAAGAGTTTGCGTAAAGAACTTTTATACTCCGGTGAAATCATCAGAAGCAAAGAATGGGAACTGGATCTGGAAGAAGCAAGGCTGAATGAATCCTGAGAAAAAGTTTTCATAGGACTGGGCCCATGCAGGGTCTTGCCGGTGCTGGCTATGATATGTTTTTAATTTTCTAAAACATATTTTAACCCGTCAGAAAACTCGTATGCTGATGCAAGTTCTCTACAGCGCCGGGGTCTCATGCCAATGCTCATTAGCCGGGCTATGAAGACCCCGGCGAGACGCAAGTCAGAAAACTCGTATGCTGATGCAAGTTATCTTCAGCGCCGGGGTCTCATGCCAATGCTCATTAGCCGGGCTATGAAGACCCCGGCGAGACGCAACTGAAGAAGTACACTTTTTGTGAATAATAGTGCAATACTTAGTGCGAATATTCTCTTAATAAAATTTTTAAAGGAATATGTATTTGGTTCGAAAATGCTTTGCTGCCCCTTAGGGGCTAAAGCTTTGTAGAAAAATAATGTTGCTGTTATATTTGCTCCTTAGGAGCAATACATTTTTTGGATAATTATGTTCGAGGTATTGCTCCTAAGGAGCAAGTGGAAAGGCCATTTGTTTGTTGCTACAAAGCTAATGCTCCTACGGAGCAAATGCACGTTGGAAATTAAGATGCGAATTAAATACATAATCCTAACTTTTTATTCCCCCGGATGATACTTTTTCTCCACGTGCTGCATCACATCTTCTTTATAAAACAACACATCCTTAAATTCACCCTTTGTGTACATCTTTAACTGATCATTAAAATGTTTGGAGCTGGGGTTGCCACTATTACCTCCGGCCAGTAATGATTTTGCCTTTACCTTTTTGCCAAACTCTACTGCACAAATAAAACTATTACCACTTACGCCATAACGTTTGTTGGTGCCCGGAAAATAACGGCTGTTGTAAGAAGGCAACATGCCCCAGAGTGCAGAGGCAAATGGAACCGGAAAACTTTCTTTGCTATCATCATATTGCTGGTTGATATCGCCGCTGATGCGCTGGTAACGGTTAAGGCTACCCCAGGATATTTGCCAACTGCCATGTTTTTTTGTAAGGTCATTTATTACATTCAGCAATGGGTTTAATAATGCTGCCGCACTGGCTGTGGCTGCATATTTTTTTGTAAAACTTACCTGGTCTGGTTCTTCTTCATCAATATAGACTTTTCTTATATTGGCATTTAAAAGTTGAGCCCATTCTACAGCAAGCGTAGTGGCTATAGAATTTTCTGAGGAATGGTAATCCCAGTTTTTTAGCATTGCTACAGGTTCTTTAAGTTTTGCATATGCACTATCTGCAGGTTGCACATTTTGCTCAAATGCTTTTACCAAAGCGGGAACCAATACTTCAAAAGCAGCAAGGTAAGTATCGTAACCTGCCTTTATCATTTTATCAATATCAAATTTGTTTTCTCTTTTTAAAACAGTGGCGGCATTAATGCCACGAAAATTTTCTCCATCAGGGGCCATGTAATTTGGATAATTAGTTTTAAGCGGGCTGCTGCTGCCGCTCACCGAGTAGGGAGTGGAGTTGCAGTTTTGTATCCAGCCTGTGGCGGGGTTTATTACCTGCACAATATCTTTTACTTCATGCAATCCTTTCCAATCTGTTTGCGGGTTGCTGCCGTCTACCGGTTGGCTCCAGTTGTATTTTTTATCCCTGATGGGAATGTAATTGCCATGCCAGTAGGCAATGTTTCCCTTGTTATCTGCAAACACAGTGCTGTTGCTGGTATTACCACGCAGCGCCATGGTTTTAGTATAATCTTCAAAGCCTTTAGCCTTGCTGCGTTGCCAGCTTTGTATCAAGCCATTCATCATACGGTTACTGGATTGTACGCTTAGGTATTGGCCATTTCGCTTAGCCATCACGGGCCCATGCTGTGTGTACAAAGCGGTTATATTTTTATTTAAAATGCTGCCGGCATTTTTATATCGGATGTTTATTTTTTTAGTAGTTACTTTTTTTACCTGCCTGTTGTATTCATACACCCATCCTTGCTGTGTACTGCTGATTTTTTCGATGTACATATCTGCCACATCTACATTGTTGCTGGTATGCATCCATCCGCAGTATTCATTAAAACCCTGGTAGATAAAAAACTGTCCCCAGGTTACGGCGCCATACACATTTAAGCCTTCTTCACTTACCATATGCACTTCGGGGCGAAAGTAAAATGTTACATGCGGGTTGATGTATAGAATGGCATTGCCGCTGGCTGTTTTTGTGGGCCCTACAGCAAACCCGTTGGAGCCTGTACTTATTTCTTCAAATTTTTTAGGATTGTAAGAAGAGGCCGTGCTGCTGCCGCTGTAAAAATCTTTTACTTCTTCTTCACTAATACCTCCTGTGCTGATAGCGCCAATGCTGCCATCCGTCCACAATAATGGGTACCATGGGTGAAAGCGGTTTAGCAAAGCCGGCTTTGTTGCAGGATTTTTATAGCGCCAGTAATTAATGCCATCGGCATAAGCATTCAATAATTTTTTTAGCCATTCAGGTGATTTTTTAAAATCAGCCATGGCATCTGTGCTGTCAATCAGCAATCTTACATACAAGTCGTTGTAAATATCTTTTTCTCCATTTACCTCTGCCAGTCGCCCCAGCTTTTCAATATAATTCATCTCCACTCTTTTAAAATCATCTTCACATTGTGCATACAGTAAACCAAACACTGCATCGGCATCTGTTTTTCCATAAATATGGGGAATGCCAAAATTGTCTCTTATGATGTTTACATTTTTAGCCTGTTGTTTCCAGCGGTTTATTTCTGCAGGGGTAAATGGTTGCGCCCAATGTTTTAAAGGCAACAGCATTAAAAGCAATAGTATTTTTTTCATGAATCTTTATTGAGGCTGCTAAGGTAATTATTGTATGAATGTTACTTTTTTAATTTTGCCATTGTATACTTCGTAAATGGCCACTGCGTCAATAAAATTTTTTCCTACCCGAACCCTTTCTTTATCAATGATCACATTGCCATTCACTATCCTGTTTACAATCTGGCAATACAAATTGGGAATATTTTTAAACATGCTTTCATAATCTGGCTGCATTTCTTTTTTTCCTTTTGATAAAAGTTTGTTGGGATATTGATACAATTCTACATCATCTGCATAGGTATCCATAAATGCTGCTATATTTCTTGCATTGTAAGCATTCAACTGCCTTTGCACAATAGCCTCCGGCGATTCTTTTATTATTGAGTCCGGCATCAGCAGCATCCCATTTTTAATAATCATTTCAATTTGGTTGAGGTTTTGCAAATCTTCCAGTGGATTTTTGCTGAGCAGGATCATATCAGCCTGTTTGCCTTTTTCTATACTTCCCCAAAGTTTTTCTTTTCCAAAACCAATGGCTGTGTTGATGGTAGCAGCTTTTAAAATAGCTGCATTGCTCAAACCCGCATGTTGCATGGCCTCCAGTTCCTGCAAATAGGAGCTGGCGTGTTGTGTGCCAATATTGCCTGCATCGGTACCGGCTGCAATATTAACCCCGGCATTGGCAAGTTTTACCAGGTTAATATAACTGATAGAATCCGATTTGCTTACGGATGCAGGGATCCCATTTTTTCGAAGCATCTTAAGAACAGGAAGCATTTCTGTTTCCGTCATGGCTTCAGGGTCTGTAAGGCTGCCATATGTAAAAGCATTGGCCCATTTTAAATCCTGCGGATGGTTTGAAAGGAGCCCGGAAAATACTTTATAATAATTTGGTCCTACAATAAGCGTAGGAATATAGGTTACATTATTTTGTTTCAGTGTTTTTACAAAATCATCTGGTATCACAGCGTCGTCAATGCTGTGTACCAAAATATCTGCTCCGGCTTGTACTGCAAACTGTGCTGTTTTTAATTCGGTAGCATGTACGGCCAGCTTCAAACCGTTTTTATGTGTTTGTTCTGCTATGTATTTTACCAGCTCAAAATTCTTTTCTGCAGGAAGATAGTTGCCGGCTATGTACCAGATTTTAATAAAGTCTGGTTTATAAGGCAGCATTTTTTGCAACAAAGAATCAGCCTGTTCTTTGTTGCTGATTTTAATGATGGGTTTATCAGGACCGAGTTCGGGCCGGTCTACCATTGAAAACAACGGACCTGTAACCAAAACATTTGGAGATGGCTTGTGAGCCGAAATAGAATCCCTTACATTGAAATTGGCAAAAGGTCCGCCTACATCCACAACCGACGTTATACCAAGCCGCAAATACCTGTTCAAATAATCTGAAGCATTGTTTTTTCCAAAAGCAATTTCTTTTTCATACGGCAATTTTTTTCTCAGGTCAATGGCATCAGGCCTGGTATACAATCCACCCGATTGAAAAAAATGAATATGTGCATCTGCCATTCCAGGCATTAAAAACTTGCCCGTGCCATCTATCTCTTTTGTGCCGGCTGCTGTTTTTATTTTTTTTGCCGGCCCGGCCTGTTCAATTATTCCATTGTGTATTACAACTGCATAACCCGGCATTGCTTTGCCGCTTGTTACATCTATCAGCGTAACATTTTTAATAATTGTGGTTTGAGCATGAATGTAACCAAAGCAAAGCATCAACAGCAGTAGCAGTAAAAAAGGCTTTTTCATTAACTTTATTTTTAATTTAAAGAATGATAAAAAAATCATGTTGTTTATAAGAATGCATATTACATGCAAAAGATAACAACTACGATTGAAGAAAGCAAAAAAGTATTGGGTTAAATATAAAGCGGCGGGAATAAAGGAAGGGGTACTTTAAAAATAATTGCTTAGGGCTGATCTTCTTTTTTTGCTTCACCAATGGGCATTATTTTTCTATACTGGTAAGAGGCATTTAAAATATACTGGTTAAAGGCAAGTTCGCTGCTCAGTTGTGTAAAATCATAAGAAGGCCGGTACCAAACCAGGAAACTATCTAAAGCCAGCCCCGACAAACCAGTAATGCGGCCTACTGTTATTTTATTAAAACGATAATCAATGTATTTTTCCTGCTCCTGCATTTCCAGCCTTTGCTGAAAAGCTTTTATTCTTTTGTTTCTGCGAAAACGGAAAATATTAATCAGTTCATTCACATCGGCACCCACTGCGCCTCCGGGTGCGATGCTGGTAGAAATTCCGGGCTTTTCATATCTGAATATGTCGGCATAGGTTTGCCGGTTTTCAATGGAGTCTTCTTTATAACTTTTAGAATAAACGATTACTTCTTTTAATACGCTGTATTTACTTTCTATATTTAAATGAAGCGATATATCAAATTGTTGCAGGTTGTTTATTGTATTAACTGCGAAGGGTTGCGTGGGTTTGTTTTTGTAAACAAAAGTGAGGGAGTCGCCGGGCTTCACCATTATACTATATCTACCCATACTATCTGTAATTGTAAACATACCGCCGGTACTAAGCACTTTTACATTTTCTACCCGGTTTATTTTACTCTTGTCCAATACAGTACCACTAACGGTGTACTGTGCACGAAGTACAATGCTGAAGGAAGAAAAAAATATGAAGAGTAAAACAATACGCAAATGCTGGGGTTTTATTTGAGCCGGTAATATTAGGCAGTAATTGCAACTATTGATGGACCATTGATTTATTTAACGTGTTTTTTGCTTTTATTACTTCTTCAATCACTGCCGGGTAGTGCTGGTGTTCCAGTGCATGAATTTTTTCTGCCAGCATTTGAGGAGTATCGGTTTCGGTAACCTGGCAGCGAACCTGGGATATGATTTCACCATTATCATAAATATCATCTACATAATGAATACTGATGCCGCTTTCTTTTTCTTTATTGGCTATCACTGCTTCGTGCACCTTTGCGCCATACATTCCCTTGCCTCCATATTTGGGCAGCAGTGCCGGATGAATATTAATAATGGAAGCGGGCCATTCTTTTAAAAGAGCGGAAGGTATTTTCCATAAAAATCCTGCAAGTATTATCAGGCTTACCTGCTGCTGTTTTAAAACAGGGCAATATCCATCCCCGTTAAAAAAACGTTCTCTTTCTATGATAAGGGTTTCAATATGGTGGGCTTTGGCTATCTGTAAAACACCTGCACCGGGCTTGTTACATACTATTAATGCAATTTTTACCGTTGGGTTATTTTCAAAATACCCGATAATCTTTTTGGCATTACTACCAGCTCCGCTGGCAAATATGGCCAGTGTTGTAATATGATTGGTTGCGTCTCCTTTCTTTTCAGGCAATGCACTCCTTAATGTTTCTTCGGGTATGGGAGTGGCTGCCTGAATTTTATTATCGAAATCTTTCCCCTTAAATCTATTAAATATTTTATAGATGTATTTTTTAAAAAAAGTGAATTGCCCCAGCGGAATGCTGGTTAGTAAAACACACAAAGGCCAGATAATGCTTAAAATGATAATATAAGTAATGATCCATGTCACCCCTTTTTCTATTCCGGTAAGTTCCATTATTTTTCTGCCTGCTATGCCGCAGATGCTGCCACCCAGGGCAAATGTGGTAAGAATAAGCACCAGGTCAATGCCATTTACTTTCCACTTGCGCTGTAATTTTTCAAACATATTGCAAATGTGCAGCAAAACTTTGTGAAAATAGAAGAGAATTTAGTGGGCAGGTAACTGATAAATGCCTTGTTACATAAACATGACAAGGCACATACGAAACTTTCTACAATCCGCTGAAACCCACGCTGGATAAGGAAAAAAAAAATTAACAAATGTTGATAGTTTGTGAGTTACGTACCTTATTTTTGCAGCCGTGTAAGGATATTTTTCCACATTAGCCCCGATAACTGTATGAGTCGCTATAGAAAAATCATGAATAAAATTTTTGCAAGCCTGCTTTTAATAGCATTTTTTTCTTTTAATAATGATGTATTAGCTGCCGATGGTGAAGCGCTTTTTAAAGCAAATTGCGCCAATTGTCATAAGCCGGATAAGGATTACACTGGTCCGGCATTACAAGGTTGGTCTACAAGAGTTCCCGATGCGGAATGGATATACAAATGGGTCGCTAATCCGGCTCAGATGATAGCAAGCGACGCCTATTCAAAAACTTTGTTTGAAAAGTGGAAACCTACCGTAATGATTGGTTTTGCCAATTTGAAAAAAGATGAGGTAGATGCCATCATGAAATATGTGGATGATTATGCTCCGCCAGTTGTAACAGCTCCCACTGCTGCAGGGGCTCCGGCTACTGATAACTCACTTTTATTCGGTATACTTACCCTGGTATTAGCGCTTGTAGCATTTATATTATTACAGGTAAATAGTAACCTGCGCAAACTCACCGACGAAAAAGAAGGCGTTTTACGTGGCGAGCCTGTTCCTTTCTATCGCAATAAAACTTACCTGATGGCAGGTATCTTATTACTGTTTTCCCTGGGTGGTTATTATACCATCGAAGGAGCCATAGGAATGGGGCGCAGCAAAAATTACCAACCGGAACAACCGATTTATTATTCTCATAAAGTACATGCAGGCGTAAACCAAATCAGTTGTTTATATTGCCATGGCAGTGCACAGGATAGCAAACATTCAGGTATACCATCAGTAAATGTTTGTATGAACTGTCACATGGCTATTAAAGAATATGCAGGCGAACCTATTGTTAAAGAAGATGGTACATCGGTAGATGGTACTGCAGAAATTCAGAAACTATACGAATATGCAGGATGGAATCCAACCACAAAAGCATATAACCCCGATAACAATGGAGATGGTATTCCAGACGGAGCCAAACCAATTGAGTGGGTAAGAATTCATAACCTTCCAGACCACGTTTATTTTAATCATAGCCAACACGTAAAAGTAGGTAAACAACAATGTCAAACCTGCCATGGCAACATCCAGGAAATGCCGGAAGTTTACCAGTTTACCGACTTAAGTATGGGATGGTGTATTAACTGTCACAGAGAAACTAAAGTAGATTTTCTTAACAAAGAAACCGGAGAGGGCAATAAGTTCTACAGCATTTACGAAAAATTCCATAACGATATCAAGAACAAAAAAATGGATAGCGTAACGGTAGAAAGCATTGGTGGTACAGAGTGCCAGAAATGTCATTATTAATTAATTAGCCAATTAGCCAATTTGATAATAAAGGACCTGACTTTTATTATTGGCTGATTATCACATTATCGAATCATCACATTATGAGTAATAAAAAGTACTGGCAAAATTTCGGAGATCTAACGGAGTCGGAAAGATTTAAAGAGGATTCTCAGAACGAATTTCAGGAAGAGTTGCTTCCCCTGGCAGAATTAGATGGCAAGGGATTGCTGGATGCAACTACACCAAGGAGAGATTTCTTAAAATACTTAGGTTTTAGTACTGCTGCGGCTGCATTGGCTGCCAGTTGCGAAATGCCGGTAAAAAAATCTGTTCCTTATTTAAACAGGCCAGACAATGTTATTCCGGGTGTTGCCAATTATTATGCCTCTACTTATGTAAATGGTGGCGACGCCATTTCAGTTGTTGTGAAACAGCGTGATGGACGTCCCATAAAAATAGAAGGAAATGAAATGTCGTCTGTTACCAAAGGTGGTACCAGCGCACAGGCACAGGCTTCTGTACTGGATTTGTATGATCCTACAAGGCTTCGTCATCCATTACAAAAAAGCGGGGCAGATTATAAAGAAGTGCCCAGCTTTGATACTTTTGACAAACTGGTAACAGCGGCAGTTGCAGGTATTGGCAGTAAAGCCATTGTGTTGCTTACTTCTACTATCAATTCTCCCAGTACTTTACAAATCATCAGCGAATTTTTAGCAAAATACCCGGGCAGCCGTCACGTACAATATGATGCAGTAAGCCATAGTGGTATGTTGCTGGCCAATGAAATGACTTATGGTAAAAAGGCCATTCCTTCTTACCAGTTTGATAAAGCAAAAACGATTGTTAGCCTTGGCGCCGATTTCTTAGGTACCTGGCTCAGCCCTGTTGAATTCAGCAATCAATATGCTTCCAACAGGAAAGTAAAAAGTAAAAAACCGGAATTAAGCCGTCATATTCATTTTGAAAGTATGATGAGTTTAACTGGTAGTAATGCAGACGACCGTTATACACATAAACCATCCCAAACCGGCGCAGTAGCATTAGCGCTGCTGGCAAAACTGGGTGGCGCTGTTACGGCTCCTGCCATTACAGATGCTAAACTGGCAAAAGGAATAGAAAAAACTGCGGCTGTACTAAATGCAAGCAAGGGTGCTGCATTGGTAGTATGTGGCAGCAACGATGTAAATATACAGGTAGTAGTAAATGCTATCAACGAGGCCATCGGTGCAAACGGAACAACCATAAACTGGGGCAGTACAACCAACACACGCAAGGGTGTTGATTCGGAAATGGCTCAACTGGTAAATGATATGAATGCCGGAACAGTGGGTGGAGTATTTGTGTATGATTGTAATCCTGCTTATTCTTACAGCGATGCAAAGAAATTTATAGATGCGCTGGTAAAAGTCCCGCTATCTGTTTCCTTTAGCGGTACAATGGATGAAACAACAGAACAATGCAAGTTTGTATTGCCCTCTCACCATTGGCTGGAAAGCTGGGGAGATGCAGAACCTAAATCAGGTTTTGTAAGTTTGCTGCAACCCACCATCAACCCATTATTTAAAACAAGACCTTTTCAAACATCTTTATTGAAATGGGCTGGCAACACAAGCGATTACGAAACTTATTATAAAAATTATTGGGCTACCAAACTGGGCAGCGTAACCAATTGGGACCAGGCGCTTCAGGATGGTGTAATTGAAACCAGCTCTGCTACTCTTTTGGGTGGTGCGGGTTTTAACGGTGCCGGTATTGCTGCCGCTGCTGCTAAAATAGCAGCTATAAAAAGCGGCGAAATAGAAGTGGTATTGTACCAAAAAATTTCGGTAGGTAATGGCAGCCAGGCAAACAACCCATGGTTGCAGGAATTGCCCGATCCTATTACTAAAGTTACCTGGGATAACTATGCAATCATCAGCCCTGAAATGGCTAAAACATTGCTTTCCCTGGATGTGATGAACAACCAGCGCCAGGCAGATGCTTATGAAGTGCATCCCGAAAAACCGGTTGTAAAAATTACGGTGAATGGTAAATCATTGGAGTTACCTGCATTAATTATTCCGGGTTTAAATAACTCAACCGTTGCAATAGCATTGGGTTATGGCCGCAGGAGTGCAAGTACAAATAAGGACGAAATAATGGATCGTACCGGTAGAGCAGCAGCAGGATCAGGTAAAAATGCTTATCCCTTTGTAACTACCGACGGAAGCACCTTATTATATAGTTCAGTAGCTACCATAGAAAAAACGGGTGATACTTATCCGCTTGCACAAACACAGGTGCACGGCTTTACAGAAGGCCGCCCCATAATTTACGAAACCAACCTCGCAAGTTATCTGGCAGATCCCAAGGCAGTATTGGCAGAGCCTACCCATGAAAGAGCCATGTTAACTCCGGAAGGGAAAACTGATTTCGTGAAAGATGGTACCATGTATCCCGATTTTGCCAAACCCGGTATAAAGTGGGGAATGAGTATTGATTTGAATACCTGCACAGGTTGCAGTGCATGTGTAGTAGCATGTACGGCCGAGAATAATGTGAGCGTAGTGGGTAAGATACAAACTCAACGTGCACATGAAATGCATTGGTTACGTATAGACCGCTATTTTACCGGCGACCTGGAAAATCCCGATGTTGTTTTTCAGCCAATGCTTTGTCAGCATTGTGATAATGCACCCTGCGAAAACGTTTGCCCGGTAGCAGCTACCAACCATAGCAGCGAAGGATTAAACCAAATGACTTATAACCGTTGTATTGGTACAAGGTATTGCGCCAACAACTGTCCGTATAAAGTGCGTCGTTTTAACTGGTTGGATTATAATGGATCAGATAGCTTTAAAGATAACCAGCAATCCCTGATTGGCCTTGATATGGATGAAGTGGTTAATCATATGAATGACGATCTTACCAGGATGGTATTAAATCCGGATGTAACTGTTCGTGGCCGTGGTGTAATAGAAAAATGTTCTTTCTGTGTGCAGCGTTTGCAGGAAAATAAACTGGAAGCTAAAAAGCAACAGAACCCGGCCTTGGTTCGCAATGTTAAAACTGCCTGTATGCAGGCTTGTCCTACCAATGCCATCAATTTTGGTAATGTTAATGACAAGGAAAGTGAAGTGAGTAAAGCAAGAGCAGACGAAAGCCGTAATTTTTATGTACTGGAGCAATTGCACGTTTTGCCTAACGTAAGTTACCTGGCCAAAATCAGGAATACCGACAGGCAGATTGGGCATCATGAAGAAGAACATGCAGCGCCGGCGGTTAGTGGGGCAGAAAAAGCAGCACCGGCACCAGCAGCTCATTAAAAACTAATAGGTAAAAATTAAAAATTTAAAAAAGTAAAAATTAAGAGCAGGGAAGAATTTTTCAACTTTTGACTTTTGACTTTTGACTTTATACTTTAGATTATGTCATTACTGAAATACGAATCGCAACAAAGGGAACCGCTGGTAGATGGTAACAAAGATTATCACCAGATAACGGAAGACATTATTGGTCCCATTGAGATGAAGCCGAGCAGGCTTTGGTACATTGGTTTTTATATCAGTGTGGCATTGCTGTTGTTTGGGGTATATAGTGTTTACAGGGAGGTTACTTATGGTATTGGCCAGTGGAACCTCAACAAAACCATCGGCTGGGGTTGGGATATCACCAACTTCGTGTGGTGGGTTGGTATTGGCCATGCCGGAACGCTTATCTCTGCGATCCTTTTGCTGTTCAGGCAGGGATGGAGAACAGGTGTGAACCGTGCAGCAGAGGCGATGACCATTTTTGCGGTAATGTGTGCGGGCCAGTTTCCTATTTGGCATATGGGTAGGGTGTGGATGGCATTTTTCGTATTGCCTTATCCTAACAGCCGTGGTCCTCTATGGGTAAACTTTAACTCACCATTGTTGTGGGATGTGTTTGCGATCTCTACTTATTTCACCGTATCCTTATTATTCTGGTATTCTGGTTTGTTACCCGATCTGGCAACAGTAAGGGACAGGGCTAAAACAAAATTTAGAAAAATGATGTATGGGGTAGCTTCTTTTGGTTGGACAGGAAGTACCAAACACTGGCAGCGTCATGAATCATTATCATTGGTATTGGCAGGTTTAAGTACGCCACTGGTATTATCAGTGCATACGATTGTGTCTTTTGACTTTGCAACCTCAGTAATTCCGGGCTGGCATACAACCATCTTTCCTCCATACTTCGTTGCGGGAGCTATCTTCTCAGGTTTTGCAATGGTGCAAACCTTATTGATTGTTGTTCGTAAAGTGATGAGCCTGCAGGATTATATTACTATTGGTCATATTGAAGCAATGAATAAAGTAATTGTTTTAACGGGTAGTATTGTGGGTTGTGCTTACTTAACAGAGTTGTTTATTGCATGGTACGGGCAAAACCCTTACGAGTGGTATGCATTCAGCCAAAACAGGGCTAATATATTTACGCCTTATGGCTGGAGTTACTGGTTGATGATGTTCTGTAACGTGGTTTCTCCACAGTTATTCTGGAGCAGGAAATTAAGAAGAAATATCACGGTTACTTTCTTTATGAGTATTATTGTAAACATAGGAATGTGGTATGAGCGTTTTGTAATTATTGTTACCTCTGTTTATCGTGATTTCCTTCCATCAAGCTGGAGTACTTATTACAGCCCCAGTATTTACGAGATTGGATTTTACCTGGGTACATTTGGATTGTTCTTTACCTGCTTCTTCCTTTTTGCCAAATATTTCCCGGTAATTGCGGTAGCAGAGATTAAAGCTATCTTAAAAACCAGTGGAGAAAACTATAAAGCAAAAATGACGGATATTGAAAAAGCAGATGCTGAAAAGTTTTATATAGATAAAGTGGAGCATGCGCATTAAGAAAGGTTTAAAGGTTTAAAGGTTCAAAGGTTCAAAGGTTCAAAGGTTCAAAGGTTCAAAGGTTCAAAGGTTCAAAGGTTCAAAGTTCAACGTTTAAAGGTTCAACGTTAAAAAACCGGAAAGGATAAAATATTATTTGAAAAGATTTGGTTTGCGAAATCATACATCGAAAATCATACATCATAAATCAATATTATGGCTGGAGGAATTAAAAAATTTGTTGTTGGCTCATTTGATGATGAAGCTGTGCTGTTCCCTGCGGTGAAGAACGTGCGCAAGGCAGGATACAAAATTCACGATGTGTACACACCTTTCCCGGTGCATGGTTTAGATCATGCCATGGGTTTAAGAGAAACCAGTTTGCATACTGCAGGGTTTATTTATGCTATTTTAGGTACCACCACGGCATTAACTTTTATGACCTGGGTATTTACCAAAGACTGGCCACTGAATATTGGTGGTAAGCCTCATTTTGCCTTACCCGCCTGGATACCTATTACTTTTGAATTAACAGTATTGTTTTCTGCTGTGGGTATGGTGCTTACATTTTGTTACTTGTGCAATCTTGCACCGTTTGTAAAAAGGCATCATTTTCACCCAAGGGCTACCGATGATCTTTTTGTAATGGCTATAGAGTGTACTGATAAAACGGATGATGCCTCGCTGCAGAGTTTTTTACAAAACGCAGGGGCCAAAGAAGTAAATGTGCAGGAAGCAGAAACCGGCTGGTGGATCGGGCGATACGACAGGGAACAAAAATTGTACAGAGACGAGAAAGGATATTAATTAATATTTGTTTAACCCGTCTGCCGGCAGGCAGGCTGATAATTGATAAATGAAACGACTTACAAATTTTTCAGCAATTGCAGTAACAGCAGTTTTAATTTTGGCAAGCTGCAGCAACAATAAGCGCAAGCCTGGTACTGTTTATATGCCTGATATGGCTTATAGCCGCACTATAGAAACCTATGCCGAACTGGATTCTCTGAAGTTTACCAGCGACATTCATAATAAGGGAGGCAACAAAATATTTTTTAATGAAATGCCGGCTCTTGGTACCATTAAAAGGGGAGAACTGTTTCCTTACACCTTGCCAAATGACAGCAATGGGTATAAAATGAGTGCGGCAGTACCTAACCCAGTTGATTTTATGACAGGTGCAGAATTAGGGGAAGCTGGAAGACTATACAATATTAATTGTGGTATTTGTCATGGAGAAAAAGGACAAGGTAATGGGCCATTGTCTGCTAAAATTGGGGCTATTGCAAACCTGACATTGGATCTTTATAAAGTAATGAAAGATGGCACTATGTTTCATTCCCTTACTTATGGTAAAAATAATATGGGTAGCTATGCATCACAACTAAACAGAAAACAACGGTGGATGGTTATTAAATATGTAAGAACATTACAAGGACCAGCAACCGCTGCTACGGCAACTGACAGCACCGCAACTGCAAAAGACAGCACTGCCGTTGTAAAGAAATAAGTATATAGATTGGAATTTAAGAGAAAACAGAAGCGCTTAAAATAAATTTAAAATAGCGGAGTCTACTGATTGTAAAAAAACAGAAAGCTCATCATCACACAAATATTTTTTAGATGGAACATCGTTTTGAATTGCCGGCAAATTATAAAAAATGGACATGGGGACTTATTATAGCCGGGCTGATAGCCCTGTTGTACGGGTTTATAATGTTTCATCCCTTTGCACATGCAGGGCATGGCGAAAACACTAATAGTACCCGTTTTTGGGCAGTATTGTTACAAAACAGCACTTATTGGTTGCTGGTAGTAAATGCGGCTATGTTCTTTTTATGTGTTACCACCATGGCAATGGGTGGCTGGCAAGTTGCATTACGTCGTGTGCCGGAAGCTATATCCAGTGTTGTTCCTGTGTTGGGCATCATCACTTTTGTAATTTTACTGGCCATCGTATTTGGTCATCGCACAGATATTTATCATTGGTTGGATACTGAAGCGGTTGCAAACGATAAAATTTTAAATGGTAAAAAAGGATTTTTAAACCCCACTTTTTTTGTAATTGCTTCTGCAGTTAGTATTGGATTATGGTGGTTGTTGGGTAAAAAAATGAGAACCCTTAGCCTTCAATCTGATGAAACTCCAATGGACTATGAAAGCGGCAAAAAATGGATCTGGAAAAATACGGTTTGGGCCTCATTATTTACGGTAGTATTTGGCCTTACCGTAGCATCTACCATTCCATGGTTATGGTTAATGAGTATTGATCCGCATTGGTACAGTACGATGTATAGCTGGTATACTTTTGCAAGCACTTTTGTATCAGGATTATCTTTAATAGCGCTTTTTGTGGTGTATCTAAAAAATCAGGGACAATTAGAATATGTTACAGATGAACATATGCATGATTTAGGTAAGTTTATGTTTGCATTCTCTGTTTTCTGGACATACCTGTGGTTCTCTCAATACATGCTGATATGGTATAGTAACCAACCGGAAGAAACAAGGTATTTTGTAGACAGGATAGGCACCGCCACAGAACCTGGGGCATACAAAGGAATCTTCTTTTTTAACCTGGTAGTAAACTTCCTTTGTCCGTTATTAATCTTAATGAAAAAGGGTACAAAACGTAACTGGACAGTGATAACTTTTACTGCAGTACTGATTATATTAGGTCATTGGATAGATTTTTATCAAATGGTGATGCCGGGCACATTAAGAGAAAATGCATCGTTAATGCCTTTCGAATTTGGAGTAGCGGCATTATTTATCGGTATTATTATGTGGTCTACAGGACGTTACCTGAGTAAACATTCTCTGTTGGCAAAAAATCACCCTTTCTTAAAAGAAAGTATGATACATCATACTTAAGTATTAAGATTAAACAAATTTGTAAGAAATGTTTGTTTACTACTAATTTTGAATCGTAAATAGCAGTATAAAAAAGGCACCTAAATAATAAAAGTACTTACAAGTCCCTCCTTTGGAGGGATTTTAGGGAGACTTCTAAAAACATCATCTAATGAAGGAAATATTTCTGATAGCAATTACCATAATGATTTTCGTAATCATTTTTCAGATATCGAAAGCCAGTGAGTATGTGAGCGTGTTAAAGGGAGAAGAAAAATCCCGCAAACAAAATAATAAGATCAATGCATTTATGCTGATCAGTTTCCTGGTACTGGGGCTGATTGGAGTATGGTATTGCAATGAATTGTATTATGGTAAAACATTGTTTCCTCAAGGATCCGGATCTGTAGAAGGAGAAGAGGTTGATTGGATGCTAAAGGTTACGATTGCCATTACAGGTATCGTTTTTATTATTACACAGGTATTGTTATTTTGGTTTGCATACAAATACCAGGAAAAAGATAATAAAAAAGCTTTCTTCTTTGCTCATAATACAAAGCTTGAATTAATATGGACCACAGTACCCGCTATCTTTCTAACCGGCCTGGTTGTGTTTGGTTTAAAGTTCTGGTTTAAAATCACCGGAGATCCACCGCAGAATCACCATGTAGTAGAAATTACCGGCCAACAATTTGCATGGAGCATCCGTTATCCCGGTAAGGATGGTGTTTTAGGCAAAAAAAATTACAAATTATACAATCAGCCCACCGGTAATACACTTGGGGTAGACTTTGAAGATGATAAGAGTTGGGATGACCTTAAAACAACAGAAATGCACCTTCCTGTTGGGGTGCCGGTTAAACTGGTTATTAATGCCATGGATGTTATACACAACGTGGGCCTTCCCCATTTTCGTATGAAAATGGATGCGGTTCCGGGCATACCTACTACACAATGGTTTACTCCACAGTATACCACAGCAGACATGAAAAAAAGAACCGGTAATCCAAATTTTACTTACGAGATCAGTTGCGACCAAATGTGTGGGAAGGGTCACTTTAGCATGCGGGGAGTAATTGTAGTGGAAACGGAAGCGGAATATAAAAAATGGATATCAGAACAAACACCGGATTATTTCACCTTGTTTCCTGATAAAAATCCATTAAAAATGATTGATACATCATCTGCTGCCAACAAACCATTGGCCCAGGTTGTTGAGAAAAAGTAATTATAAATTTACCTTCTTTTAGAAAAAAATAAGATTATGAGTAGCGAAGCTATTTTACAAAGTTCGGAATTGCATGTTGATCATGATACCCATCATGAACATCATCATCACGAAACATTTATCAGCAAATATGTGTTTAGCCAGGATCATAAAATGATTGCCAAACAATTCCTGATTACGGGAATTATATGGGCTATTATAGGAGGTTTATTTTCTGTAATCTTCCGTTTGCAATTGGGCTATCCTGATCAAACATTTCCATGGCTGGAAGATTTTCTTGGTCATTGGGCAAAAGGTGGTAAACTACAACCGGAGTTTTATTATGCTTTGGTTACTATGCATGGAACGGTGTTGGTATTTTTTGTTTTAACAGCAGGCCTTAGTGGAACATTCGCTAATTTCTTAATTCCATTACAAATTGGGGCAAGAGATATGGCTTCTCCATTATTGAATATGCTGAGTTACTGGTTTTTCTTTTTGGCATCAGTTATAATGGTTTCTTCTTTATTTGTACAAACTGGTCCTGCAAGTGGTGGATGGACGGTTTATCCGCCATTAAGTGCATTGGGTGAAGCATCATCAGGAAGTAAAATAGGAATGGATCTTTGGTTGGTAAGTATGGCAATGTTTATTGTTTCTTCTTTACTGGGGGGCTTAAATTATATAACCACCATTTTAAACATGCGTACCAAAGGAATGAGCATGACCCGTATGCCATTAACCATGTGGGCATTATTCTTTACCGCAGTATTAGGTGTGTTATCATTCCCGGTTTTATTATCAGGAGCTATATTGTTATTATTTGATCGTAACCTGGGTACAAGTTTTTTTCTTAGCGATATTGTAGTAGCAGGTAAGATATTGCCAAACGAAGGTGGTAGTGCTATTTTGTTCCAGCATTTATTCTGGTTCCTTGGTCATCCGGAAGTGTATATCATTTTATTACCGGCAATGGGCATAGCATCAGAGATTATGAGTGTAAACAGCCGTAAACCAATTTTTGGATATATGGCAATGGTTGGTTCATTATTTTCTATTTGCATACTGGCGTTTTTGGTGTGGGCGCATCACATGTTTGTAACAGGGTTGAATCCTTTTTTAGGAGCCGTATTCGTATTACTTACCTTATTAATTGCGGTACCATCAGCCATTAAAGTTTTTAACTGGCTTACCACATTGTGGAAAGGGAATATCCGCTTCACCCCAGGAATGTTATTTGCAATAGGTTTTGTAAGTATGTTTATCAGTGGTGGTTTAACAGGTATCTTCCTCGGTAACTCTGCTTTGGATATTCATTTACACGATACTTATTTTGTAATTGCCCACTTTCATATAGTAATGGGTGTGGCATCCTTTATGGGTATGTTTGCAGGTGTGTACCATTGGTTTCCAAAAATGTATGGCCGCTTTTTAAATAATACTTTGGCATATATCCATTTTTGGATAACGCTTATAGGTGCTTATTTAATCTTTTGGCCAATGCACTACCAGGGATTGGCAGGTATGCCCCGCCGTTATTATGATTTCTCTAACTGGGAATCATTTAAGCAATTTGGCGGGCTAAATGAATTTATCAGCCTGGTGGCAATGATTGTATTTGCCGCACAGTTATTATTTGTATTCAACTTTTTCTACTCCATATTTAAAGGAAGAAAAGTAACAGAAAAAAATCCATGGCAGGCTAATACACTTGAGTGGACAACACCTATTCGCCCGGGACATGGCAACTGGCCTGGAGAAATTCCCGAAGTACACCGTTGGGCTTATGATTACGCCAAACTAGGTAAAAATGGAGAAGATTTTATTCCACAGAATGTACCTGTAGGCGATGATGAAGAGAAACATTAATGAGCAAATGTGCAGTTAGAAAATACAAGGATATTTAAACAGATAATAGTTTTTTGAAAATGGATGAGCAGCAGGAGAATAAAACTATTTCAGATTCGGCATCTTTTTTATTGGCAAGTAAAGCAAAAGATTACTTTCAGTTAATAAAATTCACGCTGAGTTTTATGGTGGTTTTCAGTACCGTGATAAGTTACCTGCTGGCGCCCAATATATCATTTGACATACTAAAAGTTCTTTTACTTTTTGCGGGAGGAATGCTTGTAACCGGTTCGGCAAATGCCATTAACCAGATACTGGAAAAAGAAACAGATGCCATGATGAAGCGCACTGCCACCAGGCCAATAGCCAGTGGCAGAATGAGTGTGAGAGAAGGTTGGATATTTGTGATTGTTTCTGGCATAGCGGGCTGTTTAATAATGTATAGCTTCAGTATAGAGGCTGCCTTACTAAGTTTATTTAGTTTATTGTTGTATGGATTTATTTATACACCCTTAAAAAAAGTAAATTCAATAGCAGTTTTAATGGGAGCCATACCCGGAGCTTTGCCTTGCTTGATAGGCTGGGTTGCCAGTTTCCAGGAAAATCAACAGCATGACTGGACGGGTGGCTGGATTCTATTTGCGATTCAGTTTTTGTGGCAGTTTCCTCATTTTTGGGCAATTGCCTGGGTGGCACATAAAGATTACAGTGCAGCAGGATTTAAGTTGTTGCCCAGCGATAAAGGACCTACAAAATTTACAGCATTGCAAACCATCATGTATAGCAGTATGATGATACCAGTGGGAGTTCTACCCTATTATTATCATATGAGTGGTATTACCAGTATGTGGATTTGTTTTGGATGCAATCTTTTTATGGTGTTTGTAAGTATCCAGTTGTTTAGAAAAATGGATGTGGCTTCGGCCAGAAAAGTGATGTTCAGTTCTTACTTTTATTTGATGATTGTGTTTCTAAGTTTGTATGCAGATAAGATAAGGTGATTGGGGTCAAAGGT
>Ga0209181_10004791_pt1 | contig 19879 bp, 19 predicted proteins | sample MAT05_FD_187208 | JGI IMG/M metagenome (GOLD analysis project Ga0209181, IMG submission 187208) | Freshwater microbial communities from Lake Fryxell liftoff mats and glacier meltwater in Antarctica - MAT-05 (SPAdes) (version 2) | ecosystem: Environmental > Aquatic > Freshwater > Ice > Liftoff... | reverse complement strand
AAGTCTGAAGTCTTGTGTCTGAAGTCTGAAGTCTTGTGTCTGATGTCTTGTGTCTGCCGTCTGATGTCTTGTGTCTGATGTCTTGTGTCTGATGTCTTGTGTCTTGTGTCTGCCGTCTGATGTCTTGTGTCTTGTGTCTGATGTCTTGTGTCTGATGTCTTGTGTCTTGTGTCTGCCGTCTGCCGTCTTATGTCTGCCGCCTTATGTCTACAAATTTCGCAATCATTTCACGAGATTTTTCCGTCAGGGTTGCAGCATCATATTCCAAATTAGAGAGTATGTCGAGCAGGCAGTTGATCCGGGCTTCTGTGTCAAAAAATTTATTCACCACGGCCACCCGCCTGGATTCGACGATGCAATAACCACTTTGAAAGTTGCCTTTTTCATACCGAACCGCGTAATTTAGTTCGCCAAATATTTCTTCCAATTTTTTTAATGTTGTTTGTGTATAGCGCATTTGTTTTTATTTGTAAATTTGCGCAAAAGTATCCAATATTTACCACATCTACACATGTATAGACTAATCTTTTCTATTACTTTTTCACTTTTGCTGTTTGCTACGAGTATTTCAGCCCAGACTGCACGCCGATTCAACGCGGGGCTGATAATAGGTGCGACGGCATCCCAAATAGACGGCGACCAATATGCAGGGTATAACAAATTGGGTGTACAGGCTGGTTTGCGCGGCATCGCCCGACTCAGAAACCGCTCGGAAGCCAGTATAGAGTTTTTATTTGCTCAACGCGGCAGCCAAAGTTCCCTGTTCAACAATCAAGCACAGTTTCCGTTTAAGTTAACGCTAAATTATGTGGAAATTCCCGTACAATGGCATTACAAAGATTGGTTTATAGAAGATGATCAAGATGGATTTTGGCGAGTCTCTTTCAATGCCGGTCTTTCCTATGCGCGTTTCATTAATGCAAAGACCGGGAAAGACGGCAGCTCTATATACGAAGTAGTGCCTGACTATTTACGAAAAAATGATGTCAGTTTGTTGCTGGGTGCCAATTTTTTTGTTAATCGTCATATTGGATTTACCTTCAGGTATGTCCGATCATTGACCTTGATGTATCAGCCGAATGATTGGGACAATGCACCGGTTGATCGCGGCTGGCTCGGCCATTGTTTATATATGCAGGGCGTTTATCTTTTTTAGGGTATCTTTTTCTCTAAAATAATAAATTCCAAATCTTGTGTCGGCATCCCATATTTGGTATCCACAGAAAAAGGCTCTGTTTCGCCAGTCAGGTAATATCCATGCCGAAGATACCAGGCAACCAATTCTGTTCTTGCCGAAATAACAGTCATATAGATAATGATGCATTGTTGCGTCCGGGCATACCCTTCCGCAGCCTGTAATAGCTGTTTACCAATTCCCCCACCCTGAAGATCAGGATTAACCGTCAGCATACCCAGATAAAGCCCCCGTTGTTTTGGACACAGATAAACACAGCCTTCCAATAGCCCTTCCTGGTTGGTATACGTTAAAAATGCAGCACCAAGAACATCCATCATATTGAGCATGGTTACTGCGTCTGTACGAATGGCACCACGTAACAAATCAGATTCATGTGTCCAGCCTTTTCGGGCACTATCGCCCCGAAAAGCACTATTGACTAATGATAAGAGTTGCGGAATATCGTCAGGTTGAGCAAAGAGAACTGGCATTAAATGATCGAATTTTTTGAAATAAAAGCAAAGATATGTAAACGCCTAAAAGTATCGTAGATTATCCTGCAAACGTAAAGTAATAAATATTTTTAGTTATCAATATAAATTTCATAAAAAATACATTATTAACATATTACACATTTTTTTTAATAAAATTCAATATTGAATTTCATTAAATTGGGTTTGGTCTGAAAACTTGTTGTATCATTGCGCCGGAAAACAAGGAAATAACAGGAAAACCCCAATACTCGGCTTAAATGAGCGACGGTCCAACGTATTTCCCCATGTACCATTTTACTTATGCGAAGATCCATAGACATACTTTCTACCGGCGAATTATTAGTTGATTTTATTACTGCTGAATTTGCGCAAACCTTGGATGAGGCGGCGTTGTTTAAGCGAATCCCGGGCGGTAGCCCGGCTAATTTGGCCATGAACATGGCCCGATTAGGCAATAAAGCGCTATTAGTTTCTTGCGTCGGCAACGATGATATGGGTAGTGTACTGCGCAATCATGTGGCTCGCCTTGGTGTGGATGTGAGTTATTTGATTTCCGTTGATGAGCCAACTACGCTGATTTTAGTGACCCGCTCGGCTCAAGTTTCCGACTTCCAGGCTTACCGGGGAGCGGATTCTATGATCAGTATCCGCCAATTTCCGTATAATTTATTTGACGATATTTCAATTTTTCATACCACCTGTTTTGCTATGAGTAAAGATCCGGCACGCAATGTGATTATGCAGGCTGCTGAAAAAGCAAAAAGAGTTGATTGCCAATTGAGTATTGATGCCAACTATTCTCCTAAGATATGGCCAAATCGAAAAGAAGCACAACGCACCCTATCAGAATACTGCCGGATGGGTGCCTTGGTAAAAGTTAGTGATGTGGATTGGGCCAGACTTTATGAAGATGAATCGCCTACTCATGATGCTGTTATTGATCATTTCCTCAAAATGGGTGCTACAGAAATATGTTTCACTTTGGGAAATAAAGGCTGTTGGACTGGCGATGCCACCGAACGCTGTTTTACTCCGGCAAGAGCAGTAGAGGTAAAAGATACTACCGGTGCCGGTGATGCTTTTTGGTCGGGTTACCTCACCGCCCGTTTGGATGGTAAAACATTAGAAGAACGTGCCATTGCCGCCCGCCGAATGGCTGAAATAAAATTGGGATATTTCGGTTCACTCCCCGATGTGATCGGGCGTGAAGCCATTTACAGTGATTTGGTATAGCGTATTTTTTAGGCAAAGCAGAGATTGCTCCTGCCAGTCATTTAAGTAGTCCACAGTCTCCAAACCTTTGATAATAAGGTGATTAATGAAATTAAAAACTACGATTATTACTATTTACCTACTTACTGTAGTTGACGCGGGACTATATGATTCAAACTATCTCGCAAATTGGTAGCCCCCTGAAAATGAATACCGCTGATCCCCACGGCTTCAGCGCCTTCAATATTTTTTAGGCTGTCATCTATAAAGACTGCTTCGGAGGGATTTACCTGATAACGATCCAATAATATCTGATAAATATCAGCAAAAGGTTTTCTGGTTTTTTCTGTGCCTGAAACCACAATACCTTCAAACCACTGCAAAAAATCGTAGCGTTCGAAGGCCACCGGAAAAGTTTCAGCACTCCAATTAGTCAAAGCCAACAATCGGTATTGGCCGCTTTCTTTCAGTTCCCGCAACAAATCAACCGTTTCGGGTATTGGCCCGCCCAGCATTTCCTCCCAACGTCCGTAATAAGCACGTATCTCCGGCTCCCAATCGGGCCAATCTATAATCAATTGCTCGGTAGCGATGGATATCTGCCGACCGGCATCCTGTTCAACATTCCAATCGTGTGTACATACATTGTCAAAAAAAAAGCGACGGCTGTCAGCATTAGGAATCACGTGCTGAAAAACGTATTCGGGGTTCCAGTCAATCAGAACCCCACCTAAATCAAAAATAATGGTGTTTATTTGCATGGCGCAAAGGTAAACCGCAAGGTGAAATACTGTATCATAGATCCGCTATTTTTTAAAAATTTAGAAAAACAGGCTCGAAATTCAGGAAAGTCTTACTTTAGCCGGTCAAATTTATTCAAATTTGGCAGGTACTAAAAAAAAATTATGTTTTAAAATTTGCAAAATATTGAAAATCAATAACTTACAGCATAAATTTTACGTGTCAGGCATCATTCATTGCTCATTATTCATCACTACCTATGTCCTTATTAAATAATATCTTACGCAAAAAAACCATTGACGATGCACTGACCAATTCAAGTGCTGAAAGCGAACACGGTGGCGGATTAAATAAAAATTTGGGCGTGATTGACCTGACAGCATTGGGTGTTGCCGCCATTATTGGCACGGGTGTACTGAGCACTATCGGGAAAGCCATTTACTTTGGTGGCCCATCGGTGGTGTGGTTGTATTTCTTTACCGCAGTAGCTTGCGGGTTTTCGGCACTTTGCTATGCGCAGTTTGCCTCCACCGTACCCATTTCCGGCAGCGCATACACTTATTCTTACATCACGTTTGGAGAGTTGCTTGCCTGGTTAGTTGGGTGGAATTTGTTGATGGAGTACGCTATTGGCAATATTGCCGTCGCTATCTCGTGGAGTGATTATTTTACCGGACTCATGAGCGGTTTGGGCTGGGATATTTCACCCCATTGGACGATGGACTACCTAACGGCTTCCCGAATGGCAGCCGATCCGGCCAATGCTTCCGCTGCTGCTTTAGAAGCATGGAAGAATGCGCCTCAAATTGGAGGATTTCGGCTCATAGCCGATATCCCCGCCCTGACAATGACCGTTTTGATCACAGCTTTGGTGTATATTGGCATCCGTGAGTCAAAAATAGTAGGTAATGTTATGGTGGCCATTAAATTGGCTATTGTACTGGCAGTGATCCTGACTGGGATATTTTACATCAATCCTGCTAACTGGTCACCCTTTTCACCCAATGGTGTAAGTGGCGTTATGAAGGGTATGGCAGCCGTGTTTTTTGCCTATATTGGTTTTGATGCGCTCTCTACTATGGCAGAAGAATGTAAGGATCCACGCCGGGATTTACCACGTTCCATGTTTTGGTCCCTCCTGATTTGTACTATCTTATACGTTGCGGTAGTGCTGGTGCTCACGGGTCTGACTTCTTACAAAAACTTTGCAACCGAAAACCCCCTGACCGGAGCTTTAGATGTTAAAGGTGACCCATTAGCCTTCGTATTTGAAGAACACGGCTTGCACTTGTTTGCCGGTGTTATTGCTTTTAGCGCAGTCATTGCCATTGCGGCCGTTTTTATGGTATTTCAATTGGGTCAGCCACGGATATGGATGACCATGAGCCGGGACGGATTATTGCCTAAGCGGTTTGGCAAAATTCACCCCCGTTTTAAAACTCCGGCATTTGCCACCATTATTACGGGTCTGTTAGTGGCTATTCCTGCGTTATTTCTGAATTTGACGGAAGTCACCGATTTGTGCAGTATCGGCACCTTATTTGCTTTTGCGATGGTATGCGGCGGTATATTGGTCATGGATGCAAAAGGACAGGGTAGCGAAGCAAAATTCAAAGTACCTTTTTTTAATTCGCGCTACTGGCTGCCAGCGGCTTTATTGCTGGTGATGGGTGGCATTTACCTGTTTGATCACAATGGGCTGTCCAAATTGGTGGCCTGCCCGGACGGTTCCTGCCACGACCAATATCCATTTTATGCCTTTTTGGCTGGGTTGGTCATCCTTACCACCTTAGCCATCTATCGTCAATGGTCTTTTGTGCCTACTATGGGTCTTATCCTCAACGTCTTTATGATGTCGCAATTGGGCTGGACCAACTGGGTACGGTTTATTGTTTGGATCGGCGTCGGCTTAGTCATTTACTTCGGATATAGTTATACACATAGCAAATTGGCAAAAAGAGAGGGATAAATATAATTGATATTTCATGGGTCAAAAATATGATCCGTTTCTTTGAATGATTTCACTTCTTTTTTGGTTCCTAAAACCGACAAACTACTACCTATTGTATATTCAACGCTTCAAAATATTGAGGATCAAAAACTGATAATGAATCTTGTTTGCACCTGACAAATTGGTTGACAGCACTTTTTATCTGATAGAACAATGAAGTATCACCCATTTTTTAAAACAAAAATATGATAAACCTTTCAAATATATCCGCATCGGCTCCCGAACACCTTAAAAAAAAGGAACTCAATGATGAAACCGACCAGCTGGTAGAGCGTCTCGGCGAGTTGCAACACCTGCTGTATGCAGAAGGCAAACAATCCGCATTGATCGTTCTGCAAGGAATGGACGGCAGCGGCAAAGACGGTGCGGTGCGCAACGTCTTTGGCAGATGTACCATTGCCGGCCTAAACTTAGTTTCTTTCAAAAAACCATCGGAAGAGGAGTTTGCCCACGACTTCCTGTGGAGGGTACATCGCCACGCACCACAAAAAAGCATGATGACCATCTTCAATCGAAGCCATTACGAGGATATTCTCGTACAGCGTGTACACGGCTGGATTGATGAGGATCGAGTAAAAAAGCGTATGGCAGCCATCAATGCTTTTGAAGAATTACTTCATTTTGATAACAATACGCATATTTTTAAATTTTATATGCATATTTCTAAAGAAGAGCAGGAGATTCAACTACAGCAACGAATTGATGACCCCTCGAAACATTGGAAGCACAATGACAGCGATTGGGAGGAACGCAAACTCTGGGATAAATACATGGCGGCTTATGAATACGCCATCAATGAAAGTACTATCCCCTGGCATATCTGCCCGGTAAACAATCGCTGGTACCGTGATTATTTTATCGCTAAAACGCTGGTCGAATATTTTGAAAAATTGGGAATGAAATTGCCGGTATGACCAAAATTACAGGATTTATCTTTTTATGGATGAGTGTTGGCCTCCACGCTCAAGTGACTGCCATCGCTACGCTTTCTCCTGAAAAAATAGAAACTGGCGATACGTTTACCCTGAAAATATTGGTTTCGGGCACCACTGTTGAACCAACTACCGTCAGATTTAATCAATGGGCAGCACAATTTCCGCTGAACAATATCCTGCGCACTTCAGAATGGCGGCGGTCAGGACAGCAATGGAGCAAGGTGTATGTCCTCATTGCCTTTGACAGCACAGCAACGGAATTGCCCCCTTTATACGTTCGGACGCATCTGGGCGATTCCGTCCGAACCAATCCTGTTCTACTAAGGGTGTATCCAACACCTGCATCCTCCGATCTCTCGGATATGGAACCCATCCGGGATATCCGACGGGAAGCAACAAATTGGACAGACTATTGGCCCTGGCTATTAGCGGGTTTGGCGGTATTAAGCGGGTTAGTTTGGTGGTTAAAAAAACGCAAACCAGTACCCCGTAAACCAATTTCTGCACCAGTCACAGCGCCCAATACAGCACCGCCGCCCGCTGCTCAGGTAACTGCCCTACAGCGGTTATTGGCATTGGAACAGCGACAACTCTGGAAAACAGGCAACTGGAATACCCATTTTACGGAAATCAGCCTGATCACAAGGGAATATTTAGAAAGTCGTTTTCGTTTCCCGGCCCTGGAATCTACCACCACCGAGATTACCCAAACGTTGAGTGATATGGGTTTCCCGGCGAGCCTGAAAGGGATGTTAAAGGACTTGTTGGGCCGGGCCGATGCAGTAAAATATGCTCAATCAACGCCGATGGAAATTGATTGCCTCAGAGCATTAGAAAAAGCACGTTTTATTATCGAACAAACCACTAATAATGTTGTACCCCACACCGACAGACCCAAATAGGCAGCACATTCATCAGTGCTGGTAACATGAAGAAAAAAAAGCAACAAAATGTACCATTCCGAATCACAACGCACCTTATACGACCTCTCTAAAAAACTACTGTACACTCCGCAGGCTACGCTGTTTGAAGCGGATAATACAGGACGGATAGACGACCTGCGCCGGGTCATTCGCTACCACGAGTGGCGCTATTACGTGAACAACGATCCCGTTATCAGCGATTTTGAGTACGACCAACTGCACAAACAATTAGAAACACTTGAAGCGGCGTATCCTGATCTGATTACCCCCGATTCGCCAACACAGCGCGTTTCCTCTGATTTGATTGAAAGTTTCGTGCAGGCTGCCCACCTGACCCCCATGCTTTCGCTCGATAATTCTTACAATGCCGAAGACCTGAACGACTTCGACGAGCGGGTAAAAAAACACTGCAACCTGCCTGCCGATGCCGATGTTGAGTATTGCGTAGAACCCAAATTTGATGGTGGTACTATTGCCTTAGTTTATGAAAACGACCAATTGGTACGCGCCGCTACACGCGGCAATGGTGCCGTCGGTGATGATGTCACCCACAACATAAGAACACTCCGGAGCGTACCACTTGCCGCCCCATTTTCTCAGAAAGGCATCTTAAAGGCAGAATTGCGCGGAGAAGCGCTGATACGAAAGGACACTTTTGAAAAAATAAATCGGCTGAGAGCAGCCAATGGTGAAGCTATGTTTGCCAATCCGCGCAACGCCGCTACGGGCGGGCTGCGCATGAAAGACCCAAAGGAAATGACAGCAAGGGGCATAGAAGCCTTTATGTATCAACTTGGATTCGCTGAAACAAAAGATGGAAGCAATGCCTTACAGGGCTTTACCACCCACCGGGAGAGTATCGAAGCATTAGAATATCTTGGTTTCAAAACACCAGGGCATACCGTTGTTGTCGGCAACCTGCTGCTCAATCAGTCCGTTTGTCGTAATATTGCCGAAGTGACTGCCGTTTGTACAGCATGGCAACAATTCCGCGATGAATATCCGTACGAAATTGACGGCATGGTTGTCAAAGTCAATCGCTTAGATTTACAGGCACAGTGCGGCTACACCAGCCATCACCCGCGTTGGGCCATCGCTTTTAAATTTGCGGCGCGTCAGGCCACCACCCGACTCCGCGATGTAGAATTTCAGGTGGGCAAAACCGGAGCCGTCACGCCCGTTGCTAAATTAGAACCGGTAGCGCTGGCCGGTGTCACCGTCTCCAACGTCAGCCTGCACAATGAAGATTTTATCCGCACCAAAGACTTGCGCATCGGCGATCAAGTGTTGGTAGAACGCGCCGGAGATGTCATTCCGTACATCGTAAAAAGCATGCCCGAATTGCGCGATGGCAGCGAAATACCCGTAGTTTACCCGAAAAATTGCCCGGTTTGCCACTCGCCGTTAGTACGCCTCGAAGACGAAGCTGCGTGGCGTTGTGAAAACTCCGACTGCGAAGCGCAGGTACTCCAACGGATGATTTTTCACACCTCCAAAAACGCTATGGATATAGAAGGACTTGGAGAAAGCACCATTGAAAGATTCTACAAACTCGGCTGGTTACACTCCATTGTTGATCTGTACCGGCTTGATTATGAATCCCTTGCGAAATTGGATGGATTTGGCGAAAAATCAGCCACCAACCTGCGGGCTGCCATTGAAAAAGCCAAACAAAACCCCATACACCGACTGTTGCACAGCTTAAGTGTACACCACCTCGGCCAAAAAGCAGCCAAACTTTTAGCCGCAGAAATAGAACACGTGCTTGATTTGAAAGACTGGGATTTGGAAAAATACCAGACCATCAAAGATATTGGCCCGGTTTTGGCCAAAAATGTGCATTATTTCTTTTCTAATGAACACAATATTGAACTGTTTAAAAATTTAGAGCAGTTGGGAGTCAACCTCCGGCAAACCGAAGCAGACCGCAAACCGGATGTCAACACAGAAGGTGCCTTGTACGGAAAAAGCATCCTCTTCACGGGTACTCTGACGACCATGACCCGGGAAGTAGCCGAAAGCATGGCCGCAGCAGCCGGGGCTTCCCTTGCTTCGGGGGTTAGCAAACACCTCAGCATTTTGGTAGCCGGTGAAAAAGCAGGTTCTAAACTTAAAAAAGCACAAGCATTAGATACCGTAGAAATTTGGAGCGAGGCACAGTTTTTAGACCTCGTAAACGATCCCAAGGTTGAATGAGCAAATAAAAAAACACCATTTTTTACTTTAAAAAGAATTTACCCCTATATTTGCCGTCTAATACGTTATAACTTACTATGTTGGCAACCTTACAAATTGTAATTGGCATCGTTTTCGTGATGCTTTTATTGAGTCTTTTTGCCTCTGTTCTCTTGGAATTTGCCGCCGGAACGCTCTCCCTGCGCGGCAAACACCTGTCCAATGCCATGAAAATAATGTTGGGAGAAAAACTGCAAAGTGATTTTGTAAAACACCCCTATTTTCAGCAATTATCCACAGGCTCTACGCAAAAAGTAAGAATTGGCACCGAAAAAATGGCATTTCCATCCTATATTGACCCAAATTCGTTTAGTTCCATCCTAATTGACACCCTTAAATTAGACGCACCCGAAGGAGTTGATAAAAGAATTGCGGAGATGCCGGCGGGTACTTCGCAGCAAATGATGGTGTTTCTCTACAATCAATCCGACAGCGTACATCAATTGCAGGGGCGCATCGAATCCTGGTACGAACAGGTGATGGCCCGCGCTTCGGGTGCCTACAAACGCGATACCCAACGCTGGCTGTTTGGCTTAGGTCTGGGTATTGCAATGCTGTTGAATGCCGATGCGTTGACAATTTATCATAATCTTTCGATCAATGCATCCCTCCGAGATGCCATGAACTCGGCAGCCAGCAGTTTTGTTGCCGTCAATCCAACTCCTTTAGCCAACAATTCACTCACCGCCCCGACACCCAATACCAGCGAAACCTATCAGCGGGTGAATGCTTTGGTCAATAGTAATATTTCTGCTTTTGAAGCGCCTTTAGGAGTAGGATGGTCCACTTTTGAGCCAGCTAGCATTGACGGATTGGGTTGGCTCTATAAAATCGGCGGATGGCTCATGACCGCTTTTGCGGTCTCCTTCGGTGCCTCTTTTTGGTTTGAGTTGCTAAAAAAAATCATGAATGTGCGTAGTACTGGCGCAGTTCCAGCACCCAGCGCACCAGCGCCCCGACCGGCTCCTGCACCAAGCCCTGATACGTCGCCCTCATTTCCTGATAACGGCGCTGCCGGATTTGCACCACCACGCCCCAGTGGTGTCCTGCTACAGCCCGACGACGGTTTTCGTATGGAAAGCCGCTCGGCGAAAGCACCACCATCGGAAGCACCAACCATAGCAATATGGGGGAAAATGCCAAGGAATTATCAATAGCCTTACCATCTAAACAGTCTAAACCATCTAAACAATGTAAACCATGTAAACAATGTAAACCATTTAAACAATCTAAACAATCTAAACAATTTATAATGATGAATCCAAACACCAGTAGCCTTATTGCCTTATTGGCATCTGTTTTTTTTGCAGGTTCTTACCTGCGCGGAGAAATCAGCCGAAAGGCTGAATTAAAAGCCGAGCTGAGCGCCATGAAAGCCCAACAAGAGCGCACAATGGCCACCGTTGACTCACTCAATGTGAGCTACTCTAAACGGAAATTAGAATTTTTAGAGATGAACCAGAAACTTTACAATCAGCTGGACACTATTTTGGAGTTAAAAACCAAAAATTCGGTCAAACTGCAAAAAGCATTTGAAGAAGTACACATAGCGCGTATCCGTTTAGACGACGAAATACGCGAACTGAACGAACTGAACAACACTAACGGTATTAAAAATTAATCAATTAACTATATATGAAAAAAGTCTTTGCACTCCTTGCCGGGTTAATAACCCTTGCTGCCACGCTTGCAGCTCAAAATAAAGTAGATAATTTTCCGCTCATCCAAAAGGGAGATACTATTGCTATTAGGGGCATCATTTCCGAAACAGAAGCGGATATTCCAAAAATCAGGTTGGATAACGCCAATTTCCCGGCGGTCACCCTTCCGCGTGCCATCCTGAAAAAAGTGGTAGATATAGCCAACAGAAGCGCCAAACTCAACGCAGAATTGAGCAACGAGAATCAAATTCTCCGCGAACGGGATACCCTTACTTCCCGACAGCTCAACACCCTGACCAACTTGCGAGATTTACAGGCTCGACAATTGGACCTGTGTGAAAGCACCAATGGTATGCTCAACAATTCCATCAAATCTATGAATGATCAGGTCACCGCTTCGAGGGATTTGGTAAAAGAAGCCAACAAAGGAGCCTTGGCCAAACGTGCGTGGGGCATCATGATCGGCGGTGTCGGCGGATTTGCGCTGGGGGTGATTTTGGGGGTGATTGCGGCGAAATAAGTACGCAACATAGCAATAAACGCTTGGCAGGGGCGGTTTCCACTGCCAAGCGTTTACCTGACTGCCAAAGTCAGATACCCCGGCATTCTGCGCCTACTGCTCTCCCTTCCACACCTTCATAGCCGCCAAATTTTCTTCCATCAGTCGTTTCTGTTCTTCTAAGTACTTGATTGCTGCTGCGTTCGGTAAGTCATCGGGTGCTTGGTATTGTTCCATCCAGGCCATCATACCAGCCTCGGCTTTTTCCATTTGTGCGAGGGTAGCCACCATAGCTGCCCGGCGCAACTGATTAGCCGGCAGCGTATCCAAAGTCGCCAATTCCTGCTTGAGGTTGCGGCCCTTTCGATTCATATCTGCCATTTCTTTCATGGCTTCGTCATGAATCGCCATGGTTTGATCCCGAAGAGTTTTCACATCTTTACGATCATCGCAGGACACGGCAAAAACAGTAAAAAATGAAAGTACTAAAAGTATACGCATGATAAACGGCTATGAGTTTGAGATGTAAGTTATGAGATGATGATGTAAAATGGAATGCACAATGAACGTTATAGCAGTAAATTTGTTTAACTATACTTTATAAAATGACCAAGCCTGATCTGTAATTGTAAAGACGATAGGGCTGAGCACGAGATAAAGCGCTCAAATTTCAACACAACAACAATTCTATTATACGTTTTTTTTGTAAATGAATTAATTGCCGGGTATCATTAATTTTTTTTGCAAAAAAATTAATGATACCCGGCAATTAATTCATTCCCGTACCACCCACTATTATGATTGGTTACCGCTTTTCTGACTATAAACCTGACCCGAATCAGAGTACGTTTGACAAACTATTCAAGATTTTTCAGGAATTAATGCTCTACACTTCCGGAGATGTGGCAGAGTCCTTGTCTTGGTTAAATGAATTGGATCGGGAGTATAAACTAACGACCGATGAGTATGGCATGGGCGATTTCATCCGGGAATTAGAAGAGCGCGGCTACATCCGGTCGGATGGCGACGGAGAGGGCGGCATGGGACCTACGTCCAAATTGGAGATCAGCCTGCGGCAAAAAAGTTTGGATGATATTTTTGGCGACCTTAAAAAAGCCCGCAGCGGCAAACACAACACGGGCATTACCGGACGGGGAGACGAATACACAGCGGACGTAAAACCTTATGAATTTGGCGACAGTATTGAGCAATTGGCGATGACCAATTCCCTCAAAAATGCCTATATCAATCACGGTATTGAGGAGTTTAACATGACGCATGAAGACCTGGAGGTACACGAAACCTACTATCAAAGTCAGATGTCAAGCGTACTCATGATTGACATTTCACATTCGATGATTTTGTACGGCGAAGACCGGATCACCCCTGCCAAAAAGGTGGCGCTGGCATTGGCCGAATTTATCCGTACCCGTTTCCCCAAAGACACTTTAGACATCATTGTTTTCGGCGACGATGCCTGGCCCATTGAGTTGAAAGACATTCCGTATTTGCAGGTAGGACCTTTCCACACGAACACGGTAGCTGGGTTGGAATTGGCGATGGAACTCTTGAGAAAGCGGCGAAACCCCAATAAACAAATATTTATGATTACCGACGGGAAACCTACTTGTTTGAAAATAGGGAAAAATTATTACAAAAACTCCTTTGGTTTAGATCGAAAAATCATCAATCGCTGCCTGAATTTGGCCTTGCGTTGCAAAAAATCAGATATTCCGATTACCACTTTCATGATTGCCCGTGATCCATATTTGATGAAATTCGTAGAAAACTTTACCCAAATCAATAATGGCAAAGCATTCTATTCCTCGTTACAGGGATTGGGTTCTTTTGTGTTAGAAAGTTATAAAAAACGGAAGAAGAAGTAACAAGGAAATGAATTAATTGAACGGGGGATAACATAATTTTTTTACAAAAAATTATGTTATCCCCCGTTCAATTAATTCATTTTCACCTAAAAACACCCAAAAATTTTAATTTTTATGACCCTAACGCAAGCGCATCAATTCGGTCTGGTGTCTTGTATCTAAAAGTATGATGTCTGGTGTCTAAAAGTCTGGTGTCTCAAGTCTAATGTCTCAAGTCTTGTATCTAAAAGTCTAATATCTCAAGTCTGGTGTCTTGTGTCTGGTGTCTGGTGTCTCAAGTCTGGTGTCTGGTGTCTCAAGTCTGGTGTCTCAAGTCTGGTGTCTAATACCTAAGCAGCAGCCGTTTCGCGCACTAACAGTTGAAAGCCATTTCCGTGAATATTCACAATTTCAATCGCCGTGTCTTTGACTAAATATTTGCGCAGTTTTGTCACAAAAACATCCATCGAACGAGCGGTAAAATAATTATCTTCGTTCCAAATTTTTGTCAGTGCTTCCGAGCGAGGCGTGACATCATTGATATATTTGCAGAACATTTTTAACAAATCAGCCTCTTTGGGGCTAAGTTTCCAGTTATTCACTTCACCATTGTTGATTCTGCCCTGAAAAGTAAGAATGCGCAATGGATAATTGAAGTGGTATTTTCCAATATGGTATTCTCGTTGATCATCCCGGGGATCGGGGGCTTTGTTAACGCGTTTCAATACTGCCTGAATACGCAGCAACAGCTCTTCAGAGTTAAAAGGTTTTGAAATGTAATCGTCGGCGCCAATTTTAAAGCCTTGCAGCACATCATCTTTCATCGTTTTAGCGGTCAGGAAGATGATAGGCACTTCGGCATCTCGTTCTCTGACTTCTTTTGCCAACGTAAAGCCATCTTTACGCGGCATCATGACATCAAATACGCAGAGATCAAATTGACCTTTTTTGAAAGCTTCGAATCCCAGCACCCCATCGGTTGCAAGGGTAACATCAAAGTCATTCATTTCTAAGTAGGAGCGAAGCACATCACCAAAATTTTGGTCGTCTTCGACTAACAGGATTTTATAATTCGCACTGGCCATAGATATCGGTTAGCGGTCGTGTAATGAGTGAAAAAATCGGAGGCGGATAGTTAGATTTCATATCCGGGATTTGATTTCATCTATTTTGGGGTGCTCGGGATTAAAAAAAAATCAATAAAGCGTTGAGGAACGAGTAAATAATAGCTTACCATAATATGTGATCTTTTTAGTGCCATATTACCCATCTTTTTGCTTAAAGAGTACTACTATTAGCGAAAAAAGGTGGTTGTCTGAACCAAAAATGATTTATCTGAAATGACCAATTTATTATTTACTCATTCCTAATTTCCGGAAGCCATCGAATCAATAACGCAAATAATTGGCAGCGAAGTATGTGCGCACCAAAAATCCCGTATTTTTACATTTTAATCTATCCAATCGCAACGTATGGAACCTATTATCATTTTTGAAGACCCGTATTTATTGGTCATCGGCAAACCGGCGGGTTTGAGTACGGAAAGCGGTACCGCCAGCCACCCATCTGCCGAGCGATGGGGAGTTCAGTATTTAGCGCAACAAAAACAAGAAAAAACGGGAAAAAATGTACCTAATCAGCCTTATCTCCGGGCAGCCCATCGGTTAGATCGCCCTGCAAGTGGTATCCTTGTTTTCGCTAAAACAAAAAGCGCACTGACCCACCTAATGGGACAGTTTGAACGCCGGGAGCCGGAAAAAACATATTGGGCGGCCACCGTGCAGGCCCCACCCTATCCGAATGGAACGCTCACGCATTGGACAAAAAAAGACGATTCCGGCAAAAAAGCGTTGATTTTTGAGCGTGATGTACCTGATACACAAATGTGTTCGCTCTCTTATAAAACGATAAAAACAGCCGTTAAAAATCCATTTGAAGGACTGGACATACTACCGGAAAATTTATTGGAAATTACCCTGCACACCGGGCGGTTTCACCAAATCAGGGCCCAATTCGCACATATTGGCTGCCCCATTATCGGTGATACGCAATACGGTGGGCCAGAATGGAAACCTCATGCTATTCAATTGTGTGCGATCTGCCTGAAATTCAGGCACCCTAAAAGCGGCGAGGAGATGGTCGTGTTCGGGAATGAATTAAGGAGTGGAGAACAGCAACTTCTACTGTAAGGAACGAGTAAATAATAACTCATAACTACTTAAAAAATGCTCAATCACGTAATCGTGCATCCTCTATCCTTGACATCAAAAAAAAAGCCCCTCACCGCGAGCCAAACCGGAGGGGCAACCATGAGATTATAACAGAAAAAATCTTTGGTGTAAAGAGTCAAAACTCTACCTGACACAATGCAAGTACAGCATACCTTTGGTATCGTTTATACGAGGCCGTGAACCCGTAAATAAATATAAGATCGAGTGAAATCGGTAAGGAATGGAACGGCGGATAAAGAGGGAAAGATTAAAAAAAAGATTAAATCAAGTACGCAAAGGTACGTGCGGATTTGGATTCTCCAAATTTTTTAATGAAAAAACTTAAAATTCCTGCCTCATTAACATTAATCTTTCTAAAATACTTAGTTTTTGCGGCACTATGCACCTGTAAGGAACGGATAAACAATAAGCCGATGAATAAAAATAATCGTGAGACTGTTAATTGCTGACTATGTAGGGTAACCACTTTTTCGGTCAACTCAACTATTGTTTTGTACATTTTATCTACCTTTGCTCCATCTTTTTTTAAAGTAATGAAATTAAGGAACGAGTAAATATGCGCCGGATACTAGAAACAGAACAAAAAGCATTGGAGATCAACTTAGATGAAAAAATATACGGGGTCTTTGCCGAGATTGGTGCCGGACAGGAAGTAGCACGCCATTTTTTTCAAGTTGGAGCGGCTGCCGGCACTATTGCCAAAACAATGAGTGCTTACGACAAGATTGTCTCCGATGAAATATACGGACCGGAACCCAACGGACGATATGTTTGCCAGTCACGCTTGTATAAAATGCTTGACCATGAGTACAATCTCTTAGAATCGCGCTTGCGGGTAAACAGACCCGATCAAACGTTTTTTGCATTTGCAGATACGGTTTCTGCCATCAATTTTAGTAAAACTATAAAAGGGGACGGTTGGTTGGGGCTTCGCTTCCAATTGAAGCCGGATGCTACCCCCAATGACCTCCTGCTGCACGTCAGGCTGTTGGACAACGACAACCGTCTCCAACAGCAGGCCATTGGCATCTTGGGGGTCAATCTCATCCACAGTTGTTATCGCTACTGCAAAGAGCCGGAAGTCTTAATTGAATCCCTGATAGATAATTTGCGCGGGCGGGTCGCGATAGATTTGGTCAGGCTCTCGGGTCCGGATTTTCCGCAATTGGATAACCGCTTAGTGTGCCTTTGGTTGGTAAAAAACGGCTTGAGCAATGTGAGCATCTTTGGGCCGGACGGAATGGGCGTTCATGCCAGCGAATTTTTATATAAAAAATCTATCCTGATTTCACGGGGCAGCTACCGACCGCCTACGCTCGTACAACAGGATATGACCCGCAATGCTTTTGAACAATTTCGGGCTGAACCAGACATAGATGCCGAGCAGAGTTTCTTTCTGGCAGAAATCACTTTAGACAACTTAATGGCAGACGGAGTATTGAATGAACAAGATTTTTTAGACCGTGCCGACTTGCTGTGCGCGCTCCACCAAACGGTTATTCTCTCCAACTGTACCCAGCACAAAAAACTTATCGCTTATTTTGCCGAGTACAGGGTTCATCGAATTGGTTTGGCGATGGGTGCCAGAAAACTGCAAAATATCGTTCAGGAAACCTGCCATAACAACCCGGATAACTTGCTGGGTGCTTTCGGCGAGTTGTTTATGCGCCATGTCCGATTTTACATCTATCCTGCCAAACCACCAGGCAGCCCTTATCTGCTCACCGCCAGAAGCATTAATATTCCCGATAATATTCATTTTTTGTATGATTATCTGTTAGAAAACAAAAACATCACGGATATGACACATTATAACCCTGATATTTTGCACATTACCCACAAAGAAGTGCTAAAAATGATACAACAGGGAACACCAGGTTGGGAAGAGAAAGTGCCGTCTCGCGTGGCCCGCCTGATTCAGGAGAAGCAGTTATTTGGGTGTGTTCAGGTGACTGATGCATCGTGAAACATATCCATAGTAAGACCGAAGGCCATTCCATTGAATAATTCCTTAGGTTTTATCCATTTGCCCACTTCTCCATCTTCACCACCGCCTTTGGATATTCATTCATTCCATACAGCACTCGATCAGCAGCTGACAGCAAGTCGGGGCGGTGTATTTTTTCTACGGGTACACTTTTGAGTTCAGGGCACCACAGCCGGACAAAATCACCTTTGGGGTCATAATTTTTAGCCTGTGTCAGAATATTAAAATAGCGATCTTCACGAGAATCACTACTCACTCCGGCTACATAATTCCAGTTACCCCAATTGCTACACGGGTCGTAATCTAACAGGAGGCTTTCAAAATATTCGGCACCCATTTGCCAATTGACTTTCAGGTCGCGTACTAAAAAAGATGCGACGTTTTGCCGCCCGCGATTGCTCATCCATCCGGTAGCGTTGAGTTCGCGCATATTGGCATCAATAAAAGGCACACCGGTACGACCTTCCGCCCACACTTGAAACAATTCAGCGTTGTTTCGATATTGTTTCATGGGTTTCTGCTGCGGCCCGCCCTTTAAAAAAATGCGATTGCGATATTTTTTGCCCTGAAGTCGGAAAAAATCGCGCCAAAGCAACTCAAAAAACAGCCAATAGGTGCTTTCATTCCCGCCCCGATCTGCCTCATATTTTTTTATTTCCTGATAAACCATTTTGGGTGACAGGCATCCCTGCGACAACCAAGGGGAAAACTTGGAAGAATAATCACTCCCGATCATCCCATTGCGGGTTTCCTTATACGTCTTGATGCAGTTGGTATCCCAAAGATAATATTGCAGGCGTTCAAGAGCGGCCGTCTCTCCACCGCGAAACGAAAATGAGGTATGGGGTTCTGCTCTCATTGGCTCGAAGTCTAATGTCCGCAAAGTTGGAAGGGGTTCCATCTCTATTCCGAATGGTAAAGAAGGCATTACCGCCGGAATCGGTAAAGGAAGCCGAACAGGGGTAATCTGCTCATTTTCTTTACGGAACAGCGTGAAACTGTCGGGGGTATGCTGTACCGGCATGGGCAAATCCTGCGTGTGATACAACATTTTACCCCGAGAAAACACCAATTCTGCACCGGATACCCAAAGTTGTTTTTCTAATTCATCTTGTACCTGCACTTCTTCCTGGGTGCGTTCGCGATTGCAAAAAACCCAAGAGGCTTTTAATTGGCTGGCTAATTCCGGTAGTATTTTTTCGGGAAGACCGCTCCTAATAATCAAATCGGAACCCAATAAACGCAGATTAGCCCGCAAATTTTCCACGCTTTCAAGAATGAACTGAGCCCGAAATTTGTTGGTTTTTCGAAAACCAAACCGAGTTTTGCCTTTCATGACACGGTCATCAAAAACATATACGGGAATGATTTCTTCCGCTAATCGAAGTGCATTGGTTAATGCTTCATTGTCGTGTAATCTCAAATCTTGTCGAAACCAGATAATCGCTCGTCTTTTCATAATTTTTAATATAATATTGCTCACCACAAATAAATCTGTGAAGTGCGAGGCAATTGCTAACGCAAAAGAAAGTTGTCTGTGTCTTGTGTCTTGTCTGAAGTCTTGTGTCTGATGTCTTGTGTCTGAAGTCTTGTGTCTGAAGTCTTGTGTCTGAAGTCTTGTGTCTGATGTCTTGTGTCTTGTGTCTGATATCTTGTGTCTGAAGTCTTGTGTCCGATGTCTGATGTCTGATGTCTTGTGTCTGATATCTTGTGTCTGAAGTCTTGTGTCCGATGTCTGATGTCTGATGTCTTGTGTCTGAAGTCTTGTGTCTGATGTCTAATGTCTTGTATCTGAAGTCTTGTATCTGAAGTCTGAAGTCTTGTATCTGAAGTCTGAAGTCTTGTGTCTGAAGTCTGAAGTCTTGTGTCTGAAGTCTGAAGTCTTGTGTCTGAAGTCTGAAGTCTTGT
>Ga0209181_10004790_pt1 | contig 19879 bp, 17 predicted proteins | sample MAT05_FD_187208 | JGI IMG/M metagenome (GOLD analysis project Ga0209181, IMG submission 187208) | Freshwater microbial communities from Lake Fryxell liftoff mats and glacier meltwater in Antarctica - MAT-05 (SPAdes) (version 2) | ecosystem: Environmental > Aquatic > Freshwater > Ice > Liftoff... | reverse complement strand
CGTTCTACGGTCGGGAGATCGAATGCAGCAAGGCCGTCTTCGACCCGATGTCGCTCGATTTGATGAACTTCCTCGCGCCGGATCCGCGTCATGTCGCATTCGTCTATGTGTTGCCGGTGACGGCGACACGGGCGCTGGTCGAGGTCACGATGTTCGGCGCGACGCCGCTGGCACCCCGGGATTTGAGCACCCAGCTCGAAGCTGCGATTACGCAGCGAGTCGGCGGCATCCCCTTCACCACCCTACGTCGCGAGCACGGCATCCTGCCGATGGGCCTGACCGAGGTCCCAAGGTCGGCGCACAAGAGCTTTGTCAAGGTCGGCGTGATGGCCGGTGGCGCACGACCGAGCACGGGATTTGCCTTTCAGCGCATTCAACGCTGGGCGGAAGAGTGCGCCCACGCGCTGCTGTGCTGGGGCCATCCGGTTGGGCATCAGCGCGACCCATTGCCGCTGCGCCTGATGGATCAGATCTTTCTTGACGTGTTGCGTGCCGACCCGAGCCGCGGTGGGGACATCTTCTTCTCGCTATTCAGCCGCGCCGATCCTGCCCGGGTCATTCGTTTCCTGAGCGGCACGGCGGGTGCCGCCGATAGCCTTGCGGTGGTGGCCGCGATGCCTGTTTTGCCGTTCGTCAGAGCTGCGCTGGCGATGACGCGGCGACATGGTCGAATCCGCGAAGCCCAGAGCGCGTCATGAGATCGCAGGGCTGGTTCAGTAGCGCGCGCGGCACGGTGCAACACGAAGGCGCATCCATGACCCTCAGGTTTCAGGGCCTCGCGTTCAGTGCTCTGGCTTGGTTGTCGCTCCTGGCGAGCCTATGGCTCCCGCCTGTTGAGCCGAAGATCCAGCTTGCGCTGTTGTCACCGGTCATCCTCTTGCTGGGCGTTCCGCACGGAGCGTTGGATGTTATCTTTGTGCGGCAACTCACGGGTGTTCGATCAGTCGCTGGGTGGAGCCTGTTTACGATCGCCTATCTGGCGGCAGCTGCGTCGGTCGTGGTGCTGTGGTGGTCTGCTCCCGGCGTGTTCCTGGCGGCGTTCCTGCTCATCTCGGCGCTTCACTTTTCGGGCGATCCCGAGGGCGAGACCCCAGCGTTGTTTCGAACGCTCTATGGCGGCGCCATCATCCTTTGCCCCATGGCGTTGCACGCGGAGGAGGTCTCACAGCTCTTCGCAGCGCTGGCCGGGGAGGCGGCTGCGCAAGCCATCATCACGGCGTTGCAGTGGGCCGCCTGGCCGTGGCTGGCCGCCATCGTCCTCGCAGCGATCATCGCTGCGAAGCGGGATCTGGCGCGCAGCATCGAGTTGGTGTCGGTCACCGCGCTGCTGATCTTCGCGCCGCCGCTCATCGGGTTCACAATATTTTTCTGTGGCATGCACAGCGCGAGGCACGTCCTGAGAACGCGCGACTACTCCAGCGCAGGAACGCTTCGACACCTGTTGCGCATCGCGGCTTGGCCGATGCTTGCCACCGTCGTCGGTATTGCCGTCGCCTGGTGGTTGTCTGACGGTAAGCCGCTCGACATGCGTCTCGCGCAGCTTTTGTTCGTCGGCCTGGCCGCGCTCACCGTGCCGCATATGATCCTGGTGGAGCGGGTCCGTTTCACCGGCTGGGTAATGGGCCGCAGCACGGCCACAGGAACGAACTTGCAGGGAGCAACGTATGACCAATGACACTCGGTGCTGTGGCAGCGGAGCTTGCATCATCGATCCCGAGGGCAGATGCTGGTGCGGACAGCAGTGGGACAGCCACGCCACGGATCAGGCACCGACCGAGAAAGAGGGCACGGGCGATGCCGAATCTGGCGTATCGAAGCCCAATAATTGATGCGGGCTCTAGCACCGGAGCGGCCATCTGCTGCTGCGACTCAGCGGATGCGACGTGCCATTGGAAATGCACACATTTCTCAACGCAGAGTAAGCATCAACTTTAACGCTAAACGACTTCTTCAACAGGGCTAGCGCCTATTTATAGATAGAGTCGACTATCACCGATATATCAGTCTATCCCTGATAAAATAAGGTTTTCGTCAAAAAGCTGTTATCGCAGTAGGGCGGAACTCGAAGAGGTTCCGCCGATCGCGGTGGCATTAAGGCAATCGTTGAAGTGCCTTCGGCGGTGGTACGAGGCGGAACCGCAAGCGTTCCTCCGTACTCGAGCTGCGGCTACTACTGCGCCTGAATAATCCGCAACATCCGCCGCAACGGCTCGGCAGCGCCCCATAGCAATTGATCGCCAATGGTGAACGCGCCGAGATATTGAGGTCCCATGGCAAGTTTGCGTACGCGGCCGACCGGGATCGTCATCGTGCCAGCGACATTCGCTGCCGTGAGATGTTTCTCGGAAGCTTCGCGTTCGTTCGGCACGAATTTCACCCACTCATTGTCGTTCCTGATCATCGCTTCGATATCGGCGAGTGGGACGTCTTTGTTGGGTTTGAACGTCAGCGATTGCGAATGGCAGCGCATTGAGCCTACGCGGACACAGGTGGAATCAATCGGCACCTCAGTCGACCCAAATTGCTTGCCCCAGCCCATGATCTTGTTGGTCTCCGCGCCGCCTTTCCACTCTTCGAGGCTGGTACCGTCGCCGCGATCTGCATCGATCCACGGAATCAGGTTGCCGCCCAGCGCAATGCCCCGGAAGTTAGCGGTTTCTTCTGGCGTGAAGCCACGCTGCTTCGCCGTCACTTTGCGATCAATTTCGAGAATCGCGCTGGCCGGGTCGTCGAGCAGGTCTTTCACTTCGGCATAGAGCGAGCCGTATTGCGTCAATAGCTCGCGCATGTTCGGTGCACCGCCGCCCGAAGCTGCCTGATAGGTGGAAGTTTGCATCCATTCGACGAGACCCGCTTTGTAGAGCGCGCCAACGCCCATCAGCATGCAGCTCACCGTGCAGTTGCCGCCGATCCAGTCCTTGACGCCCTTCGACAGAGCGGTCTGAATGACCGGCGTATTGATCGGATCGAGGATGATGATCGAATCGTCCTGCATGCGCAGAATCTTCGAGGCGTCGATCCAGTGGCCCTTCCAGCCTGCCGCGCGCAGCGGCGCGTAGACGGCCTTGGTGTAGTCGCCGCCCTGGCAGGTGATGATCACGTCCATGCCTTTGAGCGCGGTAATGTCGTTGCCATCCTTAAGAATCGGGTCATACACGGTGCAGCCATCAATCTTCGGCGCGGCAAAACCGGCTGAAGAGGTGCTGAAAAATGTGGTTTGAATGGCGTCAAAGTCGCGCTCGGCGCTCATGCGTTGCATGAGAACGGAGCCGACCATGCCGCGCCAACCGACGAGGCCAACGTTCAGTAACATGATTTTCTCTAGATAAGTGGAATGATTGCTGCGCCGCAGCGAGCCCGCAAGAATAACCCATGTGGCGGCAGATTTGTACCCCTGCCGATCTGGCGAAACTGCCCGGAGCGTGTGCTGTGGGGCGGTTCCCGCTCCCCCACTGCAAAACGCGCGGGCGGTTCAGATAAAATCTCTGGGTTTTCCCGACCTTTCATGACATGAGGGCTTTTTTGCGCCAAAGGAAGGTCTTCATCATCGACTCGGGTGTGGCTTTCCACGATGATCTCGCCAGTGTTTCCCAGCGTGTAAACGTGCAAGGGACGCCCTATGAAGTGGGCTGCTACGCGCACGCGACACACGTCGCCGGTATCGTTGGCGCAACCTTTGCCAATTCGCAAAACCGTGCCGGTATTTATGCAGGCGTCAATATGGTTTCGGTGACTGGAGGACGTGCAAGTGGTTCAAACACGTGTCTTGCGTATGGCAGCATGACAGCTGCAGACGTGGGTGATGCAATCGACTCCGTTCGGTACAGCATCACCGCCTGGTTCTCCTTGAATCCGCAGGTGCAGATAGCGACGATGTCGATGAACGCTGAGACGGGGTTAGGTTTTTCCCCCACTGGCGTCGCCCAGACCAACCGTACAAAGCTTGAACGGTTAGTGACGCCCGCCTGGGATTTCAGTTGGTACTGGAATCCCGGGGCCTTCTTCGTTCAATCGGCCGGCAATCAAAACAGCGACGCCTGCAGCCTGAATGTGCTTAACGGTTCGCCCGCTTACAAGACCTCCGCTTACGCGACAAGCACCTCGAGCGATGATGGCATCATGGTCGTCGGTGCGATCAACTCTGACGGTGACGCCGTCTCCGGAAACTACGGGCCGTTCGCGAATGCTCGGCCAACTATGGGGCTATATGGCGAAGTCGGCTCTAATTATGGGCCGTGCGTCGACATCTGGGCACCGGGAAACGACATTTATTCCACTTGGGGTTCTGGCCTGTTTAATACTACTAGCCAAAACGCACCAGGCTATTCTGGCGGTCAGCCTTCTAATTACGTCCCGTCTACGAGCGAAGATTGGCAAAGCTATCCCGGTTGGGCGTGGCTCTCGGGCACCTCAATGGCCGCCCCCCATGTGGCCGCTGCTGCGGCCTACATGGCCGATAAATATGGTTTGACTTCCCCAGCAGCGATTGAGGCGGCAGTTCGCCAACACTGGGCAGATTACGGAAAGCTGGACCCGCTTAACCAGAGCATCAAAGTCGTCTATCTACCCGACTGAAGCACGCGATAACCGCTACCGCCATTCATTCGGCCAACGATGCTCGGCCACCGCCGAGGCGCATTTCTACTTTTGCACACAAGGAGTAAACGCAATCATGAGTCACCTCCCCATTTCTACGCGCCCGAAACGGATATCCCAGCCGCAGTCTTCGGCTCACCGACCGACTCTCGTTCTGGCAACCATCCTCACCGTGGCAACGCTCACCGCGACAGCACAAAGCGTAGAGTTGTCGCAGTTCTATCGTAGCTACTTCGAATATTTGGGAGTCGGATTCAGCGGTCCTGCCGTACCGGAACGCGAACCGACGCCTGCAGGCTTCCCGCCGCAGGTTCGCGTCGTGGGCGGCGGCAACGAACCGGCGCCTGTTGAAGAAATAGGTTTGCCACTGAGCTCGGCGCGAATGTTGGCTTATTACGAAACCGACAATTACGGGGGCAGCTACATCCGATTTGTATTTTCCGGACCACCGCGCGAACCCTGCGGTGAAAGCGTGCTCCTCCCCAAGCCCTTGTACTCAGGCACGGATCTCGCACTTGCGCGCAAATTCAAACCTGGCAGTAGCTCCCGGACTTGCGATCCCGCACCCCCGCCATTCGCCACGAGCACTTGGACGTTTAATGATCGCTTCACGTTCGGTACCCCGATCCGGCGCAAGACGATTGACGGGATTCCGTACGAGGTGTCGCCGATGGTCATGACGCGAAACGGGGTGCCGTGGATGACCTATTACTTTGGCTATCGCATGGGGCTGGTCGCCGGGGAAAGCAATTGGGCCGAGGCGAACAAAAACGTCATCCCGACTGATTATTGGCCGTGGCTGCCGACATCGCAAGGCAACTTTGAGCTCGTCAAGTTGCCGCCGCCCTTTGTCGAGGGCGAGGTGATTGAGTATGTGAACAATGACGTGTTTCCGAAATCAGGCGCGGGTCATTTCTTCTACGCGGCGAGCGACTACGAGCGCAACCTGCTCGATCAGGCACCGACCTGGAAGCGAACCGGGCGCGGGTTCAAGAGCGGCGGCTACGTCTCGGTCTGCCGCTTTTACGGCAGCGCCGATCCCGGCCCCAATAGCCATTTCTTCACCGCCGACGAGACGGAGTGCAACGCGTTGAAGCAGGTTCCGTTTCTGCATTACGAGGGCCAGACATTTCGCACCAGCCTGCCGATCCCCGCCACGGCAGTAGTGCGGGCGCAGTGCCCGACGAAGACCGTCCCGCTCTATCGCTTCTACAACAATCCGGCTGGCAAGGGCTACGACGGCAATCACCGCTACGTGACCAATCTGAATGCCGGGAACGAACTGATCGCCCGCTACGGCTGGATTAACGAGGGCATCGTAATGTGCGTTCCGGAGTAGGTTTTCCGGGAAGGGTTGCTGGTGGTTTGTTGCATCGTAAGCGCAGAATTGTCGATTTTGTGGGCGACCCCGGTCGCACACCCAGTAGAAAAAGCGCTATCAGGATCACACCCACGCTTCGTTGTAAGTGACCCGTGTTGGGGATGGATCAATTTAGCTGAGGCCTCTTGCCGATCAGGAGTCGACTTTCCCACTTTAACCCGCCGAGCCCCAATCTCGTAGGGGTTACAGCAAAAAGCTGTCAAACGAAATCGCCCTGAATAATCCGCAACATGCGCCGCAATGGTTCCGCCGCGCCCCACAGCAACTGATCGCCAATCGTGAACGCGCCGAGATACTGCGGCCCCATGGCGAGTTTGCGTACCCGACCGACGGGGATCGTCATCGTTCCTGCGACAGCCGCGGCCGTGAGATTTTTCTCGGTAGCTTCGCGTTCGTTCGGCACCCATTTCACCCACTCGTTATCGTTCGCGATCATTGCTTCGATGTCGGCGAGCGGGACGTCTTTTTTGAGCTTGAAGGTGAGTGACTGCGAGTGGCAGCGCATCGAGCCAACGCGCACGCAGGTGGAGTCAATCGGCACTTCAGCCGAGCCGAATTGTCTGCCCCAGCCCATGATCTTGTTGGTCTCGGCGCCGCCTTTCCATTCTTCGAGACTGGTTCCGTCGCCGCGATCTGCGTCGATCCACGGAATCAAGTTGCCGCCGAGTGGGACGCCGCGAAAATTGACCGTTTCTTCGGGGCTGAATGCCCGCTGTTTCGCGGTAACTTTGCGATCAATTTCAAGAATCGCGCTGGCGGGGTCAGCGAGCAGGTCTTTGACTTCGGCATAGAGCGAACCGTACTGCGTCAACAGTTCGCGCATGTTCGGCGCGCCGCCGCCCGAAGCGGCCTGATAGGTGGACGTCTGCATCCACTCGACGAGGCCCGCTTTGTACAGCGCGCCGACACCCATCAGCATGCAGCTCACAGTGCAGTTGCCACCGATCCAGTCCTTGATTCCCTTCGAGAGGGCAGTCTGGATCACGGGCATGTTGATCGGGTCGAGGATGATGATCGAGTCGTCATTCATACGCAGAATCTTCGACGCGTCGATCCAGTGGCCCTTCCAGCCTGCCGCGCGCAACGGCGCGTACACGGCCTTGGTGTAGTCACCGCCCTGACAGGTGATGATCACGTCCATGCCTTTAAGCGCGGTAATGTCGTTGCCATCCTTCAGAATCGGGTCAAACACGCTGCACCCGTCAATCTTCGGCGCAGCTTTACCGGCTGAAGAGGTGCTGAAAAAGGTGGTTTGAATGGCGTCAAAGTCGCGCTCGGCGCTCATGCGTTGCATGAGAACGGAGCCGACCATGCCGCGCCAACCGACGAGGCCAACGTTCAGTAACATGATTTTCTCTAGATAAGTGGAATGATTGCTGCGCCGCAGCGAGCCCGCAAGAATAACCCATGTGGCGGCAGATTTGTACCCCTGCCGATCTGGCGAAACTGCCCGGAGCGTGTGCTGTGGGGCGGTTCCCGCTCCCCCACTGCAAAACGCGCGGGCGGTTCAGATAAAATCTCTGGGTTTTCCCGACCTTTCATGACATGAGGGCTTTTTTGCCCAGAAAGTCGTCTGTCGGGCCCCTTCAAGCTTCAAAAACGACCCTTCGGAATCGCGGACATTCAATCAATGAGCGGACCAGTTAATAAATCCAGACGAAATACCGTCATCGCCGTCGCGGCGGTGCCCGGTGTCATCACGGGAGCGGCTATCGTCGCGCCGTTAGTCGCATCGCTTGCGCCGTCGGAGCGCGCCAAAGCGGCCGGTGCCCCAGTGCAAGTTGACATTTCTGCCCTGAAACCGGGCGAAAAGCTCAACGTTGAATGGCGCGGCAAAGTCGTCTGGGTGATGAAACGCACGCCGGAACAAGTCGCGGCATTCGAGGCGATTCCAGCCTCGCAATTGACCGATCCTGATTCCAAAAAGTCTATTCAACCGGGCTACGTCAACGCTAAAACGCGCTCGATTACACCCGAGTTGATTGTGATGGAAGGTGTATGTACTCACCTGGGTTGCTCTCCGACGTCCAAACTGATCCCCGGGGAACTCGGCAATGATTGGCCGGGCGGGTTTTATTGCCCGTGTCACGGCTCCAAATTTGACTTGGCTGGTCGCGTATTTACCGGGTCGCCAGCGCCCACTAACCTAGTAATCCCGCCGTATAAGGTTGACGGCACTAATCTCGTCATCGGCATCGGCCAAGACGGTAAGGAGGCTTAGCAGTTATGGCATCCACTACCCCATCCATGTTCACCAATCCCGTTCTTAAATGGGTTGACGCTCGTTTCCCGATGACCGGGATGATCAAAGAGCATCTGACGGAGTACTACGCTCCGAAGAACTTTAATTTCTGGTACTACTTTGGTTCACTGGCACTCATGGTGCTCGTGTTGCAAATCGTCACTGGAATCTTTCTCACTATGAACTACAAGCCGGACGCAGCGTATGCGTTCGGTTCGGTCGAATACATCATGCGCGACGTCGACTACGGTTGGCTCATCCGCTACATGCATTCGACGGGCGCATCCATGTTCTTCGTCGTGGTTTATCTGCACATGTGTCGCGGCCTGCTCTACGGTAGCTATCGCAAGCCACGCGAATTGCTGTGGATTTTCGGCATGCTGATTTATCTCTGTCTGATGGCCGAGGCGTTCTTCGGTTACCTGCTGCCGTGGGGCCAGATGAGCTTCTGGGGCGCGCAGGTGATCGTGAACATTTTCTCGGCGATTCCGTTCATCGGGCCTGAATTGGCGGTTTGGATTCGCGGTGATTATTCGATAGGTGACGCAACGTTAAACCGCTTCTTTGCATTTCACGTAGTGGCCCTACCGCTCGTGTTGATTGGTTTGGTCGCAGCCCACATTTTGGCTTTGCACGAGGTCGGTTCGAACAATCCGGATGGCATCGAGATCAAGAAAAACAAAGATCCGAAGACGGGTATCCCGCTCGACGGCATCGCCTTTCATCCTTATTACACCGTCAAGGATATTGTCGGTGTCGTGGTGTTTCTAATGATCTTCACGGCCATCATTTTCTTTATGCCAGAAATGGGCGGCTACTTCCTCGAGTACAACAACTTTGTGCCCGCCGATCCGCTGAAAACACCCGCGCACATCGCTCCGGTCTGGTATTTCACGCCGTATTACTCGATCCTTCGCGCGGTGCCACCGATGTTCGGCTCGCAGTTCCCTGGCGTCATCGCAATGGGCTTGTCGACGATGATTTTCTTTGCGTTACCGTGGCTTGATCGTGGTGCCGTGAAGTCGATCCGCTACCGCGGTAATTTGTACAAGAGCTTCTTCGCCATGTTCATTTTCTGCTTCATCGTTCTCGGTTATCTGGGCGTCAAACCAACCTCAGTATGGGGTCAGTTCGGTGACTGGGCGTCGTTCATGGATACCAAAGAGATTGCCACCTGGGGTGCCCGACTGCTCACGATCGGCTATTTCGCATTCTTTTTCCTGATGCCGTGGTACACGAAGGCAGACAAGACGAAACCTGAGCCGAGCCGGGTGACCTTTGGCGAAAAGGCTTCGCCAGCGATCTCACCGATGGCAGCGGAGTAGGCTTGAAAATCATGACACTGAAGAAATTCTTTTTTGCGTTACTGGCAGCAGTTTCCGTAGCATCGATGGCGACAACTGCTTTAGCCGCCGGTGGCCCAGAAGTCAAATTTGTGGGCACCACTGCCAGCCGTACTGACGCCGAGTCGCTTCAGCGCGGCGCACGGTTGTTTGTCAATCACTGCCTGAGCTGCCACAGCGCGCAATACATGCGCTACAACAAGCTCGTTGATCTGGGTCTGACCGAAGATCAGATAAAGCTTAACCTCATGTTCACCACCGACAAGATCGGCGAGACCATGAAGGTGGCGATGACCGCGAAAGATGCCAAAGAGTGGTTCGGCGCGATCCCGCCCGATTTGTCGGTGATGGCACGCAGCTACACCGCCGCTGCCATTGAGGGAAGCAGCGGTTCCCCGCCTGATGTGCTTGCTGCTTATCTACGCGGCTTCTATCAGGACGACTCGCGGGAAACCGGATGGAACAACATGGTTTCGCCCAACATTGCCATGCCGCACGTTTTGACTGAGCTTTCTGGCGTGAACAAACTGGTCGAAACCGTGTTCAAAGCCGACGGCAAAGAGTTAAAGACCGATCATGAAGCGGAAGCAAAAGCGAAAGCAGTATTTATCGCTGCACAAACCATGTCATCGTTTGAGCACCACGTTGACAAGAAGGAAGGCAAGGTAGTCAATAGCTATATCGTGAAAACGTTGAACAACGTCACGCCAGGTTTGATGACGCCGCAGCAGTTTGATATTGCGATGGCTGACCTTGTTAACTTTATGAGCTACGTGGCCGAACCGCACAAGGCGAAGCGAATTCAGATCGGCATCATCATGATGTTTTTGCTCGCCTTCATGCTGGCTGCGGCGATCTGGCTGAAGAAAGAATTCTGGAAAGACATTCACTAATAGCGTCCAGCGATACAGTCCCACCAGGGCACCATAACAAGGCAGGCCATCGAGCCTGCCTTATGTCTTTTTGCAGTACCCGGACGATCCCTATTGTCCGGCCAACAATTTACCCAACCACGTGCCGCGTCGCGGCGCTGTCGCTCCAGAGCGAAGGAACTTACGCCTTATGATGACTTTGTATTCCGGCACCACCGATCCGTTCAGCCACCAGTGCCGCATCGTCCTGCATGAAAAAGGCATGGATTTCCAGATCATCGATGTCGATCTCGACAACAAACCCGAAGATCTCGCGGTGATGAACCCCTACAACACGGTACCCGTACTGGTTGAGCGCGATCTCATCCTGCATGAGTCGAACATCATCAACGAGTACATCGATGAGCGTTTTCCGCATCCGCAATTGATGCCTGCTGACCCGGCAACGCGTGGTCGTGCGCGACTCTTCCTGCATCGCTTTAACCGCGAAATTTTTGTTCACGTTGAAGAGCTCGAACGTAAAAATCCGAAGACGGCTGACAAGGCACGCGCTGCGGTTCGTGATCGCTTGACTGAAATTTCTGTAGTGTTCAACAAGCAGAAACACATGTTGGGCGACGACTATTCGATGCTCGATGTTGCGTTGGCTCCGCTGTTGTGGCGCTTGACACATTATGAAATCGAGTTGCCGAAGGCTGCTGCCCCGGTGCTCAAGTACGCAGAACGTTTGTTCTCGCGCCAAGGCTTCATCGACGCCCTGACCCCCGCTGAACGCGGCATGCGGCGCTAACCCAGTGTCATTCTGAGCGCGCGAAGAATCACTATGGCCACGAGGTCGCTTCGAATGAGCAGTGCTATTTGCCTGCTGATGCTTCGCGATGCTCAGTATGACAGGGCGTCTTCATGAGCGAGCAATCCGCCAAACCCTACCTTGTTCGTGCCCTGTACGAATGGTGCGTCGAGCAGGGCTACACGCCTTACCTCGCAGTGCGCGTGAATGCTTTGACGCGGGTGCCGACAGCGTTTGTGAAAAACGGTGAAATCGTGCTCAACGTAGGCCCGCTGGCGACGCACAAGCTCACGATGGATAACGAGTGGACATTGTTCAACGCGCGCTTCAACGGCACGTCGCAAGAGGTCGCCGTGCCGTTCTCGGCAGTGATAGGAATCTTTGCGAAAGAAACGGGGTACGGCATGGGCTTTCAGCCGGCGTTGGATGCGGCTGGCTCTGATGCGACGGATGCGGCTTCGGGAGACCAGTCTGTGGCCGAAGCTGCCAAACCTGCCGAGCCCGCTGGAAAGGCGGTCGCCATCGCGAAGAGCAAAGTAAGCCACCTCAAGGTCATCAAGTAGAATATCTTTTCGCCGTTTTAGCTCAGTGGTAGAGCAACCGCCTTGTAAGCGGTAGGTCGTCAGTTCAATCCCGACAAACGGCACCAATTCCCTCCTCACCTTCTTCTTGATTCGCATCAGGCAAGATTCCGTGAGTTCCACAGGCCAGCGCACGGCCTTCGATGTGCGCGATGCGAGTTACGTCCGAATGTTTCGGCGACTCTTCCGCGACACCCGGCTGTTTGTCAAAAAACGGCCTTTTCAATAAAAATCTATGACTCAAAATTCCAATCGTGGCAATGCGCCACGTCATCCTCGTTCGCCTCTTGCCAAAGGATCTGCGAATACAGCCGGTCGTCCTCAAGGGGGCGGCAATTCTGCGGCGTTGTTCAATGCGCCCCCAAAGAAACAGCTCAACTGGCTTCAAGATGATCGCGCGCCACAGAACCCACCGGCTCCACGCGCGCAACCTCAGCACCACGCGCTTCCACGCCCTGTAGAGGCGCGTGCGGAGGCTCCAGTTGCAACCACCGAAGCGCTGACTCCAATCGCTGTCTCTGAAGCTCCAGCAGCGCCCCACGCCCCAGCCACCGTCGACGGTGGCTTTGCCGCGCTCGGCTTGCGTGACGAACTCGTCCGCGCCGTGTTGGCTCACGGCTACAGCACGCCAACCCCGATCCAGAAGCAGGCGATCCCCGCCGTGCTTGAAGGCGGCGATCTGCTCGGCGGCGCGCAAACCGGCACCGGCAAAACGGCTGGCTTTGTGCTGCCTATGTTGCAACGCCTGATGCTCTCCGCGAAGCCACAACTGCCACCCACCAACGGCGCTCGCGGCAAAAAACTCCCGCGCGCATTGATCCTCGCGCCCACGCGCGAGCTCGCCGCTCAGGTTGAAGAAAGCGTGCGCGTATACGGCAAGTTTTTGCCGATGACATCGACCTGCATCTTCGGCGGCGTCGGCATCAATCCGCAGATTCAGGCGATGCGTCACGGTGTGGATGTTGTCGTTGCCACGCCGGGTCGATTGCTCGATCTTTACGGTCAGGGCGCGATCAATTTCTCGCAGATCGAAATTCTGGTGCTCGATGAAGCCGATCGCATGCTCGACATGGGTTTTATCCACGACATCAAAAAAGTGCTCGCCGTGCTGCCGCCGAAACGGCAAAACCTCCTGTTCAGCGCCACGTTCTCTGATGACATCAAAGCGCTCACAGATCGCCTGCTGAACAACCCGAAGATGATCGAAGTGGCGCGCCGCAATACGACGATTGAAGTCGTCGATCAATCGGTGGTGCTGGTCGATAAAGCGCACAAAGCAAAGCTCCTCGTGCATCTCATTCGCGAACAAAAATGGACGCAATCGCTCATTTTCACGCGTACCAAACACGGTGCCAACCGCCTCGCCGAGCAGCTCGAGAAATCGGGCATTTCGGCGATGGCAATTCACGGAAACAAGAGTCAGGGCGCGCGCACCAAGGCGCTCGCTGAATTCAAAACAGGCACCCTGCAAGCACTGGTTGCGACCGACATCGCCGCGCGCGGTATCGATATCGATCAACTGCCGCAGGTTGTGAACTATGAGTTGCCAAACGTGCCGGAAGACTACGTGCACCGAATCGGTCGTACCGGTCGCGCCGGGGCGAGCGGACAAGCCATGTCGCTGGTCACGAACGAAGAATTGCCACTCTTGAAAGACATCGAGCGCTTCAGCAAACAGGTGATCGCCCGCGTCAAAATCGAGGGCTTTAACCCTGCGTTGATCGCCGACCCAGTGTCCACCACGGCCGATGCGCGTGATGCCGAATGGGCCGCACGCGGTGGACGTCCGGCGCCGCGCGGTCGTCCCGGTGGTTCAGGCGGAAAGCGCCCCGCAAGTGGCGGTAGCGCAGGTTACGGTGGTGGCGCAGGCGGCGCTGGTGGAGCGGGAGGCGGTCAGCGCCCACCGTCCGGGCCGCCGCGCGGGCGCGCGCCTGCGGGAGCGCCGAGCGCGCGTCCACGCACAGGTGGTGGCGGCGCGCGAGGCCGATAGACGTTCGAGGGTGGGGCGGATACCTGAAGGGTGATCCGCCAATCGTAGCTATCAGCTTTTTTTAGGAAACGCCGGTTGCAATAGGGCTGAACGTCGATTTCAATAAAAGTTGACCCCGGACTAGCAAGATGCCTCAGCAAAATTGCGTTTCGGGAAGGTCGTCATGTTGAGTGAAGCGGAACATCAGGTGGCAAGGATTGAGGTCGTAGAGCGCGTTCTAGAAGCCTCACGCTCGTGCGACGGCGACGTGGCGATCCATAGGGCTTTCAGGCCGAGCACACGAAGCGCCGCCGTAACGCGCACCAGTACGAGTCTTTTGTGCGCGTCAGACAACGTTTCATGGGCAAACGGCGGTAGCCATTCGCGCACTTTCGGGTAATCGAAAACGTGAATCCCGTAAGACATGGTGGTCATCTCGGTGCCGAACTCCAGCGTGCGCTCGCCTTCCCAATATTTCAGGCTCGCCGGGTAGGCGTTTTCGATTCGAAAATCCGGGCTGACAACGCCGTTGTTGCCGACTCGTTGCATCATCATCTGTTCCCGCTGATCAGCGTTTGCACACGTAACAAATCAGGCGGCTGCGGCTTACCTTGGTTGCCATTTTCTGCAATCCGCTGCGCCAGTACGCTTGCTACCGTTCGCCCGTCATCACTGCGCGGTTTCCTGAAATCTGCGCCGCGCTCAATGAGATGCGCCACCAGATCCCAGCGCTGATAAATCGCCAACTCGACGGCGAGCGGTTGGCTGCCGTCCATCATGTCCACATTCATGCCGAATTGGGTGAGCAGACGAAAGTGTTGCAGCGGTGTCTGGTTATGATCGAACGCCATCAGCCAGCGGCCATCGGCGTTCTTTTGATTCGGATCCGCACCCGCATCCAGCAACATTTTCAGTACGGCAGCATCACGAATTTCCAGCGCCGCGCGTAGTTCGTCACCGGGTTTTGCGCCCAGCGCTAGTAACGCCTTGATCACAGCCAATTGCGCGTCAATCGGCTGCTGCCGTTCGTACTCCTGTTTCTTCGCCTCTCGCACTGCTATTTTCAAGAGTGTCACGTCGTGATCACCCGCAAGATTCAGATCAACCCCGGCTGCATTTTTTTGCAGAAAAGCCACATCGCCATTGACCACGGCTTCAGCCAGGGGGCGTAGTGGCCGCTGTGAGCCGAACATCGAGAATTGGCCGCTGCCGCGTTGCTCCTGCGCATAGAAAAAACTGTCTTTCAGTCTGTTGACCTGAAAGGCCAGAAAGTAGAGTCCTGGCCCGGCAACGATCAAGATAGCGATGCCGCGCCAGACGACATGCTCAGTAAAAATGAACAGCAGAACGGCGAACGTCAGGACAACACCGGGCACGATCAGGAAGAAAAATATTCCCATCTCGCGTCCGCCATCATTGTGCCCGCCGCCGTCATGGGTCAGCGTGCCGATGACCATGACCAGCAGCAGGGCCGCATCAATCGCTGCGATGCTCCAGAAAACCCACTTCAAAGTGGTTGCGGTGGAAGCCGCATGAAATCTTCAACTTTCGGCGATGACTTCTGCCACTCCGTCAACGATTTCTGGCAGGTTGCCAGTTGCAAAAGCCGCTTGTCGTCAGCCGCGTGCGCGCCCAAAGATGCGAGAACGGAAAGTAAAACGCCAGTGGCGAGTCGGGTGACGCAGGTGATTTTCATGATGAGCTTGATGAAGCTGCCAGACGCAGCGAAGAATGGGGTAACCGCAATTGTGGTGAATGGCGGAAAGGTATACACGGTCCGAACCCGCCATTCAGCCTTGAGGCTAAGGCCTGCGACCCTACAAATCGCCTACACCGGTCGCCGCCTGCTAAGCTTTCTAATCGATCTTGATCGACCAGGAGCCAAATGTCATGGCGCTAGCAGAACTCAATCGCGTTGGTGTTTACCTCGCGTCATTGCAGCTCTTTTTCACGCTGACCTGGACGGTTTACGTGATCTTTCTGCCCGCGCTCGCGGCGCAAGTTGGCATTCGTCCGCAGGCGGTGATTCTGATCCTGATGCTCGATCAGGTGATCTTCGCGGTGATGGATTGGCTGATGGGGCAGATGGCCGATCGCGTGTCGAAAGTCGTGGGCCGATTGTCAAAGATTGTTGCGACGACGACTGGCGTTTCATGCGTTGCGTTTCTGCTGTTGCCGTTTGTTGCCCCCACTGGCAACGAGACTTTATTCATCGTGATCACCATCATCTGGTCGGCGAGTTCATCGGTGCTGCGTGCGCCGCCGCTGGCGCTGCTCGGCAAGTACGCGGCGTGGAGCGCGGTGCCGTGGTTAGCGTCGCTATCGATGTTTGGATTGGGGGTTGCCGGTGCGGTGTCACCGTACTTGACGGTGACCCTGCGTGAGATGGATCCGCGTGTCCCGTTTGCGCTCGCGAGCGTCGCGCTGCTCATTTTCAGCTTTGGGCTTGGATGGCGGCCGCGAAGGCAGCATCACCGGTGCGCTGTTTTCGTTGCTTGCCATCGCCACGCTGGCACGCATGATGATCGTGTGGACAGAACTCCACAAGTCACCGGGCTTTGCTTCGATTCAAACCTGGTTGCCCGTGGCAGCGTGGCTACTGGCAGCGGTTGCGTTGTTTCTTGCCGTTCAAACCAGATCCAGGGATGGTATGTCCAACACCACGTGACTTCGGGTAGCGAAGTTTTCTTGCATCCGCGACCAATGTCGATAAGCTCACGCTCATGAATCCATCAGACTCTCAATCTCTCACGGGTCGCGTCGCCCTCATCACCGGCGCAAACACGGGCATTGGTCTGGTCACCGCCCGTGAACTTGTCGCGCGTGGCGCTCATGTTTTCATCGCCTGCCGTTCGGTCGAAAAGGGACAGACGGCAGCAGATGACATTCGCAAAACCACAGGCAACGCGCACGTAGAAGTGCTCGCGCTTGATCTCGGTGACTTCGACTCCGTGCGGCAATGCGCGAAGGCCTTCCTTGCGCGTGATTTGCCGCTGCATCTGCTGATTAATAACGCGGGACTCGCTGGCGCGAAGGGCAAGACCAAGTCCGGCTTTGAGCTTGCGTTTGGCACCAACCATCTGGGGCCGTTTCTTCTCACACAACTCTTGCTGGATCGCATCAAGCAGTCCGCTCCTGCACGCATCGTGACTGTGGCGAGCCGCGCCCACATACGCGTGTCCGGCATCGATTTTGAGGCGGTGACGAAGCCAACTCAAGGCAAGGCGGGCTTGCCTGAGTACGGCGTGTCCAAACTCGCCAACGTGTTGTTCAGCGCTGAGCTGGGACGCAGGCTTGCCGACACCGGCGTCTCGACGTACGCGTTGCACCCGGGCGTGGTCGCATCCGACGTCTGGCGCGAGCTGCCGCAACCCTTCCGCGCTGTGGCGAAACTGTTCATGATTTCGGTCGAAGAGGGTGCGGCGACGACGCTGTATTGCGCGACATCGCCCGATGTGAGCACGGAAACCAGCTTGTACTACGACAAATGCCAGAGCAAATGGCCGAGCAGGGTCGGTCAGGATGCAGCGCTGGCGGCGGAGTTGTGGAAGCGCAGTGAGGCTTGGGTTGCGTGATTTTCGTGACGGCGAGGCGCTTCACGTCGCTAACCGTTGCGCTCAAACCGCGGTTGCGCAGGAAGTATGGAAATGCCCCGAACGGGGTCGTGTGCAGTGAGATTTGCGGCGTACTCTATCCGGGCTACGACTAAGACTTTAGCGTGCATTCCTGATCAGCAGCTTTAATACGAAACGACGGCTGAACGAGGGCTACCTGTCGTTTATGGCTACAGTCGATAAATGAACAAAACCGCTCCTAGCCCAATAGTAATGGGGGCTAGGGCAGAAAGCTGTCATCAAAATCAGCTCTCGCCACCCACTTTTCCGCGCAGTGCCTTTACCTGCCCGCGAATGGTTTTACCTTCCAGCCGACGCTTTTTCGAGCCGAGCGTCGGACGCGTTGGATAGCGCTTTAATGGCGGTGTGGCCACGCTCTGCACCAGTTCGTGCAATCGATCCAGCGCCTCGCGCTTGTTCGCCTCTTGCGTGCGCTGCGTTTGCGCTTTGACGATGAGCACGCCGTCGCCGGTGATCCGTGAATCAGCGAGTGCTAGCAGCCGTGTCTTGACGCCGTGCGCCAGACTGGACGCGTTAATGTCGAAGCGTAATTGGATGGCCGACGAGACTTTGTTGACGTTCTGTCCACCCGCACCCTGCGCGCGGATGGCGGTGATTTCGACTTCGGCGGCGGGAATGAGGATTCGCGGCATGGCATCTTTGTTGTGGGAGCGGTTCCACCGCGATTCTCCAGTAGAACGCAAATCACTGTGGAGCCGCTCTCACAACAACAGAGGCGCGCCATTTACGGGCATCTAGCGATCAACGCGACACGCCGGGAAGATAGACTGCTTGCCCATGCTCTCCGACATCGAAATCGCCCAAAAAGCCAAGTTGCAGCCGATCAACGTCATCGCGCAATCCCTCAACATTCCGGACGATCACCTCGAACCGTACGGCCGCACCAAGGCGAAGCTTTCATATGAGTTTCTAGCCTCGCTGGCGAACCGTCCGAGCGGCAAGCTGATCCTCGTGACGGCGATCAGCCCAACGCCTGCAGGCGAGGGAAAAACGACCACCACCGTCGGTCTCGGCGACGCGCTCAATCACGTACTCCTCGGCAGCGGAAAACGCGCCGTTGTCTGCCTGCGCGAGCCCAGTCTCGGTCCAGTGTTCGGCATGAAGGGCGGCGCAGCGGGCGGCGGCTACGCGCAGATTGTCCCGATGGAAGACATCAATCTGCATTTCACCGGCGACTTCGCCGCCATCGCCGCTGCGCACAACCTGCTCGCCGCGATGCTGGACAACCATATCCATCACGGCAATGCGCTCGACATTGACGTGCGCCGTGTCGCATGGAAACGCGTGGTCGACATGAATGATCGTGCGCTGCGTCGTGTGACCGTTGCACTGGGCGGCCCGGCGAATGGCTTCCCGCGCGAGAGCAGTTACGACATCGTGGTCGCGTCCGAAGTCATGGCGATCTTGTGTCTCGCGGGTTCGTTGAAAGAGTTGAAGCGGCGGCTCGGCAATATCGTCGTCGGTTACACACGCGATAGACGACCCGTCACCGCGAGCGATCTCAAGGCACAAGGCGCGATGGCTGTCCTCCTTAAGGACGCGCTCAAGCCCAATCTCGTTCAGACGCTGGAAGGCACTCCAGCCTTCGTACACGGCGGCCCGTTCGCCAATATTGCGCACGGTTGCAACACGGTGCTCGCCACGCAAACGGCGTTGAAGCTTGCGGATTATGTGGTGACTGAAGCAGGCTTCGGCGCTGACCTGGGCGCCGAAAAATTCATCAATATCAAATGTCGAAAGAGCGGGCTCAAACCTGACGCCGTGGTGCTCGTCGCCACCATCCGCGCACTCAAATATCACGGTGGCGTCTCGCGCGAGAATCTCTCGCAGGAGAACCTCGCGGCGCTTGATTCAGGCATGGCTAATCTTGGGCGGCACGTTCGCAATTTGCGTGAAGTGTTCGGTGTGCACTGCGTCGTTTCGATCAACCGCTTCGATGCCGATACGGCCGCAGAGATTGATCTGCTGAAACAACGCGTTGCCGCGATGGGCGTGCCGATTCATCTCGCAACACACTGGGCCGATGGCGGTAAAGGCGCAGCTGATGTGGCGCGCGAAGTGCTGGCGTTGTGCGAGGAGCCCAGCGAGCTGACGTTCGCTTACGTTGATGCCTTGCCCCTCTGGGAAAAAGTGCGCGCAATCGCCCAAAAAGTTTACGGTGCTGCGGACGTTGACGCTGACGCTTCGGTGCGTACGGCCATCGAGCAATTGCAAACTAGCGGTTACGGTCACTTTCCGATTTGTATCGCCAAAACGCAGTATTCATTCTCCAGCGACCCCACGCTGCGCGGCGCGCCGTCTGGACATCGATTGACCGTGCGCGAAGTAAGGCTGGCAGCGGGTGCCGAGTTCATCGTCATGGTTTGCGGCGATGTGATGACCATGCCGGGTCTGCCCAAAGTGCCAGGTGCCGAGCAGATTGACATTGATGATGATGGTCAGATTGTTGGGTTGTTTTAACAATCCGTTT
>Ga0209181_10004787_pt1 | contig 19893 bp, 19 predicted proteins | sample MAT05_FD_187208 | JGI IMG/M metagenome (GOLD analysis project Ga0209181, IMG submission 187208) | Freshwater microbial communities from Lake Fryxell liftoff mats and glacier meltwater in Antarctica - MAT-05 (SPAdes) (version 2) | ecosystem: Environmental > Aquatic > Freshwater > Ice > Liftoff... | reverse complement strand
GGTTGATCCAGGCGGCATCAGCAAGCGATCAGCCACAAGCAGTGGCCGGGCGGCCGCCGGCTTGGCAGGACTCTCGAGGGCCCGCTTGTGCAAGATCTCCTGCACATTGCGAAGCGCGAGGATGTGCAGAAATGTCGTGATGTGCGCACCGGTGGCCAGGGCAGCGTGCTCGCGTTCGTAGAGCTTGGCGACATCATCCACCGGCACCTGAGATTCCTTCGCCAGAACCGCCACGGTCCGCTGCTGATCAGGCTGCTTCTCTTGAGATGCGGACATTGAAGGGTTTGCCGGGGGGTAAAGACCCGCAAGGCTAGCGCTTCGTACCGGGCAAGGCGGTGCGCCAACACACATAGGCATCTGGCGCCTGTGGGCACAACCGGTGCATTGCTGCGGCGTCAAAGGCATGAGATCGCCGGTCACCTCCGCGCGCCGGCCGAAGTGGCGTGGGCACGCCGCGACCTGTATTGACGCCTGGGGCTCGCTTCGTCGGGCTGGTTCAGACCGGAAGCGCGGGCGCCAGCCGGCCCAGGTAAGCCCGCGCGCGGGGATCGGTGCACAGCTGCGGCAATGACGGCGAATGCAGCAGGCGGCTGACGCGCGCATCGTCCTTGTGCACGAAGATGAACCGTTCGCAGACTTCGGCCAGGATGTCCATGTGAACCGGCTCGTTCGGATGCAGGCACAGGAAGACAAGCCGACCCTGGGCACGCAACTGCCGGAAGAAGTCGAGCATGAAGCCGATGTAGCCGTCTTGCGTGTTGAACTGCGGCTCATCGAACAGGTGCACCTGCGCGCGCGTGCTGACCGCGCGCTCGAGCATCATGTTCGGCCGGTTGCGGGTGAATGAGCGCAGCTGGTAGGACTGGTGGTAATGCAGCGCAAGCCGGTCGCGCTCGCTGTAGCGTACCCGGTGGATGTCCTGCCCGGCCACCAGCACGCGCCCACCGCTGGGCAGGTTGCCCCCGGTGATCAGCTCGAACAGGGTGGTTTTGCCAGCGCCATTGGCGCCCATCACGCCGATGATGGCGGGGTCAGTGACCTCGAAGTCGGCCTCGAGCGAAAACGTGGTCTGGCGCCTCAGCCAACCGCGGTGGTATTGCTTGCTCAGGCCCTCGACGCGCAGCAGCGGCGTGTTTTTAGTGGCGGCCATGTCAGATCCCCAGCAGCCGGCGCTGCAACGCAGCGTCGGCACGCAGCGCCGCAGCAGGGCCTTCATGAACGATGCGGCCCTGGTGCATCACGCAGGCGCGGTCGGCCACCGCCAGCGCGCTCTCAACGTTCTGCTCGACCAGCAAGACCGCCACGCCTTCGCGCTTGAGCCGGGTCACGGTGGCCATGACGTCCTGCACCACTTTGGGCGCCAGGCCCTGGCTCGGCTCGTCGAACAACACCAGGCCCGGTGCGCCCATCAGCGCGCGCGAGATAGCGACCATCTGCATCTCGCCGCCAGACAGGTTTTCGCATTCGCGCGCCATCAGGTATTCGAGTGCCGAGAATATTTCGAAGCATTCAGCCTCGCTCCAGGCCCGAAAGCGCGTGCGCTTCACTGCAATGCGCAGGTTGCGCGCTACGGTCAGCGTCGGGAAGATGCGCCGGTCGTCTGGCACCCAGCCGATGCCCATGCCGGCGATGCGGTGCGTGGGCAGGTGGGTGATGTCGACGCGATCAAAACGAATGCTGCCGCGGCGCGCCGGCGTCAGTCCCAGGATGGCCCGCAGCGTTGTCGTCTTGCCTGCGCCATTGGGCCCGAGCAGGGCCACCACCTCGCCCGGCGCGACCTTCAGCGAGACGCCGAACAGCACCTGCGTCTCGCCGTAGAAGGTCTCGATGTTGTCGATGGCCAGCACGGCCTCGTCAGCCTGGGGTTTGAGGACGGCGCTCATGCCAGCATCCCCAGGTTGGAGCGCTGCACCCAGGGGTTGTGGCGCAACTCATCCGGCGTGCCCTCGGCAATCACCTGGCCCCAGTGGATGACCGAGATTCGGTCGGCCAGGCCGAACAGGAAGCGCATGTCGTGCTCGATGATCACGATCGTGAGTTGCCGCTTCAGCGTGGCGATCAGCTCGGCGATGCGCGCTGTGCCCTCGGCGCCCAGGCCGGCGGTCGGCTCGTCGAGAAACAGCAGGCGCGGCTCGGTGGCCAGCGCGACGCCGATCTCGAGCGCACGCCGTTCACCGTACGACAGCGCGCCGGCTTGCGCATCGGCCTGGGCCGCAAGACCGACCCGCTCCAACACCGTGAAGGCCGCATCGCGTGCGGCCGTGTCGCGGGCGAAGTCCGACCACATCGAGAAGCCCCGCCGTCGCACGCCGGGCGAAGCGATGAGCACGTTGTCGAGCGCGGTCTCGTCGTCGAACAGGTTCATGATCTGGAACGAGCGCGACAGCCCCTTGCGAGCGATTCTCCTTGGCGACAGCCCGGTGATGTCCTCACCGGCGAAGTGCACGCTGCCGCGGTCGGGCTTGAACCGGCCCGTCAGCACGTTGAAACAGGTCGTCTTGCCAGCGCCGTTGGGCCCCATGATGCCGGTGAGCTGGCCTTCTTCGAACTTCAGCGAGATGCTTTCCAGCACCACCTGGTCGCCGAAGCGCTTGTGCAGTTGATGGGCTTCGAACAACGCCACGCTCATGTCTCCCGGGCCTGCGCCGCGAGCGGCAACTTGTTGTGGCCGCTGCGCGCAACGGCCGCCCGGCGCGCACGCCGCGCCTGCCAGCCGCCCGCCACGCCGTCGGGCTGGAAGAGCACCATCACGATGAACAACAGGCCGTACCAGAGCAACCAGGTCTCGGTGTAGGCGCCGAGCAGATCGCGTGTCAGGATGAAGACCAGCGCACCGATCACCGGCCCCCAGAAGCTGACCAGCCCGCCGCCGATCAGCACCATCATCACGACGAAGCCGGAGTTGTGCAGGCTCATCACGTTCGGGTAGGCCGACTGCTGCGCCATCGCGAACAGCGCACCCGCCAGCCCCGCGATCGATGCCGAAATCGTGAAAGCGAGCCACTTGTAGAGCCACACGTTGTGACCGACAAAGGCCGCACGCATCTCGTTTTGCTTGATCGCCCGCAGCACACGCCCGAAGGGTGAATTGACGAGCCGCCACAGCCCCACCAGTGCCAGCGCGAACACCGCGAGCGCGAAGTAGAAGAAGGCCTGATTGCTGCGCAGCGAAACGTCGACCCATGCCAGCGACAGATCGGGGCGCTTGATGTTGAGCAGCCCGTCTTCGCCGCCGGTGACGCTGTGCCACTTGCCTGCGATGAACCAGAACACCTGGCCGAACGCGATGGTGAGCAGTGCGTAGTAGATGCCGCGCCGGTGCGAGATGAACGCCGCGACCAGCGCACCAAGCACCGCCGTGACCAGCACAGCACCGACCAAGCCGACCAGCAGGCCGGCCCCGGCGCGCAACTGGAGCAGGCCGAAGGCATAGGCGCCGATGCCGAAGTAGGCGCCGTGCCCGAACGACGGCAGCCCGCCGTAGCCGAGCAGCAGGTTGTGCCCCAGCGCGAACAGCATCCAGATCATGATTTCTATCGCCAGGTACTGGTACAGGCCGACCTGGCTGAGCCACAGCGGCGTGGTGGCGAGTACCACCAGGGTGACCAACATGGGCGGAGTGACGAGAGGTGCGTGATGGGGTGGGCTGCGCATAAAGAGATGAGGCCAGTGAAATCAGCACTGGACAGGCCGAAATGTATGTTCTATTCTCTGAACACACAAGAACGTTTGTTCCTATTTCATCTGCTCGTTTCCACCATGACACTGCAAGCATGAGCCCGGCCGCCACCTACGAAGAACTGAAGGACGCGATCTCGCGTGCCTATCCCGGTATGTCGCGCCAGCTGCAGCGCATTGCGCACTTTGCGCTGGATCGGCCTAACGAGCTCGCGCTCGGCACCGTGGCGGCGGTTGCCGAAGCGGCGCAGGTGCAGCCCTCGTCGTTGATCCGGTTTGCGAACGCGCTGGCGTTCAGCGGCTTCTCCGAGATGCAGCTGCTGTTCCGCGGCCACCTCGTCGCGCGTTCAAGCAGCTACCGCAACCGCATCGACCAGCTGCGTCGCCAGGGCCGGGCCAGCGACACCGGCGGGGTTTTGAACCAGTTCGTCGGAGAAGCCGCCACCGAACTCGGCCACCTCGAAGAAAGCGTGAGCGCGGCCGACGTGACTGCCGCCGTGAAGATGATCTGTGGTGCGAGCCGGGTCTATCTATTGGCGCAGCGCCGCGCCTTTCCGGTTGCGTGCTACCTGTCGTATGCACTGAGCCAGCTCGAACTCAAGGCCTACCTGCTCGACGGCATGGGCGGCATGCTCGATGAATCACTGCGCAACCTCACCGTCGACGACGTGCTCATCGTCACCAGCTTCCACAGCTACACCCAGGCGGTGATCGACGCGGCGGCAGACGCCCACCAACGTGGCATCCGTGTGATCGCGATCACCGACAGCGCACTGTCGCCGCTCAAGCCTTCGGCGCGCCTGTGTTTCGAGCTGGGCCCGGCGTCGGATCGGCCCTTCCGCTCGCTTGTCGCACCGCTGTGCCTGGCCCAGGCGCTGGTGGTGACAGCAGGGCTGCTGCTGGCCGAGGCGCCGACCCCCGGCCGCGCAACGGCCGCGCGCAAGGCCCCCGCCAAAAAGGCCCGTGGAGCCAGCGCATGAGCTCCATCACCCCCCACGCTGGCGCGCAACGCGCGCTCGACCTGATCTGCGTCGGCCGTGCCGCGGTTGACCTGTACGGCGAGCAGATCGGCGGGCGGCTGGAGGACATGCAGTCGTTTGCCAAGTACCTGGGCGGCTCACCGGCCAATACGGCGGTCGGCAGTTCGCGCCTGGGGCTGCGCTGCGCGATGCTGAGCCGTGTTGGCGACGAACACAACGGGCGCTTTGTGCGCGAAGCGCTCGCCGCCGAAGGCGTCGACGTGTCGCAACTTCGCACCGACCCGACCCGGCTCACGGCGCTGGTGTTTCTGGGCATCCGTGACCGCGAGACCTTCCCGCTCGTGTTCTACCGCGACCACTGCGCCGACATGGGCCTGTGCATCGACGATGTCGACCCGCAGTTCATCGCTTCGGCACACGCCCTGCTGATCTCGGGCACCCACCTGTCGCAGCCAGGCACGCGGGCCGCCTGCCTCGCGGCCATGCGGGCGGCGCGGGCCGCCGGCACCCGCGTCGTGCTCGACATCGACTACCGGCCGGTGCTGTGGGGCCTCACCGCACCGGGGCTGGGCGAGCAACGCTACGTCAAGTCGGACCCGGTCAGCGAGAGCCTGCAAGGCATCCTGCATCTGTGCGACCTGATTGTCGGCACTGAAGAAGAGATCCACATCGCCGGCGGCGACACCGACAACCTGGCGGCGCTGCGGCGCATCCGCGAGGTCTCCGCGGCCCTGATCGTGATGAAGCGCGGGCCGATGGGCTGCGTGGCATTCGAGGGTGATATTCCGGCACGGATTGATGACGGCGTGGCCGGGCCCGGCTTTCCGGTCGACGTGTTCAACGTGCTCGGTGCGGGCGACGCGTTCATGGCCGGGCTGCTGCGCGGCTGGGTGCGTGATGAGCCGCTGGCCGACGCGCTGCGCTACGCCAATGCCTGCGGTGCGATCGTCGTGTCGCGTCACGGTTGTGCACCGGCCATGGCGAGCTGGGTCGAGCTGACGCACTTTCTGCGCCATGGCTCGCCGTGCCCACAGCTTCGCAACGACGCCCTGCTCGAACACTTGCACCGCGCGTCGACCCGGCAGCGCCACTGGCCGGCGCTGGCGGTCTTGGCGTTTGACCACCGCGCGCAGTTCGAGGAGATCGCGGCACGCAACGGGGCGCCACTGACGCGGGTCGGCGAGTTCAAGCTGCTGGTCGCACATGCGGCCGAGCAGGGTTACCTTGCCGCACGCACCCAGCACCGTGCGCGCCGCCCTGGCCAGGCGTTTCCCGATGCCGGGGTCATCGTCGACGGCCGTTTCGGCGAGAGCGTATTGCCGCGGCTGACCGGTATCGGCTGGTGGGTGGCACGGCCGGTCGAGTTGCCGGGCTCGCGGCCGCTCGAATTCGAAGACGGCGCCAACGTCGGCCTGGCCCTGCGCACCTGGCCTCAAGAGCACGTCGTCAAGTGCCTCGTCTCGTACCACCCGGACGACGACACCGCGCTGCTGCAACAGCAGACGGCGCGCGTCATGGCACTGGCCGAGGCCTGCCACGCCAGCGGTCATGAACTGCTGCTGGAGGTGATCCCGCCGCGCGACAGCCCCGCCGCGACCGACACCCTGGCGCGTGCGATGCAGCAGTTTTACACGGCGGGCATCCGGCCCGACTGGTGGAAGCTGCCACCCCCGGCTGACGCCGCCGCCTGGAGCCACATCGACGCCGTTCTCCAAGCCCACGACCCGCTGTGTCGCGGTGTGTTGCTGCTGGGCATGGAGGCGAGCGAGGACGAGCTGCGCCGCGGCTTTGGCGCCGCGGCGGCACAACCCTGGTGCAAGGGCTTTGCGGTCGGCCGCACGCTGTTTGCCGACGCGGCGGCAGCCTGGTTCGCCAACGAGCTCAGCGACACCGGCGTGGTCGAGCAGATCGCCAAACGTTATGAACGCCTGATTCACCTGTGGTGCGATGCACGCGCCGAAACCGCACCTGCGCTTGCACCTGCGCTTGCACCTGCATCCCTCCTCTCCAAGGAAACGACTTCATGACACAGACCATCGCATTCATCGGCCTCGGAATGATGGGCCACGGCATGGCCAAGAACCTGCTGGCCAAGGGCTTCGCCGTGCGGCTGCACGTGCACCGCAACCGTGCCAACCTGCAAGACTTGTTCGACGCTGGCGCCACCGAAGCCGCCAGCCGGGTGGAACTGCTGCGCGGCGCCGACGTGGTGATCGTGTGCGTCACCGGCTCGCCCCAGGTCGAGGAAGTCGTCTACGGCCCTGACGGTCTGCTCGCGGCATCGGCCAAGGGCCTGTTCGTGATCGACACCTCGACCGCCGAACCGGCCTCGGCCGCACGCATTCGCGACGCCTTCGCCGAACGCGGCGTCACCTACATCGACGCGCCTCTCGCGCGCACGCCAAGAGAAGCCGAAGAGGGCCGCCTGAACACGATGGTGGGCGCAGCGCCGGCTGACTTCGAGCGCGTGCGCCCGGTGCTGGCGGCGTTCTGCGAGAACATCTTCCACGTCGGGCCGCCGGGCCATGGCCATGTGCTCAAGCTGATCAACAACATGCTGGCCATGACGACGGCAGCTGCGATTGCCGAGGCCGTTGCGGCCGCGGCCAAGAGCGGGCTGTCGTTGCAGAAACTGTTCGACGTGGTCTCGGTCGGCGGCGTGAACTCCGGCATCTTTCAGATGATGCTCGGCGGTGCGCTGAAAGGTGATCTGGCGGGGCTGAAGTTCGCCATCGGCAATGCGCAGAAAGACCTGCGCTACTTCACCCACATGACCGAAATGTTGCCGACGACGAGCTTCGTCGCCGAGGCCGCGCACCAGAGTTTCGTGCAGGCCGCCAACCTCGGCCTGGGCGACAAGTTCATCGCCTCGTTGCTGCAGGCCCAGGAGCAGCTCAACAACGTGCAGATCGTGCCGCGCTGAAGGGCATCGGACTCTGGCCCAGAGCGAGCGCGAACCTCGCCACCACCCACTCCAGGAGACACACCATGACCGAATCGACAGCCAGCGCCCAGCTTGACCCCGCCACCTCGGCCGACCCTGCCGCCACCGAACCGACGCGTCGCAGCTTGCTCAAGGCCTCCGGCCTGGCAATGGCGGGTGTCTCGACCTTCTTCGGGCCGTGGGCACACCACCGGGTCTGGGCACAGGCGGCAACGCCGAAGCCCCTCGTGATCGGCCTGACGATGGACGCCTCGGGCCAATACGCGGCCAGCGGCGGCGAAGAGCGCCTGGGCGCGATGATGGCCATCAAGGAGTTCAACGACAAGGGTGGCGTGCTGGGCCGGCGCATCGAGGCCATCCACATGGACACCGAAACCACGCCGGCCACCGGCTCGCGTGTGGCCGAACGCATGATCACCCGCAACGAGGTTGCGTTCATGGTCGGCGCGCTGCATTCGGGCGTTGCCAATGCGATCTCGCAGGTGGCGCAGAAGTACGGCTGCATCTTCCTGAACACCAACTCCAGCTCGCCCACCGAGGCGGGCAAGGATTGCCACCGCACCAAGTTCGTCTGGGACGGCAACGGCACCAACTTCGCCCATGCGATCGTCAAGAACGCGATCAAGGTCAACGGCAAGAACTGGGTGCTGCTGACCAACGACTATGTCTGGGGCCACAGCACATCGAAGGCCACGCGCGCCATCGTCGAGGCCAACGGCGGCAAGGTTGTCGAGGAGCTGCTGGTGCCGCAGAACACGCGGGACTTTTCGTCGTACCTGCTCAAACTGCAGCAGCTCAAGCCCAACGTGGTCGCGGCCGCGATCGGCGGCGACGACATCAAGGCGCTGCGCCAGCAGGTGGTGCAGCTGAACCTGCACAAGTCGATGGCCTGGGTGAACAACCAGCAGGATTGGCCCGATGTCTACGGCCTCGGGGCCGAGTCGATCTTCGGCGTGTTCGGCACCACCTGGTACTACCGCCTCGACCTGCCGGGTGTGAAGGAGTTCGTGGCGGCGTACCAGAAACAGTTTCCGGGCATGGCGATCAAGGTGCCGGGCAACGTCTTTCACAACGCGTACATGTGCACCCGTGAGCTGCTGCGCTGCGTGGAGGAGGCGGGCACCACCCAGAACATCGCGGTCATCAAGAAGCTGGAGGGCCGCAAGATGAGCGCCCGCGACCGGCTGCAACACTTCGACGCCTTCATGGACCCGCTCACACACCATTGCCAGCAGACGATCTACATGGCGAGCTACAACGACGCGCCGGCCGAGAAAGACGATATCTTCAAGATCCTCGCCAGCGTCGACCCGAAAGACGTGGTCGATGCCGACTCCGCAAAGATGTGCAAGCTAGAGTCGTATGACGCGACGCCGAGCTACCAGCAGTAGCCCGCCGGTAGCGCATCCTTCGCCGACCTCGACTCCGGACCCTCCGCATGGATTCGCTGCTGTCTTTGCTGCCTCACCTCGTCAACGGCGTTTCGCTGGGCCTGTTGTTCGCACTGATCGCGCTGGGCTTCATGCTGATCGTTGGTGTGATGGAAACCATCAACCTGGCGCACGGGTCCTTGTTCGCGCTGGGCATGTACGTGGCGCTCTTTTTCGTCGCACCCAAGCTCGGCTGGTTTCCGCAAGCGCAGGCGGTCTACAACAGCCTGCCGATCGGCACGCGCTACGCCATCGCGTTGTTCGCCGCCCCGCTGGTGGTCGGTGTGTTCGGCTTGCTGCTTGAACTGTGCCTGCGCCGCACCTATGGGCGCGACCCGCTCTATGGGCTGCTGCTGACCTTCGGCGCGGCGCTGGTGATCGAGGAACTGATCCGGTTGACCTGGGGGTCGAACGAGCAACAGCTGGCCTTGCCCCAAGCGATCTCGGGCGCGTTCATGATGGGCGATCTGATCTATTCGCGCTACCGCGTGTTCGCCAGCATGTTCGCAATCGTTGCAATCCTCGGCCTGTGGCTGTTCCTTGAGCGCACACCCTACGGCGCGATCATCAAGGCCGGTGCGCATGACAGCGAGATGGTGCGCGCGCTGGGCATCAACCTCGCCCGGCTGCGCTCGGCGGTGTTCATGCTCGGCGTCGCGCTCGCCGCTATCGCCGGTGTGGTGATGGCGCCGATCTGGGGCATCCGGCCGCAGGTGGGGGTAGACGCGGTCGTGCCGGCCTTCCTGATCATCGTGCTGGGCGGGGTCGGCTCGCTGTGGGGCGCGGTGATCGCCGGGCTGATGGTCGGCCTGGTTGTCGGCGTCACCGGGGCCTATGCGTCCGAGTGGTCGCTGATGTCGATGTACTTCCTGTTCATCGCCGTCGTCACCTTCCGCTCGCGCGGCCTGTTCGGCAAGAAGAGTGTGCTCGAAACATGAACCTGTCTCCCTCCCTCGAAGGCAAGGTCGCGCTGGTCACCGGCGCCGGCGGCACGATGGGCCGCGCGGTCGTGCATGCGCTGCGTGCCGATGGCTGCCGCGTGGCCATGATCGACCTGAGCGCCGCGTCGATGGACCCGCTGCGGCTTGAACATGGCGACGCCGTGTTCGGGCTGTGCTGCGATATCGGTGACCCCGAGGCCGTGCAAAACGCGCACCAGCAGGTCGTGCAGCGTTTCGGCGCAATCGACATCCTGGTCAACAACGCCGGCATCCTGTCGAACAACAAGGTCGAGGCGACCGACCTGGCCGAGTGGCGCCGCGTGATGGCCGCCAACCTCGATGGCGCACTGTTCTGGGCCCAGTGCGTGGTGCCTGCGATGAAAGCGCAGCGATGGGGCCGCATCATCAACACCAGCTCGCTGGCGGCGAAGACCGGGGGTCTCACGGCCGGCACGGCGTACTCGGTCTCGAAGGGCGCGATGAGCGCGCTGACCTTCTCGCTGGCCCGCGAGCTGGCCGCGTTCGGTGTGACCGCCAACGCCATCGCGCCGGCCTATGTGCGCACACCGATGATCACCGAGCAGCTCAGCGAAGCACAACGCGAAGAACTGGTGCGCCAGATTCCGGTCGGGCGTTTCTGCGAGCCCGAGGAGTTCGCCCACGCAGTGCGCTTTCTCGCGTCGCCGCTGTCGGGCTTCATCACCGGCGAGGTGCTCGACCTCAACGGTGGGCTGTTGATGGATTGACCTCATGAGCGATTCAGTTCCGTCCGCCGCACCGTCGGCCCTGGGTCTGCCCGGCCTGTTCGGCCTGGCGGGCCGCGTGGCGTATCTGCCCGGCGGCTACGGCGGCATCGGCGAGGCGATAGCCTGGGCGCTGGCCGCGGCGGGGGCCCGGCTGGCGATTGCAGGCCGTCATGTCGACAAGGCCGAGGCACTCGCCGCACGGCTTCGCGCCGCCGGCCACGACGCATTCGGCCTGGCGATGGATGCGCATTCGACGGCCAGCATCCGCGCTGCGGTCGATGGTGTGGCGCAGCACTTCGGTGCGCTCGACCTGCTCGTCAACTGCATCGGCATCCAGCGTGAAGAGCGCCTCGCCGACGTCACTGAAGAAGCCTTCGACGAGGTCGTGCAGGTCAACCTGAAAGCCGCGATGTTTCTAGCCCAGGCCGTGGCGAAACACCAGGTCGCTGGCGTGGGCGCCGGCCGGGCGCCGGGCCGACAGGTGCATCTGCTCTCGGTGCGCGCGCAGCTCGGCATGCGCGACCGCGGCTACTCGGCCTATTGCGCCACCAAGGGCGCGCTGGTGATGCTGATCAAGCAGCACGCGGTCGAGCTGTCGGCGCACGGCATCACCGTCAATGGCATCGCCCCGACGGTGGTGCGCGGCGAGATGGGCGCGCACTGGCTGGCCAACCCCGCCTCGCGGGCGCACATCCTGCAGCGCATCCCGCTCGGCCGCGTGGCCGAGGCCGGTGATGTGGCAGGCGCCGCGGTGTTCTTTTGCGGCCCGGGCGCTGCCTTTGTCACCGGGCAGATTCTCACGCTCGATGGTGGCCTCACCGCAACGCAGTAGTTCCCCTCACCCACGACACCCGAAGGAGACGACAGTGAACACACGCATGTTGATCAGGATCTGCACCAGTCTGCTGGCATTAGGTTTGGCGAGCATGTCATTCCAGGCTTCGGCGCAGGCCAAGGTCGTCTGGAAGGCCTCGGACGTGCACCCGCTCGGCTACCCGACAGTCGAAGCGATCATGCGCATGGGCAAGAAGCTCGAGGCCCAGACCAACGGCCGCATCTCGGTGCAGATGTACCCGTCGATGCAGCTCGGCGGCGAGAAGGAGATGATCGAGCAGGCGCAGGTCGGCGCGTTGCAGATCGCGCGCATTTCGGTCGGCGCGATGGGCCCGGTGGTCGATGATCTCAACGTCTTCAACCTGCCGTTCATCTTTCGCGACGAAGCGCACATGCGCAAGGTCATCGACGGGCCGATCGGTGCCGAGCTGCTGGACAAGATCAACAGCAACCCGGCCTCGCGCATCGTCGCGCTGGGCTGGATGGATGCCGGGGTGCGCAACGTCTACGGCAAGAAGCCGGTCGTCGTGCCCGCCGACCTGAAGGGCCAGAAGATCCGCATGATGGGCAACCCGATCTTCGTCGAGACCATGAACGCGATGGGCGGCAACGGCGTGGCGATGGGTTTCAACGAGCTGTACAGCGCGCTCGAGACCGGCGTGGTCGACGGCGCCGAGAACAACCCACCCACGCTGCTGGCGCAAAACCACTACCTCGTCAGCAAGGTCTACAGCCTGACCGGGCACCTGATCATCCCCGAGATCTTCATCTTCTCGAAACGCACCTGGGACAGCCTGTCGGCCGACGACCGGGCGCTGCTGACCAAGCTGTCGCGCGAAGCGCAGTTCGAGGAGCGCAAGCTCTGGGACGAAAAGACCGCCACCGCCGAGGGCGACCTCAAGGCCAAGGGCGTGCAGTTCGTGGTCGCCGACAAGCCGGCCTTCTACAAGGCGACGCAGCCGATCCGCGACAAGTACGGCGCGAAGTACGCGGCGCTGCTCAAGCGCATCGAAGACACCAAATAGGCGCACCCCGGCATGAACATCCGGTCCGGCTATGCACGCGCGATGGAGTTGCTCTACCTCGCGTGCATCGTGGTGGCGGCGACTGCACTGGTGCTGATCACCCTGGTCATCCCGTACGGGGTGTTCATGCGCTACGCGATGCAGTCGGCGTCGAGCTGGCCCGAGCCTTTTTCGGTGCTGGCGATGATCGTGTTCTCGTTCATCGGCGGCGCCGCGGCGTACCGCGCCAAGGTGCACATCTGCGTGCAGATGCTGACCGATGCGGTGGGCCCGGGTGCACGCCGTGCGCTGCTCGCAATCGCGGACGTCGGCATGTTGGCGATGGCCATGTTCATGCTGGTCTACGGCGCGCAGCTCGTGACGATCACGATGGGCCAGACCATCGGCGAGTTCCCGATGCTGGCGGTCGGGGTGACGTATCTGCCGATCCCGGTGGGCGGCCTCATCACGCTGCTGTTCATCATCGAGCGGCTCTGGCTGGGGGCGCCACCGCCCGATTCGGTCATGTACCGCGATCAACCGCTGGCGGATTGAACGACCATGATCGACATCCTCATCCTGCTCGGCTCATTCCTGGTGTTGTGCATGGTCGGCATGCCGGTGGCCTACACGCTGGGGCTGGCCGCCATCGTCGGCGCGTTCTGGATCGACCTGCCGCTCGAGGCCGTGATGATCCAGATCTCGAGCGGCGTCAACAGCTTCTCGCTGCTGGCCATACCGTTCTTCGTGCTGGCCGGCGCGATCATGGCCGAGGGCGGCATGGCGGTGCGCCTGGTCAACCTGGCGCGCATCTTCGTCGGCTCGATCCGCGGCGGGCTGGCCTTGGTCAACGTCATCGCCTCGACCTTCTTCAGCGGCGTGTCGGGCTCGTCGGTGGCCGACACCGCGTCGATCGGCTCGGTGCTGATCCCGCAGATGGTCAAGCAGGGCTACCCGAAGGTCTTCGCGACCAACGTGACGATCTGCGGCTCGGTGCAGGCGGTGCTGATCCCGCCGTCGCACAACGCCGTGCTGTATTCGCTGGCCGCGGGCGGCACGATCTCGGTCGCGCAGCTATTCCTCGCAGGCGTCATGCCGGGCCTGCTGTTCGGCGCCTGCGTGATGGGGCTGTGCCTGTACTTGTCACATCGCCGCGGCTACCCGCGGGGCGAAGCCGTCACGCTGCGCCAGGCCGGCAAGATCGTCGTCGAGGCGCTGTGGGGCCTGGTCACCGTCATCATCATCCTGGGCGGCATCCTGTCGGGCGTTTTCACGCCGACCGAGTCGGCCGCTGTCGCCTGCCTGTATGCGTTCGGGGTGACGATGTTCATCTACCGCGACTACCGCTGGGCCGAGCTGCCGATGCTGCTGCACCGGGTCACCAAGATGGTGGCGATGGTGATGATGCTGATCGGCTTCTCGGCCGCGTTTGGCTACATGATGGCGCTGATGCAGGTGCCGGCCAAGGCAACCGCCTTCTTCGTCAGCGTGGCCAGCGACAAGTACCAGTTGCTGCTGATGATCAACATCCTGCTGGTGGCGCTGGGCACCTTCATGGACATGGCGCCGATGATCCTGATCTGCACACCGATCCTGCTGCCGGTGATCCTGAAGTTCGGTATCGACCCGGTGCACTTCGGCATGATCCTGCTCGTCAACTCGGGCATCGGGCTGATCACGCCGCCGGTCGGGCCAACCTTGTTCGTCGGCTGCGCCATCGGCAAGGTGACGATGGAAGAGGTGTCGCGCGAGCTGTGGCCCTTTTACGGGGCGATGTGCGCCGCGCTGGCGATCGTGACCTACATCCCGGCAATCTCGCTGTGGCTGCCGCACCTGTTGGCCCGCTGATCGCCGGCGCGTTCTAGCGCAGGCAGGGTCAACCGGCCTTGCGCGGCCGGCCAGCCTTCAGGGCCGGCAACTTGTCGAGCATGGCCTGCAACTGGGCGTCGCTCAGCGTGGCCAAGGCCTGCAAGCCGGCGCGCAGCAATTCACTCTTCTTGGTCGCGCGCTTGAACCCCAGCGCCCGCTCCTTGAGCAGGGCGATCAACGCAAAATCGGCGATCGGCATCGTGAAGCTGTCGCGCACCAGCTTCTCCTTGGCGCGTGTCGGCTTGGCGGTTTCGGCGGTTCTGGCGGTTTTGGCCGCAACGGCCGCAACGCCAGGCTTGGCCAACGCGCGGGTCGGCTTGGCCGGTTTTGCAGTGGACTTGGGCGTAGGTGTCCGTGGGCGCTCGGCCACGGCCGACTTCAGCTTGGCAACCGGGGCCGCCGCGGGCGGTGTCGTGGGCTTTGCGGACTTGGTGGATCTGACCGACTTGGCCGTCTTGCCTGACGGAGTCGAAACCGCCTTGCTTGACGGCGCCGGCGCCGGTGCGGTCACCACCGGGGCAGGCAAGGCCGCACTGGCCGGGCCGACGGCAGTCGGGGCGTTGACCTTGGACGCGTGACTGGCGGTGGATTCGGAAACGGTGTTGCTCATTGCGGGCTTTCAGTTAATGGTGTAAACGATTTACACAATATAACTGATTCTGGTGCCGCAGGCGCAAGTTCCGGCATGCGCACATCAAGCTGTCACATCGGCCGGTTGAAATAGCGGATTTTTCGGCCGTTGGCCAAGTGGCCGCCCGATCCTGATCGCCATGCCCGGCTCATTTCCCGTCTTCGACGCAGTGGTGCAGCAACTGATCACCCGCATCGCGCCCAGCCGGGCGCTGGATGTGGGTACCGGCGCGGGCAAACACGGCCGGCTGCTGGCGCAACACGCGCCGGGCTGTCACCGCGTGGGCATCGAGGTGGAAGCGTCCTACGTCGAGCAGTTCGGGCTGGCCGCGGTCTACCAGGAACTGCACGTCGAGGACGTGACCACCTGGTGGCGGCGCACGCCGGGTGAGTTGTTTGACCTGGCGCTGATCGGCGACTGCATCGAGCACCTGCCCAAGAGCGCCGGGCTGGACCTGCTCAACGCGCTGGTCTACCGCTGCGCCTGGGTGGTGGTGCTGGCGCCTGAATTCATCGTGCAGGCGGCGGTGGGCGGTGTGGCCTCGGAGGCGCATGTGTCGGTGTGGAGCCAGCGTGACCTGCACTGGCACGACCGCTGGGCCTGGGACAACTGCCGCGCCATCACGCTGATGGTGTTGCGCGGTTACCAGCCGTCGCCGCTGACGCTGGAGCAATTGGTCGACGAGCTCAACGCCGCCGACCTGCCGCTGCGCCACTTCGACGGCGAAGGCTTCGTGCGGCCGGCCCGGCTGCGGCTGGTGGAACACCGGCGCGAGGTGGATTACCGCCCGCTGTGAGCCTGCTCGCTGTGCCCAAGGCTGACACCATCTTCATCAGCGTGGCGTCGTACTGCGACCCGCTGCTGGGCTTCACGCTGCGCAGCGCCTACAGCCAGGCGGCCGACCCGTCGCGGCTGCGCTTCGGTGTGGTGGAGCAGGCCGTGCCCGGCCAGCAGTTGCGGCTGCAGGCCGATTGGGCGGTGCAGCAGGTGCGCTGGGCCCGGCTGCATGCGCTGGAGGCGCGTGGCCCCTGCTGGGCGCGCGCGCTGGCGATGTCGCTCTACCAGGGCGAGGACTGGTTCTTCCAGGTCGATTCACACACCTGGTTCGAGCCCGGCTGGGACGAGCGGTTGTTGCGGCAGGCCCGGCGCTGCGCGGCCATCAACCCGCGCTGCCTCGTCAGCTGTTACCCCAACCCGTTCCGCATGGTGGCCGGTGAGCCTTTCGCCACCGTGGTGGGGGCGCAGGTGCTGGCGCATGTGGTCAGCGAGGCCTCGGTGTTTGCCGACGACCACCCGGTGCTGTTTTTCGAGGGTGTGCCGGTGGCCGGCAATGACCCGGTGCCGGCCTTGCACATCGGCGCGGGCTGTCTGCTGGCGCCGGGCCGGGTGGTGAACGAGCTGCCCTATGACCCGCAGCTGTACTTTCACGGCGAAGAGCAGGCCTTTGCGCTGCGTGCCTTCACCCACGGCTGGGACATCTTCCACATCCCCGGCATGCCGGTGTACCACCAGTACCACCTGGCCGATGCACCACCGCGGCCACTGCACTGGTCGCCTGAGCTGGATGCACAGCGGGCGGTGCACTCACACAGCCTGACGGCGGCGTCCAACCAGCGGCTGGCGGCGCTGCTGTGGGGTGGCGCGGCGGCCAGCGCCGCGCTGGGCGTGTACGGCCTGGGCCGGCAACGCACGCTGGCCGACTATGCGGCGTTCAGCGGCATCGACTATGCGGCGCGGCGCATCGATGCCAAGGCGCGAAAAGGCCGCTTCGGCTATTGAGGCCCCGCAGCTACCGGCAACTGCAGGGCATCAAGGCGCTGCCGCAGCTGTTCGGCCACGTTCTCGATACGCACGGCGGTGAACCCCAGCACCGGGTCGCCTTGCAAGGCTTGATCGACGACGCCCTTGTCACGATAGCGCGCCAGTGCCTCCAGCCCCAGCGCGTGCAATTCGCGATTGCGGCGGGCCGCATCGTCCAGCGCCTGGCTGCGGGTTGCCAGCAGCGTTGCCAGCCCGGCATTGGCCTGGCGACGGGATTCAGATTCCCGCAGCGCCTGGGCCAGTTGGCGCTGCAACGCCTGCTCACGGCCGGCGGCAACTGACTCGGCGGCGCGGATGGCATCGCCGTGACGGCTGCCATCGGCGGCTTGCTCAGCCTGCAAGCGGGTCAGCTCGTCGCGCAGCCGTTTGACGTTGGCCAGGGCCACTGCCAGCGCCTTGCGCTGCTGGCCAGCCGCGGCCTCGGCCTCGGTGCGGGCCTTGTCAAGGCCGGCCTTCTCGGCCTGCAGCGCGTCGCGTTGCTGCTGGGCTTCTTGCAGCGAGGCCTGCGCACGCCGCAGCGCCTCGCGTTCGCGGCTGGCGCGGGCATCGGTGGCTTGTGCGTATGCCGGCGATGGCGGCAGCAGGGCCGACGCGGCTGCCAAGGCCAGCCACAGTGCAAAAGTCGCGCCAATAAACTGGGCGGTGGTCGGCCGGCGGGCAGTCGCAGTCATCGTCAGAACCGGGTGTTGAGGTCGAGCTGCAGCACGTCGATCTTCAGCGGTGCACTGCTGAAGTTGGTATCGAGGGCGCCGGTGATGGGGTTGACCTGCCGCTGGCCGTCGTCTAGGTTGTGACTGCTGGTCACGCGCAGGCCCAGCGTGCTGCGGCGGTCAAAGGCAACTTGCCCACCGAGCTGCCAGCCCTTGTAGTTGGTGCCGCCCAGGTGCCAGGTGGTGTCGGTGAAGCCGTCGACCCAGGCGTCGCGCTCGAAGCGCCGGTAGGCGCCTGTCACCAACCATTGGCCGCGCTCTGCCAGCTTGGGCGAGCCCACCTGCAAACGGGCCTGCAGGCCGCTGGTGCGCTGGGTCAGGGTGTCCATCGCCGTGCCGGCGGCGGCGCGCCGCCGGATGTCGTCGAGGTCGAAGCCGGTATTGCGGATCCAGTCGACGCCGAGGCCGATCTCCACGGGGTTGAAGGCGGTGTAGGTCAGCAGCGCGGTCAGGTTGATCGGCCGAAACTTCGACGCCAGGCCCCAGGTGGGTGCGATGGTCGGGTCGACGTTCACGTTGATCAGCGTATTGCCCTTCAACCGGACACTGCTGGGGTATTGCGACGTCAAATAGGGCTCGGTGCCGGCGCGCTCACCGGTGGGCGTGGGTGCCGATTCACGCACGCCCTCGACGCGGGCAAAGTCATATACCGCCAGGCCGACGCGCAGCGAGGCATCGCTGGCGAAGGCCCAATTTACGCCCACCTGCAGCGCATAAAGCCACTTGTCGCGCCGGTCGAGGTTGAACTCTTCCAGCGGAAACACACCCGCGGTTGCAAACGCATAGGCGCCAGGCGCCAGGTTGGCTTCACCCTGCGCAGCAAAACCATCAAACGACAGGTCGTCTGGCCACGTCAGATCGGTCGAGAAAAACGGGTTGGGCATGCGGCCGGCGAACATCCGGAAGTCGTAACGCGGCTCCCAGCGGATAAACGCCCGATCCAGCACGAGGCTGCCCTTGTTGAACTGGGTGCCCAGCGTCTGCGACGAACTGGTCGGTCCGCTGTTGGACCCCGTGCTGAAACGCAGGGCGGCAGTGACGTCGTCGGCTACCTTGGCATTGACACCCAGGCGCGCTCGCAAAGTGATGCGGTCGCGCGGCGTGGTGGTGTTGGTCGCATCCGGGAACCAGGCCGGTGAGTTGACCTGGCGCCGGTAGCAGCGGGCCGGCAGGTTGCCACCCACGATCTCGCAGGCGTCGCCCAGCGGCTGCCCGGCGGTGTCAAGCGCGTAGATCGGTTGGGCGAAGCGCTCGGCCTGGTAGCGCACCCGCAGATCACCTTCAAGCTGGATGCCGCGCACCCACTCGGGGATTTGCCGCGGGTCAGCCCAGCGCTCGTCGCGGGCGGTGGCCAGCACATCGTTGCGGATCTCCTCGCGCAATTGGGCGCGCAGGGTTTCACTGACGTAGGGCACGCGGATCACATTGCCGGTAGCCGCGGCTGCGGGTGCCACCGTCCCGGGCGGGCTGCCCCATTCGGCGCCAGGCGCGGTGGCCGCCCCGGCTGAGGCCTGGCGCACGATGGCGTCGGCCCGCTCACGGGTCAGCAGGCCCTGGCTGACCAGCGCGTCGATCAGGCCGAGCGTGGTGGCGCGCAGGCGCTCGAGCTCGTTGCGTTCATCGGCATGGGCCGGCAGCAAGCCGCCGCAGCCCAGGGTGAAGGCCAAGGCCAGCGCCGTGCGGCGCCACCGGGTCGGGGAGGGCATCTTGGTCATGGGTTCAAAGGTGGGTTCGAATCGTTGAGGTGCGGCGATGTCAGGTGCCGTGGCGTTCTCGGCATAGCACTCAGCCCTGAGGCCGAACGCTCAGCTTGAAGCGCATCGGCCGAAGGCCGGCGGGTGGGGCAGGCAGACGCAGGGCGAGGCGGGTTTCTTCCAGCGCGGCCCCAAGCGCTGCATCGGTCTGGGCATTGCCACTGGGCGCCAGCTCGAAACGCTTGATCGAGCCGTCGGCGTCCAGCCACAGCGTGAACTCTGCTGCCAACTGGGTGACATCGGTCTTCAGGTGCTTTTCTATCTCGTCGCGTAGCTGCCCGCGGGTGGTGTTGGCATACAGCCGTTCCTGGGCGCGGTCGGCGGTGGTCGCAGCGGGCTTGCCGGCCGCACCGCCCACGGTGGGTGCACCGCCCTGGTAGTCGCTGTTGACCTTGCCAGCGGCAAACGGGCTGTCACCGCTGCCAGCCGCGCCCTCCATCTTGATCGGCTCGTTGGCCGGCACGGGCGCGGCGGCCTTGGGCGCCAGGTCGGGCGGCGGCGGCTTGTTGTCGTCGCGCGGCTGCGGCTTGGGCTCTTCCTTGGGCGGCGGC
>Ga0209181_10004786_pt1 | contig 19896 bp, 18 predicted proteins | sample MAT05_FD_187208 | JGI IMG/M metagenome (GOLD analysis project Ga0209181, IMG submission 187208) | Freshwater microbial communities from Lake Fryxell liftoff mats and glacier meltwater in Antarctica - MAT-05 (SPAdes) (version 2) | ecosystem: Environmental > Aquatic > Freshwater > Ice > Liftoff... | reverse complement strand
GTCTCAGCCGCTGTCAGACGCACGGCCTGTGCTGCCCGTTGCGCGGGAAGTCGACTCCGACAGCGCGAACGGCTGCGGGGGCGTTTGGTGCTAGCAGAGTTCTCCAGGGTCAAGCATTTCCCGGCGGGCGGCGCCGCATGCTTTCGCGAGATCCGAGCAACGTTGGTTCAAGGTCAGGTCGACGGCGAGCAAGAGCATCACCCTACAAGATCCGGTCGTGGTAGCGACTTTCGGAGTCGAGAATGGGACCTGCCGGTGCCCGATCCGCGCGCTCGACAGCGCGACGCCGAACGCGGGGCTCATGCTATCGTCGGCCGACGTGATGCGAACCCATGGATGTCCGGTCCGCCCCCTCGTTGCAAGTCGCCGACGGCTGGGGTCGCACGCCTACGACCGAGCGCTCGAGCCGGCGTACTTTCCCGAGAGCGAACGTGCCTTTCCACCCATTCTGAAAGAGAAGAAACGATGATCCTCGTCACCGGAGCGACCGGAACAGTCGGCAGCGAAGTGGTCGAGCAGCTCGTCGCGGCGGGCGCGCGCGTGCGCGTGCTGGCGCGCGATCCGGCGAAGGCCGCAAAATTCGGCCCCAGCGTCGAGGTCGTCCGCGGCGATCTCACCAAGCCCGAGACGCTCGACGCCGCGTTCGCCGGCGTCGAGAAGGCCTTCTTGCTCGCCACCGGGCCCGAGCTCGTGCAGCTCGAAGGCAACGCGCTCGCCGCGGCGAAGAAGGCCTCTGTGAAGCACATCGTCAAGCTCTCGGCCTCGGGCATCGCTCGCGAGCCGGAGCTCCAGCTCCGCCGCTGGCATCGCGAGGGCGAGGAGCAGTTGAAAGCTTCGGGCCTGGCCTGGACCATCCTCCTCCCGGGCAACTTCGACTCGAACGCGCTCGGCTGGGCCCACTCGATCAAGGCCCAGGGCATGGTGTTTCACCTCTCTGGCAACGGGCCGAGCGCGCCGATCGATCCGCGCGACATCGCCGCTGTGGCCGTCGCAGCGCTCACCCAGCCCGGCCACGAAGGCAAGGCCTACACGCTGACAGGCCCCGAGGCGCTCACCACCGCAGAGCAAGTACAGATCATCAGCGCCGCCCTCGGCAAACCCCTCCAGGCCATCGACGCCCCCGAGGCCGCCGCCCGCGGCGGGATGCTCGGCCAGGGCATGCCTGAGGCGCTCGTCGACGCGGTGATCGAGCTGATGGTGCTCATCAAGGCTGGACTGGGCGGGACGCTGACAAGCACTGTCGACGAGGTGCTGGGGCGCAAAGGGCGCACGTTCGAGGCGTGGGTGAAGGACAACGTGGCGGCGTTTCGCTAGCGGGGGTAGCCTGGCCTCCCTCATGCGCCGCCTCCTGCCGGCCCTCGCCGTCGTCGCTTCCTTCGCGCTCTTCGCGTGGGGATCTGCGCGCCTCGCCCGCGCCTCGGGCGACGCGATTGGCGGCGCCGTCGCCCGCGTCGCCGCGGCCATCCCGGCCCCGGGTCACAGCCTCCTCGACCCGCCACCGCCGCGAGAGACCGCCACCGAATCCGACTCCGCCGCCGCGGTGCTCTTCGAAGAGCTCCCCGACCCCGACGCCGCTGCTGGTCTCACCAAAGCAGGCAAAAAGAAGCCCTCCAGCACCCCCGCGCGCCCCACGCGCGGCATCCGCGTCAAGGCCGCCACCGTGCTCCGCCTCGCCAACCGCGGCGTTCGCCCGAGCGGCGTCCCCGTCCCCGCTGACGGCGATCGTCCCGCCGGCCTCGCGCTTCAGGGCGTCGGCGCTCTCGGCGTGGGCCTTCGCGACGGCGACGTCCTCACGCAGGTGGCCGGCGCGCCCGCGTCGTCGACCGGGGCCGTCGTCGGCGCCGTGCTCGCCGCCCGCCAGCGCCGCGCTCCGGCGATGAGCGGCCTCGTGTATCGCGGCAACGAGAAGATCGCTCTCTACGTCGAGATGCCCTATCCGAAATAGCACCCCTGGAGTTCGATGAGACAAGGTCCTTATCGCCAACGCTTCGACCTCGCGAATTTTCGCGAGCGCTTTCGTCGGCGGCTCAGCTCCCGGGTGGCGCTGCGCCTGCACATGACCCTGATCGTCACCCTGATCTTCGCCGCCGCCCTGGTGACCAGCCGCGCCGCCCTTCTCCTCGGCGTGAACTCGATGGCGCTCCGCTACTTCGCCGCGGTGTGCGTCGGGTATGCCCTCTTCTTTGGCCTCCTCCGCGCCTGGATCTGGACCCTCGCCTCGCACCTCGAGAGCGAGGCGCCGGAGCACTCGCCCGAGGCAGTGGCCTTTGAGCTCGCGCCCGACGCGGTGCCCGATCCCCTGCTCAACGCTCCAGCGTTCGACGCCGCGCTTCGCCCCGACGATCCCGGGTTCGACGGCCGCCGAGCTGCCGAAGAAGACTCCGTCGGGATCGTGGACATCCCTGATTTCAGCGGCGGATCCTCCACGAGCAGCGGAGGCGGCGGTGGCAGCCTCGACCTCGGCGACCCGGGCGAGGGCATCATCGCCATCCTCCTCCTCGCGGTCATCGCCATCGTCGCGGCGATCGTGTTCGGCGCGGCGGTCTACTTCATCTGGGAAGCCCCGGCCATCCTGGGCGAGGCGGCGCTCGAAGCGGTCCTCGCCTCGGTCCTGCTGCGCGCCGGAGCGCGGATCTCCCGCCCCGGCTGGGAGGGCAGCGTCTTCAAGGCCTCACGCCTCCCGGCCGGGATTGTGCTGGTGGTGGCGACGTTCGGTGGCTTCCTGGCGCAGGATCTCTGCCCTCAAGCGTCCACCCTGCCAGGGGTGATCAAGCAGTGTGTGATGGAGAAGCCGGCGAAGCCCTGAGCGGTGTCTCAGGGCCCGCGGCCTGATCGCTACGATGCTCTAGTTACCGCCGCTGCAGGTGCCGACGCCGCCCGTGAGCATGCCGCTCTTGTCGCAGGTGCCGTTGCCGCAATCGTTGTTGGTGCAACAGTACTTCGCACATGTGGCGCTGTTGCCGCAGGTCTGGCCGCCCTTGCAGAACCCATCCGTATCGCCGCAGGGCTGGCAGAGATTGTTGTCGTTCGGCGGGGCGTAACACTCGTAGCCGGTGCCGTTGGTGTCGCACGCCTCGCCGCCCGCCGTATTGCACGGAGCATTGGTGACCGGGTTGCACTTGATGGTGGCCGACAGCGTCACGCAGGCGCCGTTCGAGGGGCTGATGGCTGGCACCGTGCATGTGGGGTCCGCCGCGGGAGGGGGGGCGCACTCCGTGGTGCAAAAGAAGTCAAGGCAGGTGTTGAGGCCGGCGACCGCGTTCTTGTTGGCCGTGGTGCACGCGGAGGCAGTGCCCGTCGCACAATAGAGGCAGCCAGTGACGGAGTCGCAGTTCGCGAGCTGGGCGCAACAGCTCCCCTCGATGCACGTGGCGCAGACGTTGGGGTTCAGGATGCCCGAGCAGTCGACCGGGTTGCCGCTGCCCGTGGTGGCCGCGGCCGTCGTCGAAGCGGCCGTCGTCGAAGCGGCCGTCGTCGAGGCGGCCGTCGTCGAAGCGGCCGTCGTCGAGGCGGCCGTCGTCGAGGTGGCCGAGGTCGTCGTCGCTGAGGTCGTCGTCACGGGAGAGCCGCCAACGCCGGTGCTGCTGCTGGAGCCACCGGAGCCGCCGGTCCCGCCGAAGCCGCCGGAGCCGCCGGTGGCGCCGCCCGTCGTGGTGGACCCGCCGCTGGTGACGGAGATCACGCCGCCCCCGCTCGGATCGGAGCCGCCGGGGCCGCTATTGCCGAGCGGATTGGGCACGGTCGTGCTGCTGCAGGCCGCGCCGACGGTGCCGAGGAGGGTCAGGAGAGCGGGAACCAAGACAAAACGCTTCATGCGGACCTCTGCGTGGGGACGCGATGCGCCGGAGCCGCATCGCCTAAGTGGAAGGGTACGCGCGACGAATGCGTGACCCCCGATCGAAAACTCCCGGGAATCTAGCCCAGAACCGGGGCGCATTACAAGACACTCGCTTTCGAGATCGAGATCAGGCGCTCGACGCCGTGACGGCCGCCGCGCCCGGCGAATACTCCTCCTTCTTCCGGCGCAGGTAGATCACGTTGGGGTTCGTCTCCAGCTCCTCGAGCTGAACGGAGATGTCCTTGACCTCCAGCGCGGCGACCACCAGCGCGAGCCGCGCCTCGTCCCGGCTCTTCGCCGGGCCCACGAAGGCGAGGAGCTGAGTCGCCGAGAACAGCGGCACGCTCTCCAGCTTCTTTGCCGTCACCGGGCCGAAGGTGTGGATCAAGATCGACTGATCGACGGCGTTGAACAGCGTTTGCGCCTCCATCCCCACCTGGAGCACCAGATCGAACACGTCGGCGCGGGCGAGATCGACGGCGTCGAGGATCCCGAGCTGGCGGAGCGTGACCCCTTTGGGAAAGTTGATGTCGCGCAGCAGCTCGAACCCGGTCGTCTCGTCACTCGTGATCTGCTCGACCTTGAGCTGACCCAGCTTGGCGATGGCGTCGATACCCGTCTTCGGGAACACCCCGGCGAGGAAGATCAGCGACCGCGAGATCGGCCCCCCGTCCGTCACCGCCGCGAGCACCAGGCTGAGGATGAAGACCACGAGCCCGCGGTTCACCAGCGCGACGAACAGGCGATCGTCGAGATCCCGGTGCACGGCGCGATCGGCGATCGTCAGCAGCGAGTAGATCATGAAGCCGAAGAAGCCGGTCGAGACGGGAGAGGCGTTCCGGGCCTGCTCGACGAAGTGGGGAATCGTGTCGGCCCCGATGATCGGGTAGAGCGTGGCATAGTCCCCGATGATCGAGGCCTGGAGCCCGATCGGCGCCAGCAGGTAGTTGGCGCCGGCGGCGATCAACAGCGAGAACCCGAGCCGGCGCGTGAAGTACCGCGACGGGCTCTCCAGCGTTCGCCAGGCGCGCTCGCAGGCGATCTCGTGCTCGAGCGAGTCGTGCTTCTGGCCGGGGAGGCGGCCTTTCGACTGCACATCCCATCGAGCGCGGTAGATATCGGCGATGAAGAGCGACCCCAGCGCCGCGAGCACCACGCTGATGAGGCCCATCGACGCGCCGACGCCCCACCAGAGATCGGTCCGGACCTCGTAGGCGAAGCCGGGCAGGAGCTCGTCGCAGCGCCCGGGCTGGGCCGCGGTCCGCCGGCTGAGGGTGTTGGCCACGGTCCGCACCAGCACCCGCGCCCGCGCCTCGGCCTCCGGGCTCTCGAGCTTCTCCCCGTGCGCGCCATACTGGCTTCGCACCACATCGTTGACGAGGGGCTCGATGTCGTCCTGGGTGACCCCGCACTGCGCGAGGTGGTTGAGCTCGGCCCTGGCCACCACGATCTCGGCGACCCCGGTGAGGTGGCGCGCGGCGTCGAGCGAACGGATGACCCGGCTCACGCCGACCAGGGCCAGAGCGACGGCGATCGGGAAGACGAACCACAGCGCCCTCCAGGCGGCGAGCTGGTCGGCGCGGCTGTTCCGGAGTTGCTGGTTGCTGCCCCGCTTCAGGTCTCGTTCGTTCATGTCCCCTCGCGAGGCGCGGCCCGCGAGAGCGGCGCCGCAAACCACGAGAGTACGCGGAGTCCGCGCGTGAACGCAAATGCCCCGGAGCGCGCCTCCAGGGCAGGAACGACGCCCGCCCGCCGCCGTTCTCGCGTAGGATGGGCGCCCCCATGGACCTCGCCGTGCCCCCTCCCGCCGCCCCGATCAAGGCTCCCGACCACAGCAAGGCCTTCCGCCAGCGCCGCACCGCCAACTGGCTCGCGCTCGGGCTGACGTACTCGACGATGTACATGGGCCGCTACAACTTTGCCCTTGTCAACAAGGACCTCTCCGTCAAGTACGGCCTCGATCCCAAGCAGATCGGCGTCATCATCTCCACGGCGTCGCTGATCTACGGCCTCTCGGCGATCTTCAACGGCCCCATCGCCGACCGCATCGGCGGCCGCAAGGCGATGCTGATCGGTGTCTTCGGCGCCGCGGTCTTCAACGTCGCCTTCGGCCTCGGCGCCTACATCGGCGCGGTCGAATCAAAGACCCTGCTCATCGGGTACTTCGCGACGATGTGGTCGCTCAACATGTACTTCCAGTCGTTCTCGGCCCTCTCGCTGATCAAGGTCAACGCGGCCTGGTTCCACATCACCGAGCGCGGGCGCTTCTCGGCGATCTTCGGTTCGATGATCCAGTCGGGCCGGGCGGGGATCCTCTCGCTCGGCGGCATCCTCGTGGCCCTCGGCCCCTGGCAATGGGTGTTCTTCGTGCCCGCCGTGATCATGACGGTCATGGGCGTGATCACCTACTTCGTGGTGCAGGACAGCCCGGAGAAAGCGGGGCAACCGGCCTTCGATCCCCAGGACGCGTCGAGCGGCTACACCGGCAAGGTCGACCTCGCCTACATCATCAAGCTGGTCTTCACCAACCCGGTGACGCTCACCATCGCCGCGGCCGAGTTCTGCACTGGCGTCGTCCGCAAGGGCTTCGAGGAGTGGTTTCCCCGCTACATGCAGGAGCACCTCCACGTGAAGACAGACTCGGGCGTGTTCCAGAAGGGCGCGTGGAGCATCGTCATCGCCGGCATCGCCGGGGCCTTCGTCGCCGGCTACGCGTCGGACATCTTCTTCAAGAACCGTCGTCCCCCGGTGGCGTTGATTGGCTATGTCTTCCAGGTCTTCGCGCTCGTGGCCATCAGCCTCGCGCCCTCCACCACGCTCATCATCGTGGCCTTCGTCGTCAACTCCTTCGCTGTCTCCATGGTCCACTCGATGCTCTCCGGCACCGCCTCGATGGACTTCGGCGGCAAGAAGGCCGCCGCGACGGCAGCAGGCATGTTCGACGGCATGCAGTACGTCGGCGGTGCCCTGGCCGGCTATCCGCTCGGCTGGATCATCGAAAAATACGGCTGGACCGCCTGGGGCCCCTCCCTGGCGGTGTTCTCGATCATCGGCATGATCCTCATGGCCACCCTGTGGAACGCGCGTCCGAGCGGCAGCGGCGGCCACTGAGGGCTTGACGGCGCCGCCAGCTTCACGCTCGCGGCGTCGCCGTGATCGTCTTACCCGCGGCTGCGCGCGTCGACGAAGCGCGCCAGCATCTCGCGCAGCGTGGCAATCTCGATCATCAGCCCTTCGTTCTCGATCTGCCACGCGAACGGCCGCCGCTGGAGCGCGTCCGCCCGCGCCCAGAACCCCTCTCCTCCCGCCGTGAGGTCGAGGCGCGGTCGGATCGCGTCGGCGAGGGCGCGCAGCCGCTCCACGCGACGGAGAGCGCTCTCGAAATCGAGATCCCCCTGCTCCAGCCGATCGATGAGCTGACACTGGTAGGTGCGGCAGGTCGACGGCCGCTCATCGTAGATGGTGCATGTGCCCACGTGCGCCGGACAGGGCATGAGCAGCGTGGGCCCGTCCTCGCCCTGGAAGATCGGTAGGCGCACCCGAGCGACCGCGCGGGCTTCGTCCTCCGTGAGGCGGAGCCCGCCGAAGAGCGTTCCATCGCAGCAGAACCCGCAGGCCTGGCAGAGATCGGATCCCGTCGCCGTCATCGTCCAGCTTTGTCGACAGAGCCGCCGTTGACGTCATCAGTCCAGAACAAGCAGCTCGATCCGACGGCGAGGCGGTGGACGCCGGCCCGCCCGCTCGCGTGGATCCGCGGTGTCTCCGTCGCGCTGCACCCGGGCAAAGGGCAGCTCGAGATCGTCCCTTTGCTGTTCTCGTTCCAGTAAATCCGCGCCCCGGCGATGGCCAGATCGAGCGGGAGCCCGAGCTCTCCTGCCTTGGGGGCCACGTCGCTGGGCGTCATGCAATATCCCAGCGTGTGGTCGCAGCGCATCACCTTGCCGCTCATCGTGGCCTGGGTCCAGTACACGTAGGTGTCGTCCGCCGCGAGCCCGGTCGGGAGCACCTGAGACGCGGCGAGATCGATCTGGCCCGAGCCTGTTCGCGGGGATTTGTGGACCGAACCGTTGGACTGGCCGTTCCCCTGGGATATCCAGAAGAGAGAATCGGTGGTGAGGAACAGACCTTGTGGGAAGAGCTGCTGGTCGGCGACCAGGGTAGGTGAGGCGCAGTCGTCCGCCGGATCGCAGCGCCACACCCGGCCGTTGCCCGCGTTGCCGTCGTTGCCGCGATCGGCCCAGTAGATGAGCTGCCCGTCATAGGCGACGTTCTGGATGCTCCCGGGCGCGATCGGCGTGGCGTAATGCTTTTTGCTCGCATCGCATCCCGGGAGGAGGCAAGTCCAGAGGCCGTCTTGCGCCGTGAAGACGAGACGGCCCGTGGCCGCCGCGATGGCCGCGGGCGCGACGACCTTGGTCAGCAGCTGGGGCGCGCTCCCCTGCGCGAGGATGCCCAGGATGCTGCCGCCCGCCTTGTTGACCCAGAAGACACCATCGCTGGAGGCGGCGACTCCGAGCGGGCCATCAGCGTCGCTGCCCGTGGCGAGAGGCGTCGCGTCACAACCGCCCTCGGGGCACGCGCAGCCGCTGCAATCGAGGACTGCGCCGGCGCAACCAGGGTTCGACGCGCCGCCCGATCCACCGGCGCTCGACGTGGTCACCGAGCTGCTCGTCCCACCGCCCGAGGCGCCGCCGTCCCGCGCTCCGCCGCTGAGGTTCGAGAGATCGACGATGCACGCAGCGAGCGTGAGAGCGCTCCCGGCGGCGAGGCCGATCCGGGCCAGCGTGGAGCGCGTCACTCTTCGCTCTTCTTGCCCCCGAGGAGCGCGTGACGGAAATACCCGAGCTGGCTCTTGGCGAGCACCTGGGCCACCTCGACGGTGTTGACGTCACGCGGGGCGGCGCGCCCGAGGAGCGTGCCAGTCTCGTAGAGCTCTCGGGTCTTGCTGCGCTGGAGCTTGCCGCTGGTGGTCTTCGGCAAGACCCCCGGCGCGAGCGGGACGACGTCGTCGACCGTGAGGCCGAGGGCCTGCTGGACGACGCGGCGCACCTCGCCCTTCAAGGCCTGGAGCGGGGCGTCGCCCGTCACCACCGTCTCGAAGGTGATGACCACGCGCTCGCGATCGTTGTGCGGCTTGAGCGTCCCGAAGGCGACGACGTTGCCCTTACGTACGCCCTCCACCTTGCCGGCCTCCCACTCCAGATCTTGAGGGTAGTAGTTCCGACCGTTGACGATGATCACCTCTTTGGAGCGACCGCAGATGTGCACGTTGCCGTCCGCCAGATAGCCGAGGTCCCCGGTGCGGAGCCAGCCGCCCGCGAAGGACTCCTGCGTCCGCTCGACCTCGTTGAAGTAGCCCGCGGTGACGCTGGGGCCGCGGAGGCGGATCTCGCCGACACAGCGCTCGCCCAGGGGATTTTCGCTGCTCTCGTCGTTGAGGGCGAAGACGTGGATCTCGTGGCCTTCAAAGGCCGAGCCGCACTGGACGATGGGCGCGGCCCGCGGGCTCTCGGGATCGATCGGCACGGCGCGCCCCTGGGACCACAAGGCATCTCCGTCGACCACGTCAGTCGTGACGCCGGCGCCGAGCTTGCTGAAGGAGATGGCCAGGGTGCTCTCGGCCATGCCATAGCAGCTGATGAAGGCCCTCCGGTCAAAGCCTAACGACGCGAACTTGTCGGCGAAGGCCTGGAGGTTCTCCGCGCGGATCGGCTCGGCGCCGCAGCCGGCGACGCGCCAGCTCGAGAGATCGAGCCCCTCGACCTCGCTGTCCTTGATGCGCTTGACGCAGAGGGCATAAGCGAAGTTCGGCCCGAAGGAGATCGACCCGCGGTAGCGGGAGATGGCAGAGAGCCAGCGCGTCGGGCGCTTGAGGAAGAGCAGCGGCGGGAGGAAGGTTATGGTGTTGAGGTGATAGAGCGGGGCTATCACGAAGCCGATCAGGCCCATGTCGTGATAGAGCGGCAGCCACGAGACGCCGCTGTCGACCCCGTCGCGGATGCCAATGCCGCGCTCCATGATCGCGCGCACGTTGGCGGCGAGGTTGCGGTGCGTGAGGACGACGCCTTTGGGCCGCGACGTGGACCCGCTGGTGAACTGGAGGAACGCGGTGTCGTCGAGGCTGACCTTGGCGGGGTGCAGGTCCTCGCGCGAAGAGCGGATCCCCTCGACCGCGACGACCTTTTGCAGCTCGGGCGCCTGGGCCTGGATGGTGCCCAGCATCCGCTTCACCTCGGCGTTGGTGAGGAGGATCTTGGCGCCGCTCCTGGCCACGATGTGGAGCGTGTTTTCCAGGTAGCCAGCGAGCTTACCGAGGCCTGTGGGCGGGTAGATCGGCACCGGGATGATCCCGGCGCGGATGGCGCCGAGGAAGGCGAAGACGAAGTCGGCGTTGTCGGGGAGGATCAGCGCGACCCGGTCCCCTTTCTTGGCGCCGAGCGCCTGGAGCGCGCCGCCGTAGCGGGCGCTGGCCCGCTCGATCCCGCCGTGGGTGAAGAACGGCTCGGCCTGACTCGCCTCTTCGATGAAGCGGTAGCCTGTCTTGGTGCTGGCGGCCGCCTCTTCGATGGCCTCGACCAGCGTGCGTGCGCGATAGGTGCTCATCCCTCGAGCCTCCCCTGAGCAGCGAGCTTGGACTCGATCGCCCTGGCCACATCGGCGATGGTGTCGACCTCGTGGAGGGCCTCGTCGGGGATCGTGAGCTTGAACTTGTCCTCGATGTCGGCGATGACTTCCATCACTCCGAGCGAGTCGATGCCGAGGTCGGCGACGAGGTGGCTCTGCTCTGTCACCGGGGTGTCTGCCTGAGCGTGGTGGCCGAACAGCGCGACCAGGTCGGCCCTCAGCGTCTCCCTCGTCCACTTCATGGGCGCTTCCTAGCCGATTTTGGCGCCTGCGAGGAGATCCTGACGCTCCGATTCCGCGCGGGCAGGCCCAGCGCCGCCGCCCCCGTCGCACGGGCGGCCCGGCTCCTCGCGGGTTGTGCGGCTCCTCGCAGGGCGCTCTGCGTCGCGCCGCGGTCGCTCTCCGCCCCCGGCGCGGTGTCGCGACGCTGCCATGTTCGTTGCGGCTGTAGCGATCGTTTGCCACATACGGTACGGTTTCTCAATGAGGGTGCCAACATGTCAGACATAGCAGCGACCATGGCGGAGGAAGAGGCCATCGCGAAAGCGACGGAGGATATGCGCGCCTTACTGCGCCCCTTCGACCCGCCGACCCGGTGGCGCATGCTCGCCCGTGTAACGCTGGCGGAGCGCAACGAGGCCGATAGCTTGCGCATGAACGAAGTCGAGGTGGCCGCGCCGCCGGCCCCCACCTACACGCCCAAGGTCCGCACCAAGTAGCTCGCCTCTTCGGCGCAGCGAGGAGCGCTCTTACACGCTCCGCGCCGCGTCGACGAGGGCGCGCAGGCGGCCGAGTCCTTCGGTGCTGCGGGCGCCGTACCACATCAGATCTTTCCCATCGCAGAAGACCACGTTGCCGGACCTCGCGGCCGGGATGTCGAGCCCGCGGAACACCTGAGCGTCCGCCTCGGTGAAGGGGTGGGGCTCGTCGGGCAGGAGCACCAGCTCGGGCTGCTGCGCGACGACCTCGTCGAGCGTGACGCGGGGGTAGCGGACGTCGCGGCCGGCGACGCGATCGGCCGGCAGCGGGGCGGCCCCGGCCACGTCGGCGGCGAGCGGATAGCGGCGCTCGCGCTGGGCGAAGACGTTCTCGGCGCCGACGAGCTCGAGCACGTCGGAGATGAACGTGCTGGCGTGAATCGTCATCAGCGGATCCATCCAGATCGGGCAGAACACGCGCACAGGACGGGCTTCACCTCGAGCCGCGAGGGCCTCCCGGTGCGCGTGGTACGCGGCGGCGATCGTCGATCGCGCGGGCTCGGCGCCGTCGGCGAGGCCGAGGGCGCGGGCGAGGCGCGCGGTGTGCGCGAGGCCGGCCGCCACCGTCTGCGGGAACGAGACGAGGACCCGGAAGCCGAGCGCGTCGAGCTTCTGGATGTCGGGCCGGCTGTTCTCCTCCTGATTGGCAACGATGAGATCCGGCTTCAGATCGGCGATCTTCTCGATGTCAGCGTCCTTGGTGCCGCCGACCTCGGGGACAGAGGCGAGCGCCTCGGCGGGCTCGACGCAGTAGCGCGTGCGCCCGACGATCCGATCGGCGGCGCCGAGGCGAACGAGCGAGTAGGTGTCGCTGGGCACGAGCGAGACGATGCGGCGAGGGGGCGAGCGCAGCTCGTGATCGCGGCCGCGGTCGTCGGTGATCCGGTTGGACCGAGAGGGCATCATCCTCGCCTTCTAGCACCCCGATTCACCGGTCGTCCCTTTGTTGGCCTTGATCTCCGCGCTCAGGCAGTGAGGAGCGGTGCAACCCGACTCTCTTCTCGTGCCGCTCCCGTCGTCGTTGGTCGACGGAGCCTCTCGGCGCCGCAAGGGGATCCGCGGTCGCGGCTCGCCCGCGGACGTCGCGCCGGAAGAGAAGCGCCGCGCGCCCGCGGACCTGCGCGAGCTCCCGCGCAAGCTCGGCCGCTACACGCTCTTCGATCACATCGGGCGCGGCGGGATGGCGGACATCTACCTCGCGCAGGAGAGCACCGAGCTCGGCGCGTCGCGGCTGGTGGTGATCAAAGAGGTCCTCCCCGCGCTGGCGTGGAGCGCAGAGTTCGCCGAGATGCTGGTGAGCGAGGCCAAGCTCGCGTCGGTGCTGTCGCACGCCAACGTCGTCAAGGTGGAGGACCTCGGCCGCGAGGACGAGACGCTCTTCATCGCCATGGAGTACGTCGAGGGGATCGATCTCCGCGAGATGCTCCGCGGCTGCGCTCGCCGCAAGCTCGCGCTCCCGGTGGAGTTCTCGTTGCGGATCGTGATCGAGGCGCTGAAGGGGCTCGACTACGCGCACCGCGCCCGCGGTGAAAACGGGGCGCGCCTCGGCCTCGTGCACCGCGACGTCTCGCCCTCCAACGTGCTCCTGAGCTTCGAGGGCGAGGTCAAGCTCTGCGACTTCGGGATCGCCCGCGCCAACCCGCTCGCGGCCGATCTGTCGGAAGAGGCGATCGTCGGCAAGGCCGGGTACATGAGCCCCGAGCACGCGCGCGGCGACGGTCTCGACGCGCGCGCGGACGTGTTCGCGGCGGGCATCATCCTCTGGGAGCTGCTCGCGGGGCGCCGGCTCTACAAGGTGCCCGAGGGCGAGCGCTTGATCGATGCGGCGCGCCGCGGTGAGGTGCCGACGCTCGAAGAGCGCGGGCTGCCCGAAGAGGACGAGCTCCACGCGATCGTGACGCGCGCTCTGCGATCCGATCGCGCCGATCGCTACCCGACCGCCGCGGCGATGCTCTTCGATCTCGAGGAGTACGTGGCCCGCGCGCGGATGATGGCGAGCCCGATCCGCTTCGGCGACTGGCTGCTGGAGAACTTCGGCCGCGAGCTGGTGAGGGCGCGCCGCGCGCGGACGCTGGTGCTCTCGGCGCTCGCGCGCGGACCGGCCGCGGTGATCGAGCCGATCCTCGAGGGCCGCGCCCGCGACAACGATCCGACGCCGACCTCGTTCCCCGTGACGCGGTGCCCTGACGATGAGGCCGATGCGCTCGAGGCGAGCCCGATGCCCTCGTCCTACCTGCGCGCCAAATGGACGAAGGCGCCGCTGTCGGCGCCCTCGTCAGAAGAGACGCCGGATACCTCCGGCGCGCGGCTCTTCGTTTATGCGATCGCGATCGCGATGGTGGCGTTCGCGGTGCTCTGGTTCGTGTCAGCGTCGTAGATCCGGATGCCCGGACGCGTGGATCCCTGCCGCCACGTCGGACGCGGGCGGCGGTATCGGGGAGAGAGTCGGATCCTCGGATTCGAACGGCTTCGAACCCAATTAGGCGAATGTTTTCGCATGCCTTGATCATAGCCTTCAGGCGTCGTCAGAGGTCGGTAAGCGTCGTGCCAGGCGGACGTAGATTGTCCGCCAGGAGCACGCCGGATCTGCCGGGGGATTCCGCCCCGTGAGAGAGATGGAACGCTGGCGGCGCTTGCGCTTCGGGATCGATCCGGCGCCCCTGAGGTCCCTGTACTAACCTCGCCGCGCATGCCCCTCCTGGCCGACGTCGCCGTCCCCGTGCCGCTCTCGCGAGCGTTCACCTACGAGGTGCCGGCCGCGCTCGCGGATCAAGTGCGGCCCGGCGCGCGCGTGGTGTGCGGCTTCGGATCGCGGCGCCTCATCGGCGTCGTGCTCAGCGTCGCGGAGCGCCCGCTGCCCGGTGGATCGATGAAGATCAAGCCGATCGCTGCGGTGATCGATCCCGAGCCCGTACTGCCGGAGGAGCTGCTCAGCTTCCTCGTTCAGCTCGGGAGCTACTACTTCGCGCCGATCGGCGAGGTGCTGCGCCTGGCGCTGCCGGCGATGGAGCGCGATCAAGTCCGCGCGCTGAAGACGCCGGGCGGGGCCGGCCTCGACGTGAAGCAGGTCGGCGGGCGCAAGGTAGCGTTCGCGCGGCCGACCGACGCGCTCGAGGCGGCGGGGAGCCTGCGGGGTCAGGCCGCGGCGATCCTCGCGCTCCTGCGCGCGAGCGGCGAGCATCCGGTGGCGCGGCTCGAAGAGCGCTTCGGCAACGCGCGCGCGGCGGTGAAGAAGCTGGCGGCGCTCGGCCTCGCGGCGATCGATCTGCGCGAGCCCCCGCGCGATCCGTTCTTCGCCGTGACCGAGAAGCGCGACGTGCCGCCCGAGCTCAACGGGGCGCAGGCGCGCGCGGCCGAGCGCATCGAGGCGGCCCTTCAGGCGGGCGCGCACCAGGGCTTCCTGCTCTTCGGCGTCACCGGCTCGGGCAAGACCGAGGTCTACCTCCGCGCCATCGCGGCCTGCCTCGCGCAGGGCCGCGGCGCGCTGGTGATGGTGCCCGAGATCGCCCTCACGCCGCAGGTGGTGGCCCGCTTTCGCGCCCGCTTCGGCGACGATCTCGCCGTCGTCCACAGCGGCCTCGTCGACGCCGATCGCCACGCGATGTGGACGCGCCTCCGCAGCGGCGCGCTGCGCGTGGCGATCGGCGCGCGCTCGGCCCTCTTCGCGCCGGTGCCGAACCTCGGGCTCATCCTCGTCGACGAAGAGCACGACGGATCGTTCAAGCAAGAGGAGGGCGTGCGCTACCACGCGCGCGACATGGCGCTCCTCCGCGGCTACCGCGCGGGCGCGGTGGTGGTGCTCGGATCGGCGACGCCCTCGATGGAGTCCGTCGGCCTGGCGCGGAAGGGGAAGCTCGAAGAGCTGGATCTCCCCGATCGGGCTGTCGTCGCGGCGACGTTGCCGAAGGTGACGATCATCGACATCAAGCGCATCGGCGCCGGGCCGACGGGCGACAAGCTGATCTCGCTCCCGCTCCACCGCGCCATCGATCAGACGCTCGCGGCGGGCGAGCAGACGATCCTCTTCCTCAACCGCCGCGGCTTCGCGCCGAGCGTGGTCTGCGACGCATGCGGCGCAGTGGAGACCTGCCGCGACTGCTCGGTGGCGCTGACGTTCCACCGCGCGCGTGGAGGCCGGCTGCGCTGCCACTACTGCGATTTCGAGGGACTGCTGCCGCCGGTGTGCTCGGGCTGCAGCGCCCCGTCGTTGATGCTCGAAGGCCTCGGCACCGAGAAGCTCGAGGCGACGATCGCCGCGGCGTTCCCGAAGGCGCGCGTGGCCCGGCTCGACCGCGACGTGGCTGGCGGAGAGAAGTCGGAGATCATCCTCGAGCGGATGCGCAAGGGCGAGGTCGACATCCTCGTCGGGACGCAGATGGTGACGAAAGGCCATGATTTGCCGCTGGTGACGCTGGTCGGCGTCGTCAACGCCGACGCCTCGCTGAGCCTCCCGGACTTCCGCGCGGCCGAGCGAGGCTTCCAGCTCCTTGTCCAGGTCGCCGGGCGCGCGGGGCGCCACGACAAGCCGGGACGCGTACTGATCCAGACGCGCGCGCCGGAGCACCCCGCCATCCAGTTCGCGACGCGGCACGACGTCCGCGGCTTCCTGGCGCGCGAGCTCCTCGATCGGCAAGAGGTGGGGTATCCGCCGTTCTCACGCCTGGCGCTGATTCGCATCGACGCGCCCGACGAAGGCACGGCGCGCGACGCCGCCGCCAAGCTCGCTGCGGTGGGGCGCGCGGCCCCCGACGCGCTCGCGCGGCGCGTCGAGGTGCTCGGCCCCGCCCCGGCGCCGATCGCGCGCCTGCGCGGTCGCTTCCGCTTCCGCGTGCTGCTGCGCGCCAAGGACCGTGGCCCTCTGCGGGCGGTGGTCGAGCAGGTGGCCGCCGCGCGCGACGCGCTGGACCGGCAGGTGCGCGCGGCGGTCGACGTCGATCCGGTCTCGATGCTTTGATGACGCCGAAGCCCTCGGCTTGAGGTAACGTCCGCGGGCTCATGGCTGTCGCGGCCTTCCTCTCCAAGTGGCACCTCGCGAGCGGAATTCATCGCATGGGCGGTAATGCTCTTGCTTGTTGTCTGTTCCATGCCGGTCCGAGCATTACCCTTCGGCGGCGTGGCTCAAAGTAGTACACGCACCTGGGGGGGTGATGGTAGGGTGGCAAGGAGAACGGCGTAAGCGACGACGCGGCAAGTATGGGTGAGCAGGAAGAACGGAAGGATGTGCGGATCCCGTGCATGTTCAGGACGATGTGGCCTGACGGAGCTCGCCCGCGCGTCGGCACGGATCGTGACGTGCTCGGGGCACGGGTCCCCGCCGACGTCAACCTTGTGGAGGCTGCTCGAGTGAGGCCGGGCAAGGGAATGAGCGTCTTCCGCAGCATCCAGCAGATGCCACCGTTCCTGATTCCGAAGGACTATCTGGCTCGCTTCCCGGAGGCGGGCGGCAAGAGAGGCAAAACGATCTGGCGGCTAGGTACGGAAGGCTTCGCCAACGGTCCCGTGACGGACGATCTCGTCCTGCGAGCCGGCTCAGCCCACGGCGCACTTGAGCCCGCACGGGAGATGCCCCTCGACGCCTACCAAGCCGCGCTCGCGGCCACCAGAGACGGATGGGTGCCAGTATGAGCATCAGCCCCAGTGCCCTCAAGCACCAGATTGAAGCGGTCCAGCTCTTTCGCCTCGTCCAAGCCGGCGGCGACGAAAGTGAGGATGGGGATGAGCTGCGCGACATGATGCTCGTAAGCTGGGAAGAGATGACCGACCACGAGCGCGAATTGCTTCGTGGGCTGTACCGCGATCTGCATATGTTGAGCAAGGATGAGGTTCTCGATGAGGAGCCGGCCACCATGGATCAGTTCAGGGTGGCTTGGAAATCGAAGGACTATACTCTCGTGCTTCACCTGCTCCGCAAGCGTCGTGATCCAGGGCTCACGGACGATAAGGTGGCCTATATTCGCGGCCGGGCGTGGGGAGAGCTCGGCTACCGAGAGGCGGCGTTGGCGTTCACGACCTATGCAGCGGATGCGAGCCCGCACAATGGCACCTACGCCTACTTGGCGCTCGTCGACGCGATAGAGCTCGACCATGTCGATGAGGCGCTGGCGCGCGCTGCGGCCATCGAAGCTCGCGAAGACGCTCCCATCCGTAGTTTCATCGCCGCGGCGCACGCGCTCCTGCGCTTCGCCCCCGACGACGATGCTGCCCGTCGCTTTTACGAGCGCGCGGCGGCGCTCCTGACGCGCGCCATCGAAACGGAATCGGCTCGCCTCCCCACCGAGCAACTCCCTGGCTTGCTTGCCGAGGCATACATTGAGCTTGGTATATGCCGCGAGATGCTCGGCGACGTGAATGGGGCGCACGACTCTTACTCCGATGCGCTCAAGGTGGACCCCAAGAACGACGCGGCGCTCACCGCGCGTGGACTCCTCCTGATGAACACCGACGAGCGCGCGGCCGAGCGCGATTTCGAGCGAGCGGTGCAGAGCGGCACGCCGCTCGTTTGGCCTTATTTGTACCTCGCGCCGATGTACCTGGGGCGCGAAGAATATAGAGCTTGCATCCAGGTGTGCTCGGCCGCGTTCAAGCACGCCCTGGATCAGGGAGACGAGCAGCGGGCGAACTTCTACGAGTGGCTCGCCATCGCCAACCGTGCTTGTCGGGCGCCGGAGCCCATTGTAGAGGACCTCTTCGCGCGCGCTGGGGAGCGCGCGCCGCTCAACCTCCGCATCGACGAGAACCGCCGCCGCCAACGAGACTGGGAGGTAGTGCGCGACACGTCGCTCGAGGAGAGTAGGTTGCGCTTCCGCGAGGCGCATAAGTGGCAATCGCCCCTCCCCGCGGCTGCATGATTGTTGGCGGAGTCCGACGTGGTGCCGCCGAACAAGCCGTTGCTGCCGACGGTCCGCGCAAGCTGCGCTGCGTGCGGCAGCGTGGTAGTCTTCGCACCTGGAGGTTATCTTGATGTTTTCTCGAACCTGGCTTGCCGTCCCCTTCGCCGCGCTCACCCTGATCGCTTCCGCGCCCCGCGCGCGCGCGTGCTCCCCGCAGCCCCCGGGCGTCTACGGGACCATCCCGGCGGACGGCGAGAAATACCCCGGTAACGCCGCGGTGATCCTCCAGGGTGACAGCATCTCGCCCACCGAAGCGACGGTCACCGTCGACGGCCAGCCCGCCACGTTGAAGGACGTGTCCAAGACCCTGTTCAGCGAGATTGGCCTCCTCGGCGTGGTGGTGGAGCCGACGCCCACGGCCGGGCAAAACGTCGTCATCACCGGCACGTTCTGCGGCCCCGGGTTCGGGTGCAACCCGGTGACGCTGCACTACCAGGCCACGGCGGCGGACACCACGCCTCCTCCTGCGATTAACCTCGTCAGCTTCAACATCCTCGATTACCCCGACTTCAAGTCGGGCGGCGGGGACTGCCAGAGCGACAGCGATTTTGCCTGGTGGCTGCATCTGAAGGCGCAGACCCCCGTCCAGGCGACCGACGGCGCCGTGATCTACTCGGTCGAGGGCTACCGCGACGCCTCGCTTTCGGGCGGCCCGGTGTTCACCGCCAGGGGCTTCGTGACGGAGTCCTGGAATCCAGTCGTCACGATCCGGAGGACGATTGACGCCCTCGACGGCAAGGCGCTCCCGGCGGCGGCTTGCTTCCGGGTCAAGGCCTACGACAGCGCCGGGAACACGCCCTCGATCTCCTCCGAGCTGCTCTGCAAGCCCTGCAATTACCGGGTAGATCCGACCCCCGGTACCGGCTCTGCTCCGTCGGAGCCGACGTGGACCGCGGCGGACGTCTACCCCGGCGGCACGTGTGATTCGTCGATGCCCGGCACCAGCACCGGCAGCGCGAGCGCGAGCACGGGCACGGGGGCCGGCGGCGGCAGCGACGGTGGAGACGAAGTCATCGGCGGATGTGGCTGTAGCGTCGCCGGAGAGAGCGACTCGGCCGCTGGCCTCTTCGGCGCGCTGGCCCTGGCGCTCTGCTCTTCGCTGCGCCTCGCCCGTCGGCGTCGCTGAAGAGCCGTCCTGGGGGGGAGTTTCGACGGCGTTCGCGGCGCGGTTACCAGATCAGCCGGGCGCCAAGCTCGGTCAGGCGCGCGCGCCGGGCCTCGTAGTCGGGCATCGCGTGGCCGAGGGTGGCCCAGAAGGCGCGGCCGTGGCCCTCGTGGAGGAGGTGGCAGAGCTCGTGGGCGACCACGTAGTCGACGAGGCGGAGGGGGGCCTGGAGGATGCGCCAGTTGAGGCGGACGATGCCGCTCGGGTGGCAGCTTCCCCAGCGCTTTTTGGGCTCGCGGATCAGCAAGCGCGGGAAGGGGACGTCGAGCTTGGTCGCCCAGAGGGCCACGCGCTCGGGGAGGCGGGTGGTGGCGCGGCGGATGTACCAGTCGAGGAGGGCGGCGCGGACGTAGGCAGCGTGGTGCAGTGGGTCCAGGAAGGATGGGAGGCGGAGGCGGAGAAAGCCTTGCTCCAGGGTGAGTGGGCCGATTTGCGGAGAGGATTCGAGGCGGAGGCGGTGCTGGGGGCCGAGGTAGAGGAAGGTTTCGCCGCTGACGAACTCGCGGGGTGCATATCCAGCCTTGGAGGGTCACGCTGCCAGAACGTCGGCCGAGTAGCGAGAGACAACTTCGCGCATGAGGAGGGGTAAGCGGTTGGATAGCAATGCGGCGCGGAAGTTGA
>Ga0209181_10004784_pt1 | contig 19899 bp, 16 predicted proteins | sample MAT05_FD_187208 | JGI IMG/M metagenome (GOLD analysis project Ga0209181, IMG submission 187208) | Freshwater microbial communities from Lake Fryxell liftoff mats and glacier meltwater in Antarctica - MAT-05 (SPAdes) (version 2) | ecosystem: Environmental > Aquatic > Freshwater > Ice > Liftoff... | reverse complement strand
CGTGTTCGACGGCAACCAGCCGATCGTGGCCTGGCACGACAACCCGCTCGTCGCCTTCGTGCGGCGCTTTGACCCGGTTGCTGGCGACTGGGGCGAGACGCTGACGCTCAGGTCCAATGTCGGGACGTTGTCCGAGCTGCGGCGCCTGCCCACGGGCGGCCCGATCTGGGGCGCGCTGACGACCGGCCAGTTTCAGTGCTGCCTGCGCACCGTCACCGCCACCGTGCTGCCTTGATGCAGGGGCAAAGCCAGCAAGCAGCGCAGCGCCGCCCGCTGCCCTGGCTTGGCTTGACCGCTCGGCGGACAAGCGTGAGCATGCGCAAACGTGCGCATGCCGTGATGGCGGCCTTCCCCGCCGGCCGAGTTCGTCGCCTCGAAGACCAGCCGCTTGGTCCACGCCGGATTGCGTGGCTGCTGTCGGCGATCATCGCGAACATGAAGTCCCGGCCATTTGCAGGTGCTGGCGAAGGCCGGCTGTAAGGCGTCTCGCCGAGGCCAAGCTGATCAATCGGGTGTTCTAGATCGTGGTTGTCGTTGCCCAGGACCAGAGTGCCGCTGACTTGTATCGGCACTTCGGCAAAGCCCAGCCGGTTGTTTGTACCGATGCGCTTGGCCGCGCAGCTCTTGGGTTAGCCTGCCAAGGAACTCATCGTCGACATCGACCGACTGATCGGAGACGCCCACAGGCAGGCCCTGAAGCCCGGCGCCCGCCTGAAGGCGGCGGCCTCGTGCTTCCCGGTGTACGGGTTCGAGGCGCTGAAGGCCGGGCTGGAACAGGTCTATGCCCTGGCCGACCTCGGCCCCGAAGGCACCTGTGATCTACCACCGCGTTTGACGACGCGACTTGCTGACACACAACCCGTGATGCTGCAGTGCAGATCAGGAGTCTTGTTTTTCCCTTCGATCGATGTCTTCCCGCGACGATCATCCCGACATGACTGATGCCACCGACGCTGCGTCACCCGCTGCCCGCTCTTCCGTCTGGGAGGTGCTGTGGGTCTTCCTGCGCCTGGGACTCACCTCGTTCGGCGGCCCGGTGGCGCACCTGGGCTACTTCCGGACCGAGTTCGTCGAACGCCGGCGTTGGATGGACGAACGCAGTTATGCCGATCTGGTGGCGCTGTGCCAGTTCTTGCCCGGCCCGGCGAGCAGCCAGGTGGGCATGGCCGTGGGTCTGGCGCGTGCCGGCTGGTGGGGGTCACTCGCGGCCTGGTTTGGGTTCACGCTGCCGTCGGCGCTGCTGCTCATCGGCTTCGCGCTCGCCCTGGCGCAGCAGGGCAAGTGGCTCGACAGCGGCGTGCTGCAGGGCCTGAAGGTGGTTGCCGTCGCGGTGGTGGCGCAGGCGGTTTGGGGCATGGCAAAGAGCCTGTGCCCTGACAGGCCGCGTGCCGCGTTGGCCATTGCCGCCGCGCTGCTGAGTTTGCTGCTGCCATCGGTGCTTTCGCAGGTCGGCGCGATGGTTTTTTGCGGGCTGGTTGGGTGGCTGCTGCTGCAGCGGAACGGGCAGCAGGCGGGGCAGCAGGCCGGGCAGCAGGCAGTCGCACATCAACCCTTTCGCGTCTCGCACCGCGCCGGCGCCGTGGCGTTGGGTGCATTCACCTTGCTGCTGCTGGGCCTGCCGCTCTTGGTGGCGGCCACGGCATCGCCGCTGCTGGCCACGGTGGACGCCTTCTACCGCGCCGGGGCCCTGGTCTTCGGTGGCGGGCATGTCGTGTTGCCGCTGCTGCAGGCAGCGGTGGTGCCGGGCGGGGCCGTGACGAACGCGGAGTTCCTGGCCGGCTACGGCGCTGCGCAGGCGGTGCCGGGGCCGCTGTTCACCTTCGCGGCGTACCTGGGGGCCGTGATGCGCCCGGAAGTGGCCGGCATCGGCGGTTGGCTTGGCGGGCTCGTCTGCCTGCTGGCCATCTTTCTGCCGGCCTGGCTGCTGGTGGTGGGGGCGCTGCCGTTTTGGGACACGCTGCGCCGGCGCGCGGCCGTGCAGTCGGCCATGGCCGGTGTCAATGCCGGCGTCGTGGGCCTGCTGCTCGCCGCGCTGTACGACCCGGTGTGGACGAGTGCCATCGGCAGCCGCGCTGACTTCGCCCTGGCCTTGCTCGCCTTCGGCCTGCTGGTCTATGCGCGCCTGCCGCCCTGGCTGGTGGTGGGCCTGGCTGCCGGGGCCGGGGCGTTGTTCATGGGTTGAAGCGCGGCACCGTGGCATGGCGGCCCCTGACTAAAAACGCATGCTTCGATAGCGCACAGACCGAACCGGGGCACCTGTGCTCTGATCACACGTTGCCACTTCAGGAGCCATCATGTCCGATGTACTGACCCCCGAACTGCTGCGCAAGATGAACGCCTGGTGGCGGGCTGCCAACTACCTTTCGGTGGGGCAGATCTACCTGCAGGAGAACCCGCTGCTGGACGTGCCGTTGACGCTGGCGCATGTCAAGCGCCGCCTGCTCGGGCACTGGGGCACCACGCCGGGCTTGAACCTGATCTATGTGCACCTGAACCGACTGATCAAGGCGCATGGGCTGGACATGCTGCTCGTCGTCGGCCCGGGCCACGGCGGACCGGGCATCGTGGCCAACACCTACCTCGAAGGCAGCTACACCGAGCACTACCCCGCCATCGAGCGCGACCGCAGCGGCATGCGGCGGCTGTTCCGCCAGTTCTCATGGCCCGGCGGCATCCCCAGCCATGTGGCGCCTGAAACCCCGGGCTCCATCCACGAAGGCGGCGAACTGGGCTATTCACTCGCCCATGCCTACGGTGCGGCATTCGACAACCCCGGCTTGATCGTCGCCTGCGTGGTGGGTGATGGCGAAGCCGAGACCGGGCCGCTGGCGGGCAGTTGGCAAGCCAACAAGTTCTTGAACCCGGCGCGCGACGGCGCGGTGCTGCCCATCCTGCACCTCAACGGCTACAAGATCGCCAACCCCACGGTGCTGGCGCGCATCGGCCGCAGCGAGCTCTTCGAGCTGATGCACGGGCATGGCTACGAGCCGCACTTCGTGTCCGGAGACGACCCGGTTCTGGTGCACCAGAGCCTGGCCGGCACGCTGGACAAGGCGCTGGCGCACATCCGGCGCATTCAGGCCGACGCGCGCGCTTCCGATGCGAAGCCGGCTGAATACCCGCGCTGGCCGATGATCATTCTGGACACGCCCAAGGGCTGGACCGGCCCGAAGACGATCGACGGCCTGCCTGTGGAAGGCACCTGGCGTTCACACCAGGTACCGATCTCGAAATTTACCCAGCCCGAGCATCTGCAGCAGTTGCAGGCGTGGCTGCAGAGTTACCGGCCCGAAGAATTGTTCGACGAAAACGGCAAGTTCCTTGAGGAGCTGGCCGAGCTGGCACCCACGGGCCGGCGCCGCATGGGTTTCAGCCCCCACAGCAACGGCGGCCTGTTGCTCAAGCCGCTGGTGATGCCGCGCCTGCACGAACACGCCGTAGCGGTTGCAGCCCCCGGCGCCGTCGAGGCAGAGGCCACACGCGTGCTGGGCGGCTTCCTGCGCGAGGTGATGCGGCTGAACCTTTCCAGCGCCAACTTTCGCATCTTCGGCCCTGACGAGACCGCATCCAACAGGCTCGACCCTGTCTACGCGGTTACGGGCAAGGCCTGGATGGCCGAGACGGTGGCGAACGACACCCACCTCAGCCCCGACGGCCGCGTGATGGAGGTGCTGAGTGAACACCTGTGCGAAGGCTGGCTCGAGGGTTATCTGCTCACCGGCCGTCACGGCCTGTTCTCTTGCTACGAAGCCTTCATTCACATCATCGATTCGATGTTCAACCAGCATGCCAAGTGGTTGAAGGTCAGCCGCAAGATCCCGTGGCGCGCGCCCATCGCTTCGCTGAACATCCTGCTCACTTCGCACGTCTGGCGGCAGGACCACAACGGTCTTTCTCACCAGGACCCAGGTTTCATGGACCACGTGGCCAACAAGTCGTCTGACGTGGTGCGCATCTATCTGCCGCCCGATGCCAACTGCCTGCTTTCGGTGGCCGACCACTGCTTGCGCAGCCGCCACTACGTCAACGTCATCGTGGCCGGCAAGCAGCCTTCGTGGCAGTGGCTCGACATGGACGCTGCGGTGCGCCATTGCACCGCCGGTGCGGGCGTGTGGGCCTGGGCTGGCACTGAAGGTGCCGATGCCGCCAACAAGCCCGAAGCCATCGAGCCCGACGTGGTGATGGCCTGCGCCGGCGACGTGCCCACGCTGGAGTGCCTGGCGGCCGTGATGCTGCTGCGCGAAGACGTGCCGGACATCCGCATCCGCGTCGTCAACGTCGTCGACCTGATGGCGCTGCAGCCGCCGTCGGAACACCCGCATGGCCTGGATGATCGAGATTTCGATGCGATGTTCACGACCGATCGCCCGGTGATCTTCGCCTTCCACGGCTACCCGTCGCTGGTGCACAAGCTGAGCTACCGCCGGCACAACCACGCCAACATCCACGTCCGCGGCTTCAAGGAAGAGGGCACGACCACGACGCCGTTCGACATGGTGGTGCTGAACAACCTCGACCGCTACCAGTTGGCGCTGGACGTGGTGCGGCGCGTTCCAAGGCTGGCCGGCGAGGTCGAACATGCGACGGCGCGCTACTGGGCGCGCATCGAACGTCACAAGCTCTACATCGCAGAACACGGCGACGACTTGCCGGAAGTTCGCGATTGGCGCTGGCAGGGCAAGCCATGATCGTGCTTTCGTTGAACAGTGGCTCCTCGTCGCTGAAGTTCGGGCTCTACCGCGTGGACGTGGAAGGCGGCGCAGATGGCGCAGGGGGCGATGAAGTCGAAGCGCTGCTGGTGGGGAAGTTGGATGACACCAGCGAGCTGACCGAGCGCCTGCGCGCGGGCGGGCTGCCTGCGCCCCAGGCTGTGGGCCACCGCATCGTGCACGGCGGGCCTGCGCTGCAGGCGCACACCGTCATCGACGCAGCAGTGCTGCGCCAGATCGAAGCTGCCGCCTGCTTCGCACCGCTGCACACACCGGCCTCGCTGGCGGTCATTGGCCAGGCGCGTGCGCTGTTTCCCGGCCTGCCGGAAGTGGCTTGTTTGGACACCGCCTTTCATGCCACGCTGCCCGACGCTGCACGCGTGCTGCCGATTCCGAAAAGCTTTCAGGCGCAGGGCATCCGGCGTTACGGCTTTCATGGCGTGTCGTGCGAGTCCATCGTGTTTCAGCTGGCTCGCCGGGGATCCGAGAGTCTGCCTCAGGGTCTGCCCGAACGGATGTTGATAGCGCACCTCGGCCATGGCGCCAGCGTTACTGCCGTGCTGCGCGGGCGCTCCGTCGATACCAGCATGGGCCTCACTCCCAGCGGCGGCCTGATCATGGGCACGCGCAGTGGCGACCTGGACCCGGGGCTCTTCGTCTATCTGCTGCGCCAGGTGGGGGGCAACGCCGTGCAACTGCAAGAGTTGCTGGATGAGCAGTCGGGCCTGCTCGGCATCTCGGCGCTGTCCGGCGACATTCGGCGTTTGCATGAGGCCGAAGCCAACAACGCCGATGCGCGGCTGGCCGTGCAGATGTTCTGCGCCGGCGTGGCCAAGGAACTTGCGGCCCAGGCCACGGTGCTGGGCGGGGTGGACCTCATCGCCTTCAGCGGCGGCATCGGCGAGAACGACGCCGCCGTGCGCGCAGGCATCTGCGCCGCACTGGGCTGGTGCGGCGTCTTGCTGGACGCCGAACGCAACCAGCGCGTCGGGCAGGGCCTGATCAGCGCCGACGCTTCACGCTGCGCAGTGCGTGTGTTGCCGTCGCAGGAAGACGAACAGATCGCGCGCCACACGGCGCGCCTGCTGCGCGGGGTCGCGTGAGGCGCAGGCGCGGCAACGCGGCAATGTCAGCGCGTGCTGCGAGCGATGCGGGCAATCAGTGCGCCGATGCCGGCGGCCGCGACCAACGCCGTCAGCGGGTGGCGCTGAACGGTGGCGCGCAGGCTGTCGGCCCATTCGTCACCCATTTCGCGCGCGTGCCGGGCCTGGGCTCTGATCTGCCCGGTCGCATCTGCCACGGCGCCTTCCATGCGTTCGATTTGCGGGGCTGCGGCGTCGGCCATGTGGTCGATGGCGTGATGCGCGCCCTGCGCCATGCGGTCGGTGAGCGCCTGCTGGTGGACGGGGGCGCCGTTGCCACCACGTTCGACCATGCCGCCGGGCGCGGGCGGGTTGACGAGGCTCGAGGGGTTCGAGAAGTTCGAGAGTTCAGACATGGCAAGCTCCTGAGCGTCGATGACGCATTGGGGTTGAGCGCCGCGCGTTTGACCGCAGCGTGATGATTGGACTCAGCTTCTAAAGCATGATCGAGCTTGCCGCGCGCGCAAGTCTGTACGTTCCCGCACGCCAGTGTCCGGTGCAAGTTTCGTGCAGGCTTCGACTGGCGGTCGGTTGACCGACATCAATTCGCGCCTGCCTCGAGTGCGGAGAATGAAAGGCGATGCGTTGGCCGGCGGCCGGGGTGCATTGGCGCATCGACGCATTCACGAATTGCCGCATGGACGCATTTCTGGAGACCGACATGAGCATGATGAAAGCAGCAGTCTTTGTGGAACCCGGGCGCATCGTGCTCGAGGACAAGCCGATTCCGGATGTCGGGCCGCTCGATGCGCTGATGCGGGTCACCACCACCACCATCTGCGGCACCGACGTGCACATCCTCAAAGGCGAGTACCCGGTGGCCAAGGGCCTGACCATCGGTCATGAACCGGTCGGCGTGATCGAGAAGCTCGGCTCGTCGGTGCAGGGTTACCGCGAAGGGCAGCGCGTCATCGCCGGGGCCATCACACCCAGCGGCTGGAGCAATGCCTGCCTGTGCGGCACCTGCTCGCAAGACGGTGCCGGCACGCCCCACGGCTGGAAGGCGATGGGCGGATGGCGCTTCGGCAACACCATCGACGGCTGCCAGGCAGAGTACGTGCTGGTACCCGACGCCATGGCCAACCTGGCGCCGGTGCCTGATGGCTTGACCGACGAGCAGGTGCTGATGTGTCCGGACATCATGTCCACCGGCTTCAGCGGTGCAGAGAGCGCAGGCATCCGCATCGGCGACATCGTGGCGGTGTTCGCGCAAGGCCCCATCGGCCTGTGCGCGACAGCAGGCGCCAAGCTCAGCGGCGCCAGCGTCGTCATCGGCGTAGACAAGTTGTCAGCGCGCCTGGGCATGGCAAGCCGCATGGGCGCCGACCACGTCGTCGACGCCAGTCGCGTCGACCCTGTCGAAGAGATCATGCGGCTGACGGCGGGGCGCGGCGTCGATGTCGCCATCGAGGCCCTGGGAACGCAGCAGACCTTCGAGGCCTGCCTGCGCGTGCTGCGCCCGGGCGGCACGCTGTCGAGCCTGGGGGTCTATTCCACCGATCTGACGATACCGCTGGGCGCATTCGCTGCCGGCCTGGGCAACCACCGGATCGTGACCACGCTGTGCCCGGGCGGCAAGGAACGCATGCGGCGCCTGATGTCGGTCATCGAGGGCGGGCGGGTCGACCTCGGCGCGATGGTGACGCACCGCTTCAAGCTCGACGACATCGAAACCGCCTACGACCTGTTCAGCCACCAGCGCGACGGCGTGCTCAAGATCGCCATCACACCCTGAACGAGAGGCGCGGCGGAGGGTTGTGCCTCCGGAGATACTGCGCGGGTGGACTTTCTCAACTTCCCTTTGCTCACCGCGGCGGTGCTGGTTTTCAGCAGCGTGCTGGCGGGCCTTTTCTCCGCGCGCATCGGTTTTTCTTTCCTGCTGGTGTTCTTGCTCGCGGGCGTGCTGGCCGGTGAAGATGGCCCGGGCGGCTATGTCTTCAACGATGTGCGACTGAGCTTCTGGGTCGGCAACGTGGCCTTGGCCGTGATCTTGCTGGACGGTGGCCTGCGCACCTCTTTCTCGACATTTCGCACCGGTCTGCGGCCGGCGTCGATGCTGGCCACGGTGGGTGTGCTGTTGAGCGCGGGCATCACCGCGGCCGCTGCAGTGGCCATGCTGGGGCTTGACTGGGGCACCGCGCTGCTGCTCGGGGCCATCGTGGGCTCTACCGACGCGGCTGCGGTGTTTGCGCTGTTGACCCGTTCCGGCGTGACGTTGAACGAACGCGTGGCGGCCACGCTGGAGATCGAATCGGGTGTCAACGACCCCATGGCCGTTTATCTGACGCTGGCCTTCATCGCCTTGCTGGCGGCCAGCGCCGCGCCCGCAACGCAAGGAGAAGCCGGTGCCGCGGCCACGCTGGCCCTCAGTTTCGTGCAGCAGTTCGGCTGGGGTGCGCTGGTGGGTGTGGTCAGCGGCGTGGCCGGCGCGGCATTGCTGAACCGGGTCTCTTCGCGCGATGCCGGGGGCGGTGTGCTGGCCCTGCTGGTGGTGGCTGGGGGGCTTGCAGTTTTTGCTGGCGCAGGCTTGATAGGGGGCTCGGGCTTCCTGGCGGTCTACCTGTTCGGGCTGGTCATGGCCAACCGCGCCGTCGCCTCGGTGGCACCCACGCTGCCAGTGCTGGACGGCTACGCCTGGCTGGCCCAGGCGGGCATGTTCCTGTTGCTCGGGCTGCTGGCCACGCCTTCTCGGTTGCTGGAGTCGCTGGGGCCGGCGCTGGGTGTGGCGGCCGTGCTGATGTTCGTCGCGCGGCCGCTGGCGGTGTGGCTGTGTCTGCTGCCGTTTCGCTTCACGCCGCGCGAAACCACCTTCATCGCCTGGGTGGGGTTGCGCGGCGCTGTGCCCATCGTGCTGGCGATGTTCCCGCTGCTGGCCGGCACGCCGCATGCGGCGTTGCTGTTCGACGTGGCGTTTGTCGTGGTGCTCGCGTCGTTGCTGGTGCAGGGCGGCACCATCGGCTGGTTGGCGCGCCGCCTGGGTGTGGCCTTGCCAGAGCCCGACGACGAACGCGCAGCACGCGCCGTATTTCGAGATTTCGCTCTCGACCCGCAGTTGCCCTTGGCAGACGTGTGCGCGTTCTACGGGCTGCCCGAGCCGCCCGATGCCGAGTTGCCGGTAGCGGCGTGGATGGTCGAAGCGTTGAAGCGGCCGCCGGTGGTGGGCGATGCCGTCGCGCTGGGCGCCGCCACGCTGGCGGTGCGAGAGATGACCGAGGGCCGCATCACCGCGGTGGGGTTGGGCCTGCCGCGGTGAACGCGACGGGTCGTCGTCCCCACCAGGTTCCAAGCGCCAACGCCGGTGGCTCAGTCGTCGTCGTCGCGATGACGGTCTGAACCGATGTGCGTCGACCCCTGGGTCGGCATCAAGCCTTGTGGCGACTGCTGCCACTGCCAGCCGATGAAGGCCAGCACGGCGGCCAGCAGCAAGGCCGCCAACCACGTGTGGTTGTGCTTGATGAGATCAGGCCCGGCGCCTTCGATGCGGCCGGTCAGCATCGGCAGCGCCTGGTTCTTGCGCCGCAGCAGGCTGAATGCAGCGACGAGCGCGATGTGGCCCAGCACCACGGCCAGAAAGGTATTGCCGAAGAACTCGTGCACTTCGCCGAGCCAGTCTCCGCCCAGGAAGTCGCCCCATTCGTTGTAAGTGCCATACCCGCTGAGCGTGAGCGGCAAGACGAGCACCAGCAGCGCCGCCACGGCCAGCGCCATCAGCAGGTGCTGGCCTTGCCGCCAGTTCGTGCCTTGCACCGTGCCGTTCTTCAGCCCCTGCCCTGTCGCCCGCAGCCAGGCTGGCGCACTGCCCAGCTTGCGCAGCAGCTGGGGGAGGCCCGCATGGCGCGGGCCGAACACGCCGTAGAGCACGCGAAACGCGAGCAGGCCCGCGAGCGTGTAGCCCAGCGTGACGTGCAGTGCGCGCCAGCGCTCGCCTTCGGCCGTGAGGTAGGCGCCGAGAAAGCTCAGCGCGAAAAGCCAGTGGAACATGCGCGTGGGCGCATCGACAACGCGCCGCTGCAGCGCGGAACCAATGTGTGCCGGCGCCTCGGCGGTCGGCGGGAAAGCGGGTGAGGTTTGCATGGAAGGTCTCTTTCGGGTTCGGTCGTTCGTCAGTCGTTCCAGGGGCGGCGCAGGCGTGCATCCAGGCCCTCTGGGAACTTCAGGTGGTCGTCGTCGAAGACGCCTCGGTCGGCGCCGGTGTGGCAGGCCGCGCAGTTGGCAGCGCTCTTCACGCTGCCCAGCTTCCACACCGTCGCGTCGATCTTTCGGTGCTTGCGCTCGAACCAGGCCGAGCGGGTGATGCGGTCTTGAGCAGGCTCTTCGCTCACGCGCTTGTAGGTGCCTGCATGGGCCTGCAGCCAACTGTTGATCTGCTGCAGCAGCGCGGCGTCCAGCGAGGCATCGCTGCCGTAATGCTTGTCCAGCCCACCCATCAGGCGTTGCCATGAACGCGCTGGCAGCAAGCCCGGCGGATAGGCCAGGTGGCAGGACGCACATTCCTGCGTGTAGGCGGGCGGCACGTTCGGCGGCATCTGCCTGCCACCTTCGGCCCATGCGGGTGCTGCGACGCCCAGCGCCAGCAAGGCGGCTGCGCGCCAGTTGCGGCGCCAGGCCAGATGGGTGGGGTTGTGAGTCATGGGCGTCATCGGCATCAGGGGAGACATGGTTGAGCGCAGCACTGCGTGGCGGCTCACGGCTTGAGGTCGATCAGATAGGCCAGCACATCGGCCTTCTCGCCCGCGCTGCACTCGCGCTGGAGCACGTCCTTGCAGTTCCGGCGGAACCACTTGTCGACCTTGGCGGTGTCCGTGAAGGCGTTGGGGTTGGCTGCCGGCGCCATGGCGTCGATGGTCTTGCCGGTGCTGGCATGCTTGCCTGCCTTCGTCGGCGGGCTGCCGTGGCAAGACGCGCAAGACCACTCGCCGCCCTGGCGATTGGTGAAGAAGACACGGCCGCGCTCGGCCTGCGCCGGCGTGCCGGCCTGCGCGCTGAAACGCCGAAGCTGCTGCGCGGGTGAGGTGTCGGCTGCCTGCGCCGCACCATGGACCAGAAAGAGAGCCAGAGTCAGTGCCAGAGCCATGGCCACGTGCGCTGACAAAGCCGGCCGCGCCTTGCGGGTAGATCGAGTGCGCCGCCTCAAGGTCAGCGTCGTGAGAGTCATCTGGGCTCCAGGAAGTGACCGGCAGCACCGGTCGATGGCGCCATTCTTCGTTTCTGGCCGTGAACCCACCCTGAACGGCTCGTTCATCTGCGGTTCAGATTCGCTCGCCGAGAATGCTGGCGTGAATGAATTCCGGCCCTTTGTCTTCAGCAGCGACCCACTTCAAGCGCAAGGCTGTTGCGGTGCGCGGCTGCTGCCTGCACTGAGAACGCTGCTGCTGGCGGCGGTGGTCGCGTTCGCACTCCCCGGCGCACACGCCAGCGACAGCCGTGACCACGAACGGGCACGCGCAGCGGTGGAAGCCGGCCAGGTGTTGCCGTTGCCGGCTCTGCTGGAACGGCTGCGGCGCACGCACCCAGGCCAGGTGCTGGAACTGGAACTCGAGCGCGAAGACGGACGCTGGGTCTACGAGATCAAGCTGCTGCAGAGCAACGGGCAGTTGTTGAAGCTGGAAGTTGACGCCGCCACCGGACAGGTGCTGCAGGTGAAGCGCAGGGAAGATCGCAACTCAGGTCGCACGGCCGAGCCTTCGAAAGAGCCACCCAAGTGATGTGCAGCCGGCTGCACCCCTCCGCATGAGAGTGCTGCTTGTCGAAGACGAGCCGACGCTGCGCGCACTGCTGCGCACCGGGTTGGAGGAAGGCGGCTACGCGGTGGACGAGGCCGACAACGGACTCGACGGGCACCACCTGGGCGCCAGCGAGGCCTTCGACGCCGTCGTGCTCGACCTCGGGCTGCCGGTACTGGATGGCATCAGCGTGCTCAAGCGCTGGCGCGAGGCCGGGCTGACGCTGCCCGTGTTGATCCTGACGGCACGCGACAGCTGGCACGAGAAGGTGGCCGGCATCGATGCAGGTGCCGACGACTATCTGGCCAAGCCCTTCCACATGGAAGAACTGCTGGCCCGCTTGCGCGGACTCATCCGCCGTGCACAGGGTCTGGCGTCACCGCTGCTGCGGTGCGGCACGCTGATGCTGGACACGCGCAGCAGCCGTGTCACGCTGAACGGTCAGCAGGTGAACCTGACCAGCCACGAGTTCAGGTTGCTGTCCTACCTGATGCACCGACCGGGCAGCGTGGTCACGCGCACCGAACTGACCGAGCACCTTTATGCGCAGGATTTCGAACGCGATTCCAACACCATCGAGGTCTTTGTTGGCCGCCTGCGGCGCAAGCTGCCGCCCGACACCATCGAGACGGTTCGCGGCCTGGGCTACCGCCTGGTGACGCCGCCTTGAAGCACCTGCCCGGCCGCAGCCACTGGACGCGCTCTCTGCGTTTTCGGCTGCTGGCGGCCACGCTGACGGCTCTGGCGGTGGCGCTGGTGCTGGCCGGCCTGCTGCTGGCCGGCCTGTTCCGCGACCATGTGATGCGCCAGTTCAGCCAAGGCTTGACGGCGCAGCTCGACCAGATCACGGCGCGGCTGGAGTTCGACGCGGCCGGGCAGCCGCAGATCGACCCGCAAACGCTGAGCGACCCCCGCTGGTCGCGCCCTTACTCCGGTTTGTACTGGCAGGTGGACGATGCAGGCCAGCCGCAGCAGCGCGGCGTGCTGCGGTCAAGGTCGCTGTGGGATGCGTCGCTGTCGGTGCCCAGCGATGTGCTGGCCGACGGCGTGGTGCATGTGCACGAGGGGCCCGGGCCCGACGGCGCGAGTCTGCTGCTGGTGGAACGCACGATCACGCGCGAAGGCGCGTTGGCCACGCCCTGGCGGCTGATCGTCGCCGCGGATCTGCGCGAGACGGTGGCCGCCGTCGTGCGTTTCAACGGCGTGCTCGCCGCGTCGCTGGCCACGCTCTTCGTGCTGCTTTGCGCGGCAGCGCTGGCCCAGGTCGCCATCGGCCTGGCGCCGTTGCGCGCGCTGCAGCGCACCTTGGCCGCGGTTCACGCCGGCACGGCACAGCGGCTGGACGGCCGGTTTCCGTCAGAGGTGCAGCCGCTGGTCGATGGCTTCAATGCCGTGCTCGACCGCAATGCCGAGGTCGTGACACGGGCTCGCACGCAGGCCGGCAATCTGGCCCACGCCATCAAGACACCGCTGGCCGCGATGTCGCAGGCCGCAGCGGTGGCGCTGCAGCGCCCGGAAGCAGGCGCCGAGCTTGCCGTGCTGGTGGAAGAGCAAGTGGGCATCTCACGCCGCCATGTCGACTGGCATCTCGCGCGCGCGCGGGCGGCTGCAGCGCAGGGCGTGCCGGGTGCGCGGGTGGCGCTGCAGCCAGTCGTTAGTGGCCTGCTGCGCGTGCTGGAACGTGTGCACGCCCAACGAGGCATCACTTTGCAGTGCACACCGATGTCAGCCGAGCTTGCCTTCGCGGGCGAGCTTCAAGATCTGCAGGAGATTTTGGGCAACCTGCTCGACAACGCCTGCAAATGGGCGAAGCGCGAAGTGGTGGTCAGCGCATCTGCTGACGGCTCCGCGCCCGGCAGCAGGCTGCGGATCGTCATCGACGACGACGGTCCGGGCATTCGCGCTGACCGGCGTGAAGCCGTCATGGCCCGAGGTGCGCGCCTAGACGAAACGGTGCCCGGCAGCGGCCTGGGCCTGGCCATCGTCAACGAACTCGTGGGCTTGTACGGCGGCAGTGTGCGCCTGCAGGAAGCGCCGGCGGGCGGGCTGCGTGTTGAAGTCGAGTTGCCTGGCGCGTGATTGGGGGTGACCCCCACCCGCTAGATGAGCGGCCGTCGGGTCGGACTCCACGGGTTGACGACAGAAACGCCGCAGTTCTGAAAGTCGTCGACGTTGCGGGTTGCCAACTTGGCGCCGGCGAGGCGCGCAATGGCCGCGATCTGCGCATCGAATTGCGAGATAGGCCGGCCACCGGCACGGCGGGCATTGACGATCTCGACAAAGGCAGGGACGGCTGCGCTGTCGAACGGCAAGATGCGCCCGGCAAAGTCTTCGCTGAACATGGCGCTGAGGGCGATGTCAAGCGCAGCGCGACGCTTTCCGGCTGGCAACAGCCTCGCACCGAGCATGATCTCGGCTTGCGTGACAGCGCTGACGCCCAAGCTCTCGGCGGGCTGGTCTGCGAACCAAGCCATCACCACCGGCGCGGGTGCCGACCGGAGCAGTTCGGACACCACATTGGTATCGAGCAGTGTGCTCACCGACGAGGCGTCTTCGTCTTGGGCCCGGATTCAGCAGCTGGCCACTGCCCATCAAGCTCGAGCGGTTCACCCATGGGCTGACGGGCCTCAACGACAAGCCGAACGTCGCCCAGCGCTGCAAATCTTGCCCGAATTCGCGTCCCCAGGTCCTGGGTTTGCGTCACAGGCTCCTGCAAGGTGGCACGCAAAATCTGCCGTGCCTCCTCCTCCATGGATCAATTGCGGGCGGCAGCGCGCATCCGCAGCCGGCTCTTGAGTGCATCGTCCAGATTTCGGATGGCCAAGGTTCCCACGGGGCACTCCTCCTGTCAGGCAGTGTAGTCATTGCCAGCAATGACAGCATGCTTTCGTGACACCGACGCGTCAGCAAGCCGGCACTGCGGCGAAGCTCGGTTCCGGGGTCAGCCCCGTTGTTGCAGGCGGGCCAGCAGGCCCGCCAGACCTTCGGCCAGGCGCCGCACGGTCGTCGCGTCTGGCAAGGGCAGGGTCAGGCTGCGTTCGCCTGTGACGGGGTCGGTCGTGACGCGCGGCGTCCCGTTGCCACGCTTGCCCTCGCTATCGGCGGAGGCGGGTGGCGCGGTCAGGGCGGCGACCCATTGCAGGCCGACTTCAAGCAGAGGTGCCCAAGGATCTGCAGGTGCTGCCTTGTGCGCCGGCTCGGCTGCGGCGGCTGCAGCGCCGATCGGCGAACCGAAGTCAGTGTCCTGGTCTTTCGAGACATCTTGAATCGAGGCGGCCGCCTGCGGCAATTCACCTTCCGCTCCTGCGGCCTGCGCCTGCGCCTGTGCTTGCTCTTGCACTTGCTCGTGCTCTTCCGTTTGCGTTTGCGCCTGTGCCGCTTGCGCTTGCGCTTGCAATTCGGACATCGGTGTGGCCGCAGCGTCCTCGGCCGCGCCCATCCCCTCGGTCACTGCATCCACGCTTTCCATGAATTTCGACAAACGCGTGCCGTTCATGAACACCGCGCTGTCGCCGCCGTCCAGCACACCCGCAAACATCGACCGCTTGAACGCCAGCACGCCCAGCATGCCTTCTTCGATGCTGCCCTGGGCCACGAAGTTGATGACCTGCACACCGCGGCTCTGCCCCATGCGGTGCACGCGGCCGATGCGCTGCTCCAGCTTGGCCGGGTTCCAGGGCAGGTCCATGTTGACGACCGTGGCCGCTGCATGCTGCAGGTTCAGGCCCACGCCGCCGGCGTCGGTGGACAGGAACAGCCGGCACTCCGCGTCTTCCACGAAGCGGTCGACCAAGGCCCCGCGTTTGTCGCCCGGCACGCCGCCGTGGAACAGCACATGGCCCCAGCCGCGTTCGCGCAGCCGGCGCATCACCACCTCGTGCGTGCCCAGCCACTGGCTGAAGACGACAGCCTTGGCGCCCGGCTGCTCGAACAGCTCTTCCAGCAGCGTGACGAGTTCATCGGCCTTGTGGCCGAAGTCGGTTTCATGGTCGAGCAGCCAGGTGCTGTTGCACGACATGCGCATGTTTTGCAGCGCGCATTGCAGGCGGTGCTGGTCGCTGTCTGACAGGTAACCCGTCTTGCGCCAGCGCGCGACGATGCGGGTGACGACGGCGCCGTTGTCGTCGTGGTGCACGCGCTGCTCGGGCGTCATCGGCACGAACAGCGTTTTGTCCACGCGCTCGGGTAACTGTGTCAGCACCTCGGCCTTGCGCCGACGCAGCAGGATGGGCGCCAGGGTGGCGCCGATGCGGTTCAGGTCGCGGTAGCCGATGACGCGGCCGGCGTCGTCCACCTGCTGGTGTTCATGCAGCAGCCGCCAGGTGGGCCCCAGGCGGTGCTGGTCCACCAGTTGCACGATGGAGATCAGCTCTTCCAGCCGGTTTTCCAGCGGTGTGCCGGTCAGCACGAAGGCATAGGGGGTCTCGATGCGCTTGAGCGCGCGCGCCGCGACGGTGTTCCAGTTCTTGACGCGCTGCGCCTCGTCGATGATCAACAGCTCGGGCGCCCAGGCGCGGACGAGGTCGGCGTCGCGCACCAGCGTTTCGTAGCTGGTGATGCGATAGAAGGCTTCTTCGCGGTACTGCTGCTGGCGCGCCGGGCGCAGGCCCTGCAGCACCTGGGCCTGCTGCACCGGCCGGCCGGTGAAGCGCACGATCTCGCGCTGCCACTGGTGCTTCAGCGACGTGGGGCACACCACCAGCACGCGCTGCACGCCGAAGTGGCGTGCCAGCAGTTCGGCCGCGGCGATGGCCTGCACCGTCTTGCCCAGGCCCATCTCGTCGCCCAACAGCACGCGGCCAGCGCGCGCGGCGAACAGGGCGCCTTCGGCCTGATAGGGGTACAGCCGCGTCTTCAGCAGCTGGGCCAGGCCCTTGTCGGCCGCGCCCTTGGGGTAGGCCTGGGCCAGCGTGTGCTGGCGGCGTTCGGCGTCGCGCAGCTGCGCTGCGAAGGCCAGGGCGCGCTCGTCGACACGCAGTTCTTGGCCGGTCTTGCGCGCACTGGCGATGAAGGCGTCCAGTTCACCTATGCGCGCCCACGGCAGCACCCAGCCGGACGCTTCGTCGAAGAGCTTGCGTGCACGGGCCAGCAGCGCGGGCGGGCAGTCAGCACCCGGCCTGAAGCGCAGCGAACGCTGGCCGCCATGGTGCAGGAAGACTTCGCTGTACGGCGGCGTGAAGCCACGCGCCAGCGCTGCCTTGCCGCCACGCCGTGCGGCCAGCTTGGCCAGCGTGAATTCGATGTGCTTGCAGGTGCCCAGGTCGTTGGTGGCGAAGTCTGCGCAGGTGCACAGGTTGTCGCCGCTGGCCGTGCCGCGGATGGCGACGCGGTAGTGCCCGCCGCTGTCGGCATTGATGACGCGGAAGTCTGAAAACACCGGCGCCAGTTTGGAGTCGCCCAGGTTCTGCAGCTCGAAACCCTGTTCACGCCCGAACTGGCGGCGCAGCGCGCGCTGCCAGTCGTCGGCCGGCATTTCAGGGGGCTTGCGCTGGCGCGACAGGCGGGGCTCTGCGTTGGGCTTGGGTTTGGGCTTGGGCTTGGGCTTGGGCTTGAAATTGCTACCCGTCTTGGCCCGGGTCTTGGCGGTGGTCTTGATCAGTTTGCGGGGCCGCAGCAAGTCGTCGAGCATGGCTTTCATCGCGGGTGTTCCTCTTTGTTCTTCGGGGATTGTGGCGGCCGGCGTCGCCAGCGATGTGCCGCACTCGGCGGCTCGCAGAGCGTGTCCGACAATGCCGCATGCCTCTCGACTTCGACACCCTGGAAGCCCTGCGTCGCCAGCATCCGGCCTGGCGGCTGCTGCAGGCTGATTCGGCCGCGCTCGTGGCGAGTTTTCTGCACCGGGCGTTCGTATTGCCGAACCAGCGCGTCATCAGCCAGTCGCAACTGGCCGAGGCGCTGGAGGACAGCTTGTATGCCCTGCGCGAGCAGCGCGGCGACAAGCTCTACCCGAAGAGCGCGCTGGAATACCTGAACGATTGGGCCGCCAACGACAAGGCCTGGCTGCGCAAGTTCTACCCGCCGGGCACCGACGAGCCGCACTTCGACCTGACGCCGGCCACCGAACGCGCGCTGGCCTGGCTGCAGACGCTCGGCCAGCGCAGTTTCGTCGGCACCGAATCGCGCCTGCTCACGCTGTTCGACCTGCTGCGGCAGATGAACGACGGCAGCCAGACCGATGTCGATCTGCGCATCCAGGAACTGCAGCGCCGCCGCGATGCCATCGACGCCGAGATAGAACGTGCGCAGGCTGGCGACCTGACGCTGCTGGGCGACACGGCGTTGAAGGAACGCTTCACGCAGTTCACCGGCCTGGCGCGCGAACTGCTGGCCGACTTCCGCGAGGTGGAACACAACTTTCGCGGCCTGGACCGGCGGGTGCGCGAGCGCATTGCCCTCAGCTACGAAGGCACGGACGGCAAGGACAAGGGCAGAGGCGCACTGCTGCAAGACATCCTGGGCGAACGCGACCTGATCGCCGAAAGCGACCAGGGCCGCAGCTTCCGCGCCTTCTGGGACTTCCTGATGTCGCGCGCCCGGCAGGACGAATTGACGCAGTTGCTCGACACAGTGCTGCAACTGGCGCCCGTGGCCGACATGGCGCCCGACCCGCGCCTGAAGCGCGTGCACTACGACTGGCTGGAGGCCGGCGAACACGCGCAGCGCACCGTCGCCCTGCTGTCGCAGCAGTTGCGCCGCTTCCTCGACGACCAGGCTTTCTTGGAGAACCGCCGCATCATGGAAATTTTGCGCGGCATTGAGGCCGGTGCGCTGGCGGTGCGCGGGCAGCCGCCTGCGGGTGACTTCATCACCATCGACGAGATCGCGCCGAGCATCGATTTGCCGATGGAGCGGCCCTTGTACGCCCCGGCACCCAAGCCTGCGCTGCTGAGCGCCGCGATAGCCGCCGGCGACGAAGACCTGGACGCGGCCGCGCTGTACTCGCAGTTCGTCGTCGACAAGGCCGCGTTGGCCCAGCATGTGCGGCAAAGCCTGCAGCAGCGCACGCAGGTCACGCTGGCTGAACTGGTGGGCAGCAGGCCGCTGCAGCAGGGGCTGGCCGAGCTGGTGGCCTACCTCAGCCTGGCGGCCGAGCCGGGTCGCGCCGTGATCGACGACTCCACCGAAGAGCAGGTGGACTGGACCGCTCGCAGCGGTCAACACAAGAGTGCGCGACTGCCGCGCGTGATCTTCAGCCGATGAACATGGACGACGAAACTTCTGCAAGCGGTGCCGCAGCGCATTCGACCAACGCCAATGCCAACACAGCGTTCACCGCCGACCTGTCGGCGGTGCTCATCCCGCTGCTCAAGGGCGTGAGCTACCGCGCTGACGACGCCGCGCACTGGAGCGCGCTGCTGCACCTGCAGGGCCGCGTGCGCGACCACGCGGCGGTGCTGGGCCTGGAGCTGATGCTCGACGAGGCCGAGGGCTACGCCTTCCTTCGTTCACGCCCCGAGCTCGAAGACGGTGCGGCGCCCAAGCTGCCGCGGCCGTTGCCTCGTCTGATAGCGCGCCGGCCGCTGTCGTTCCCGGTCAGCCTGCTGCTGGCGCTGCTGCGCAAGAAGCTGGCCGAGTTCGATGCAGCAGGTGGCGACACGCGGCTGATCCTGTCGCGTGAACAGGTGGCCGAGCTGTTGCGCGTGTTCATGCCCGAGGGCAGCAACGAAGCGAGGTTGATCGACCAGGTGGACACACAGTTGAACCGCATCGTCGACCTTGGTTTCGTGCGGCGCCTGCGCGGGCAGGACCACATGTTCGAGGTGCAACGCATCTTGAAGGCCTTCGTCGATGCGCAGTGGCTGGCCGATTTCGACGCACGCCTGGCGGCCTACCGCGCGCAGCTCGAAGCAAGCACCCAAGGCCAGGGCGGCAACGATGAAGAATGAACCGCTGGCGCTGGACTTCGGCAGCGACGAGAGCCTGTCGGGCTTTCGCCTGCAGCGGCTGGAAGTCTTCAACTGGGGCACCTTCGACAGCCGCGTGTGGACGCTGCGCGCCGACGGCCGCAATGCGCTGCTGACGGGCGACATCGGCTCAGGCAAGTCGACGCTGGTGGATGCCGTGACGACGCTGCTGGTGCCGGCGCACCGCGTGGCCTACAACAAGGCGGCGGGTGCGGAAGCGCGCGAACGCACGCTGCGCAGCTACGTGCTGGGCCACTACAAGGCCGCGCGCAGCGAATTGGGCGGCTCGGGCCGACCGGTGGCGCTGCGCGGGCCGAACAGCTACTCCGTCATCCTGGCCGTGTTCCACAACGCCGGCTACGACCAGACGGTGACGCTGGCCCAGGTGTTCTGGCTGAAGGACCCGCAGGGCCAGCCGCTG
>Ga0209181_10004783_pt1 | contig 19899 bp, 15 predicted proteins | sample MAT05_FD_187208 | JGI IMG/M metagenome (GOLD analysis project Ga0209181, IMG submission 187208) | Freshwater microbial communities from Lake Fryxell liftoff mats and glacier meltwater in Antarctica - MAT-05 (SPAdes) (version 2) | ecosystem: Environmental > Aquatic > Freshwater > Ice > Liftoff... | reverse complement strand
CTGCTTCTTGAACATGGCCACAGTAATTTACCCTGACTTGCAAACTATCAAGACCGCCATGAATATGAACACTACAAAGATCATGCAGGTTCCCGCTTGAAATCGCAGGAGAAACTTTTTCTGCCATTGGGCATCTGACTCCCACCGCCTGGGCAATGACTGGATTTCAAAACATTCTCATTCGCGGGCTAGGTTCATCGTCCGTGCTGATTCCTGCGGGAATTATCTCGCTCTATGCAATGGGATTCTTTGCTTTGGCCCTGTGGAGATTTAAAAGGGTGTAAATTTCTGGCAGAATAAAAAAACAGGAAACCAAATTGGCTGCCTTTTTTTATATAGGAAATCCTTCAATCAACGCTTCCCAGCTTTCAAAATGCGGAATCCCAGCCTGGGTAAATGCTTCTATCTTTGAAGCACTGCCAGATGTCAGCCCGATCGTATGCGTAATCACATCGAATCCATTTTGACGGAGAATTTCTCCCGCCGCCTGCGTAGAGCGGATTCCGCCCAGCGTATCTTCCACGACGAATAATTCAAATTCACGCGGCAGGGTTGCAAAAACTCCGTTAAGTTTGCCAGTCTGAAACCAATCCCCCGCGGATTGCAAACCAGCCCACTCATCGCCAGTCAACGCTGCGGCGGTCGCCGCCAGTGCATGGACTGGCGATGGCTTAATCAGCGCGCCCGCATCCAATCCGCGCTGGGCGGCGAGATATTCCAGTTTACCAAAAGCAATAAAGGGGATGTCTGCCAGCCCCACCAAATTCAATGCGATCTCCGCTTCAGGTGCGTACCCAAAATGAGAATCACCCACCTCACGCGGCGGCGCGGACGGACGGGCCGTTAACCCTGCCAAATGAATATGCGGCTGGCGCAATCTGGCGAGAATCGCATCATTGATATTCGAGCGGTCGTGCGTATGTAGAAAAGATTCTGTTTCAACTTCCGCAGGCAGGTCGTATGTTTTACTGAACGCATGACTGCCCAATGAATAATGCTGAAACAGCCGCATCGTCTGTGAAAAATTAACATTGCGCGACTGACTTAAAACATGGACACGCAAATCTGTCGGAATAAATGGAAAGCATCCCTGCTGTAAAGCAGCTTCGGCGGGATATTGCCCCGCGGTGTATTCAAACTCAGGGACGACCAACTCACGCGGCATGTATCCATTTATATTGCGCCCGATTTCAATTGCCGCGGAAAATAAATCAGCAGGAAGTTTCAGGTTGGGACGATGTTCAAGAATATCATTCCATAAAGTCGCTAGCAGCAGCGGAACCATATCCCATTCGCTGAAAATTCCACGCTTCTCCAACTCGGCTAGTTTTTCTTCGGGAAAATCAAAATGATCCAATCCCATCAGACTCGCAAAATAATTTAACGTGGCATGCAGTGCCGCACGGTATCCGCCATGATGGACAAGCACACCGTCAATATCGAGCAGAATCACTTTTTTCATTTATGTCGTTTCTCCAACTCGGCCGCAATGTCAGCAGGAGTTAATCCGCGGGCGGCGAGCAGCACAAGGGTGTGATACGTCAAATCTGCCACCTCTTCGATGAGGCGTTGATCTTCCTGTGCCAGCGCCGCCACGACAACCTCTGTCCCTTCTTCGCCAACTTTTTGCGCGATCTTCGGCAAGCCATCGTTGAAGAGACTCGTGGTATAGGATTTTTCGCTCGGGTTATTTTTTCGTTCTTCGATTACGTCAAATAGCCATTGAATACTCATAATTTCTCCAGTTACAAGTTACAGGTTTGAAGGTTACAGGTTTGACTTTCAACTTTCAACCTGTAACTTTTCAACCGTTCTATAAAAACAGGTCCTCTCGCCAGTATGACACGCCGCTCCCGCAGGATTGACCAACACCAACAGCGTATCTGCATCACAATCCACGCGGATTTCCACCACACGCTGAACATTCCCCGAAGTCGCGCCCTTATGCCACAGTTCAGTGCGGCTGCGTGACCAAAACCAAGTCTCGCCAGTTTCAACGGTCAAGCGCAAAGACTCGGCATTCATGTAAGCCAGCATCAACACTTCATTCGTCTCCGCATCCTGCACAATTGCAGGCACAAGTCCGCTGGTATCGAACCTTATTTTCTCAATCAAAATTATTTCCATCTTCCCATCCGTTCATCCGTTTTTCATCCGTTCATCCGCTTTGCCGAAGGCAATCCGTTGACTACCGCCTTACCGCCACACCCAACCCACTCAACTCTCGTTTCAACTCGGGGATCAACAACTTCCCATCATGAAACAGCGACGCCGCCAGCGCCGCATCTGCGCTTCCTTTTGTCAGTACTTCCGCAAAGTGGAGCGGAGTCCCAGCTCCGCCTGAAGCGATGACAGGCACAGAAACCATGTTGGAAATGATACTCGTCAATTCGATGTCGTAGCCTGCGAGTGTGCCGTCTGCATCCATACTGGTGAGCAGGATTTCACCTGCACCTAATTCCACGCCGCGCATTGCCCACTCAACGGCATCAATACCTGTTGGCGTGCGCCCGCCTGCTACATACACTTCCCAACTGGATCCATTCCTGCGTGCATCAATTGCCAACACAATGCATTGCGCTCCAAAGCGAGCCGCGCCTTCTGATAATAACTCAGGTCGCTTCACCGCCGCCGAGTTAATGCTGACTTTATCCGCGCCCGCTAATAATAAATTCCGCATATCATCCACCTCTCGGATTCCGCCGCCGACGGTCAACGGCATGAAGACAGTCTCTGCCACGCGGCTGACCAATTCCAATGTCGTCTTACGTCCCTCGTGCGTTGCGGAAATATCGAGGAACACCAACTCATCCGCGCCTTGTTCATCGTAAAGCCGCGCCTGTTCCACAGGGTCGCCTGCATCACGCAGGTTCACAAAATTTACGCCCTTCACCACGCGCCCATCTTTGATGTCCAAACAGGGAATAATTCTTTTAGCCAACATAAAAATACTCCTCTTGAAATCTCATCCGTTGAAATTATCCGTTCATCCGTTTTGCCGAAGGCAATCCGTTGAGTAATGCCTTCTCCAGATCAACCGTCCCATCGTACAACGCTCTTCCGATGATACACCCCGCAAGCCCTGCCTCTTTCGCCGCAATGACATCATCTATCGTATGCACACCGCCCGAAGCAATGACATCGAGTCCGCTTTTTTCAGATAGCTCTCGCGTCGCAGGAATGTTCAGCCCGCTGCCCAAACCGTCGCGACTGACATCTGTAAAAATAACAGTGCCCAGCCCAACGGTCCGCATTTGAAGCGCGAGGTCAAGCGCCAAAACTCCGCTGTTATCTTTCCATCCACGCGTGCGAACGAGTCCATCGCGTGCGTCGATTCCAACCGCAATTTGTTCAGCGCCAAAAAACTTCAACGCTTCTTTTACAATTTCTGGTTGTTCAACTGCAATCGTTCCTAAAATAGCGCGGCTCACGCCCAATCGCAACACATTCGCGATTGCCTCCATTGAACGAATGCCGCCGCCAAATTGCACGCGCGCGCCAAGTTTCAAAATCGACTCAAGCGCATCACGATTCGCATGATCACTTTCACCAAAAGCTCCATCCAAATTAACAACATGCAGCCAGTCTGCGCCCATACCCAGCCACTTTCGCGCCGTCTCCGCGGGGTCAGCGCTGTATGATGTCATGCGCGCGGGATCGCCTTCTTTCAAGCGCACCACCTTCCCGCCGCGCAAATCAATTGCAGGATAAATGATCATTTTGCCTCCACAAAATTTTTCAAAATGTGTAACCCCACCGCCTGACTTTTTTCAGGATGGAACTGCACGCCGAAAATATTTTCACGCCGCACCGCGCACGCGTAATTGATTCCATAATCGGTTGTTGCAATCACATCGGATGAATCTCCCGCCTGACAATAATACGAGTGATTGAAATAAACATACGCCTCATCTTTTATCTGATCAAAGAGCGACGCCTCTTTCTGGCGCAGCCCCCTGCGGGTAACTCGAACCTGATTCCACCCCGTGTGCGGAATCTTCACTGAAAGCGAATCTGCAAATTTCACCACCGTGCCCCTGAGCAGCCCCAAGCCTTCGTGATCGCCCATCTCTTCACCGATCTCGAACAAGGCTTGCATCCCGACGCAAATTCCAAGCATCGGCACACCTCGTGCAACAACTTCCTTCACCGCATTATCCAATCCCCGCGCCCGCATCCCAGACATAAAATCGCCAAACGCGCCCACGCCAGGCAGGACGACTTGTTTGGCAGTCAAAACTTTATCAGGGTCATCGGTTCGCAAAACGTTTGCGCCAACACTTTCCAAAGCCTTTTGTACAGAACGCAAATTGCCCGTACCCGCATCAATCAAAACAATTTCTTTATTCATCATTCATCCTTCTGCATTCATCATTTAGAGCGTTCCCTTTGTAGACGGGATTGTTCCGCCGCGCCGCGAATCGAATTGTGTTGCCATATCCAGCGCGCGCGCCCATGCCTTGAACAACGCCTCGGCCTGATGGTGATCGTCACGTCCATACAGAACCCGCGCATGGAGATTGCAGCGCGATGTCACAGCAAACGACTCGAAGAAATGCGGGAACAATGTCGTTGGAATATTCCCAACGTACGGTGTGTGCCAATCTGCTTGAATGACCGCATACGGACGCCCCGAGAGATCAATGGCAACGTGTGCCAGAGTTTCATCCATTGGTGCAAAACTATCTCCCATGCGGACAATTCCCTTGCGGTCGCCGAGCGCCTTATCAAAGGCTTGTCCCAACGCCAGCGCCACATCTTCCACCGTATGATGGACATCAATATGTAAATCCCCTTTGGCTTGGACGTTGAGATCGAACAACCCATGCACAGCGAGATGAGTCAACATGTGGTCAAGGAATCCAATCCCTGTGGAAACCTCGTGTTTGCCTGTGCCGTCCAAATCTAATTTGATCGTTATTTGTGTTTCATTCGTTTGACGTGATATTTCAGCAGATCGCATTTTCACTCCTTTGATAATAGCCAACTCATCCGTTTCTATCCGTTTATCCGTTTTGCCGAAGGCAATCCGTTGAGCGCCCCAATCAACACATCCGTATCCTGCGGACGACCCACACTAATGCGGATATGATCTCGCAGCCCAGGCTTGTTGAAATAGCGGATAAAGACACCGAATTCCTGTGCCAGCTTTGCTTTGAGTTCAGCCGCGTCACGGCCAATAACCTGACACAAAATAAAATTTGATTGAGTGGGATATGGCTTCAAGTATGAAATTTTCTGCAACTCAGTCATCAAACGGGTTCGTTCGCTTTTCAGAAGTTCGACGGTTTTTGCCAACTCATCTGTGTGTTCCAGCGAAACCTGCGCCGCGATACTCGCCGCCACATTGATATTGTATGGCTGTTTTGACTTCCATAAGGTCGGCATCAACCAGAGTGGAAATGCGCCATATCCAACGCGCAACCCAGCCAACCCAGCCCATTTGCTAAAGGTTCGTAATACGATGAGATTTTCTCGCGAAGGGACTTCACGAATACGGCTCAAACTTGCGCCAAGATTTTCGCCTGCAAATTCAATGTAGGCTTCATCCAAAACAACCAAAGTCGGCAATTTGAGTAATTCGTCAATTGTTTTTGCATCAAGGACAGAGCCGTCTGGATTATTAGGCGATGTGATGAAGAATAGTTTTGGTTTGTACGTCTCAACTGCTTTTTGAATGGCTTCCATATCCAGTGAAAAATCTGCGCGGCGTGGGACTTCGATACAGCGTGCGGCGTTGAGTTCTGCATCGAAAGAGTACATGCCAAAGGTGGGCGGACAGGAGAGGATGCAATCATTAGGTTCAAGGAAGACGCGCATGAGCAAATCAAGTAATTCATCTGCGCCTGCGCCAGCCATGAGATATTCAGCAGGGACACCAGTAAATCCCTCGAGTGACTTTCGCAAAGCACGGCTTTCAGGATCGGGATAAATGTGTGGGTATTCCATGTTCGCCAATGCTTCGCGGACAACTTTCAACGGGCCGTACGGATTTTCGTTGGCATCCAATTTAACAATTTGATCTGGGCTTCTCCCAAGACGCGCAGATAAAACCTCAAACGGTTCGATCGGGGCGTAAGGTGGTAAGCCTTCTAAGTGTTTGCGGATTTGCATAAACTCTCCATGTAGGCCAAATTCTCAGGTGACTTCTTTTGCATAGCGGTTCTTTCATCGTGCCCGCTGTTACGAAGCCGACTAAAGTCGGCTAGTCTGCTTGAGCGGACTTTGTAAAACTAACACGGGGATTTATCCCCGTGCGGGTATGTGGCGGATACAGCTACATTTCATTCCGCAACAACGCCGCATGGGCGTGTGCATCCAAACCTTCGGCGGATGCGATCACCGCCGCTATCGGAGCGATAGCCTGCGCGGTGTTTTCATCAAGCGCCACCAGACTGACGATTTTCACAAAATCCCACACATTGAGCGGGGACGCAAATCTTGCAGAGCCGCCTGTCGGCATGACGTGGCTTGGGCCTGCGAGGTAATCTCCCAGCACTTCAAAGGAATGTTCGCCGACGAAGACGCCGCCCGCATTATTCACTTTTTCCACCCAGCGCCACGGCTCATTGACAGATAATGCCAGATGTTCGGGAGCGTACTCATTCGCCAATTGCATGGCTTCTTCGAGGTCGCGAGTCAACACTGCGCCGCCGCGATTTTCAAGGGAAGCAGTGATGATGTCTGCGCGGCTGCGCTCTTCCAACTGCTTGCCAATTTCAATTTGTACTTTTTCAATTAATGATTGCGAGGGAGTTAATAAAATCGCAGACGCTAATAAATCATGTTCTGCCTGCGCCAGTAAATCGGCGGCGACCCAGGCAGGGTTCGCAGACTCGTCGGCGATGACCACGGTTTCGGTAGGGCCAGCCAACCCGTCAATGCCAACTACACCGTAGACTTGTCGTTTGGCGAGGGTCACAAATAAATTGCCAGGGCCGAAAATTTTATCCACTGGGCGGACGGTTTCTGTGCCATAGGCTAATGCAGCAATGGCTTGCGCTCCACCGAGCGGATAGACTTCGTCCACACCTGCAATGGCACAGGCAGCGAGAATGACTGGGTCTATTAATGCAGAATGCAGAATATTGAATGAAGAATTGTTATTCTGCACGCTTTGCGTGCCTTCTGCATTCTGTATTTTCTTTGGTGGAGTAACAACCACGATCTCTTTCACGCCAGCCACACGCGCGGGAATGGCGCTCATCAAAACTGTGGATGGTAGCGGAGCCGTTCCGCCTGGGACGTACAATCCCACGCGCTGAATCGGGCGGATAATCTGTCCGAGTGTGCCGCCGAGTTCATTGGTAAACCATGAGGTCAGCGGCTGTTTGCGGTGAAATGACTCCACGCGGGCGGCGGCTTTTTCCAAGGCTTCACGCTGCGCGGGCGAAATCGAATCTAATGCAGCTTGGATCATATCCTTCGAAACAGGAGCAGGTTTCAGGTCGATTGAATCGAGGGTTTGAGTCCACTTTTGAAGAGCTGAGTCGCCATTCGTCCGCACGTCTTTCAAAATTTTTGTGACCGCTTGTTCGGGAGTCAGCGATTCGCCGAAGAGATTTTTAATTCCATCCAACACGCGTTGACTGACAGGAAATTCATCCGGCGGGGTGCGTTTGAGAATGGATTGTTTTGCGGTTTGCGGGTCGTATTGTTTGAGCATGATGTCTCCTTAAGCGAGCGCGTTGAGCATGGCTTTGTAACGCGGCGGCTCTTCTTCAAAAATATAGGTGATGGGCGAAACGATAATGCCGCTGCCACCGATCAGGCGCAATTCAGAGATGGCTTGCGGCAACTGATCGCGGCGCACAACCACAGTGATCGAATGCCAACCTTGATTCGATTCGCGGGTAATAATGGGACTGATGGTGGGGCCTTGCAAACCACCCACCGATGTTTCCGCAAAAAGTTTGGACGCAATCGCTTCAGGACTTTCCCCGCGCATATTTGCAACGACCATTAAGTTATCTTCAGCGCGCATGTGCGCTTCGATATATTCAAGCAGGCGGCGCGCCATTTCTAAAACTTCGGGACGGGATTGCAAGGCTTTGCGATTCGCGATCAACACTGCCTGTGATTTTTGAATGACGCCATCAGGCAATGGGCGCAGACGATTATCAATTAAAGTTTGACCGGAAGATACAAGATCAGAGATCATGTCGGCGTAGCCAATGGTGGGCGCGCTTTCGAGCGTGCCTTCGGCGGCGATCAAAGTGTGAGCAATATTATGTTGATTCAAAAAACGTTCAGTCAACGATGGAAATTTTGTTGCCACGCGCAACGGGATTTGCAGCGAAGCGGCATATTCTTTGAGCGTAGCAACATCTATAACTGACTTCCATGTTTCGGGAACTGCCAGTTTCAAAGCGCAGCTTCCAAATCCAAGCGAATCATGCAAGATGAGAACATCGCCATTACTGCCGTGCTTTTCTTCGAGCATGTCCAGCCCTGTAATGCCAAAATCAATGCTGCCTTGTTTTACGCTGACAACAATATCACCGGGGCGTTGAAAGATGACTCCCAACTCGGGCAATGCAGGCAACTCCGCTTGATATTGGCGCGGGTTGGGTTTGAAAATCTTTAATCCCGCAGCAGAGAGAAATTCGAGCGCGTCAGTTTCAAGACGGCCTTTGGATGGAAGAGAGAGTCTGATGGTTTGTTGTGATATCATAAGTTATCCTTGAAATGAGATGATAATTGATGTTTACTAAAGCGGACTAATGTTTCGACTGGCTCAACACAAGCGTCCGCAGTCCAGAAAACAAAAACCCCCGGTCTGCGACCGGGGGTTGATATTACGAAGCACAATCCTGTTATTTTATTTCAGGTACGCGCAAAGAATATCCCGGCCTTTTTTGGGGGATAGAGGATGATGTGTATGGTGGCTGTGCGCGAACACTGATTTCATAATGGTTGGCAGTATACCAACGTCAAGTGGATTTGGCAAGCACATAACGAAAAGTCTTTTGCAAACTTGTGCCACTAAAAGCAGGAACATTCCAAGCCGCAAATTCGTTTTTAAGCCACTTGACATCTCTCTTCACAAAAGGCATACTCATTTTTGGAGGCAGGCCATGAATAATAAAAAACTTCTGCGCGGGCTGGGCGTGATTGTGATCTTCGCTTTGGTATTCGTGCTTACAAAAAGTATTTTTGATAGCAAATCTCTTTCCATTAAGGCACAGCCGACGGGGCCGCACGTGGTTGCACAAAATCCGATAGAGGGACAACGACTGGATTTATCTTCTCCGATTGAAATTAAATTTGACCAGGATATGGATCCGCTTAAGACGGGCGATTCATTCTCGCTTCTTTCTCACAACGGGGAAACTGTCTCTGGCAAAGGGACATGGTCTGACGCTCGAACATTTCTCTTCACCCCTGCTACAGCGCTCGAATCTGGCACGGTGTACACCGCCGTATTCTCCACGCAAGCCAGCGCAACAGATGGAAACGCTGTGCAGGAAAATATTGAGATTGAATTCAAAACAGTCGAAGCGTTGACCGTGGCGCAGGTCTTCCCCGCGCAGGATACACAGGAAGTGGAGTTGGCATCAAGTATCACCGTCATCTTTAATCATCCCGTTGTGCCTGTAACGATTGTGGAGGAACAAAGCAAGTTGCCTCAGCCATTGAAATTCACGCCTGCCGTGAACGGCAAAGGCGAATGGGTAAATTCATCGGTGTATGTGTTTCAGCCTGAAGAAATCTTATTAAGCGGAACCAGTTATAACGTTAAGATTGACGCGGGGCTGCAGGATACCAACGGAAATCTGCTGGAAGAGTCGTTCCAGTGGAAATTTGAAACACAGGGTCCGATCATTTTAAATTACGCCTTGAAAGACGGAGTGCAATATCCGCAGGAAGAAGTGACCGAAGTTGCGCTGGATCAGGCTTTCATTGTGACATTCGCCCAGCCCATGGACGAGGAAAGTGTGGAGCGCGCGGTGACGCTGATCAACCGTGAAACACGCCAGCCTTTCCCTGTGAAATTTGAATGGGACGAAACCTCCACAACCCTGACGATTGCGCCCGATGGAAAATATAAACTCGCAAGTTTTTACGAACTTGCTGTTTCAGATCAAGCGCAGGCGGAAGACGGCGGACATATCAAAGATGGCTTGACGATTCAAATTGCCACTGTGCCTTTGCCTTCGGTGATGAGTTATTTCCCTTCGTCAGAAATTGATGATACATCCTACAAAGACAGAATTTCGATCACCTTTGCCTCGCGCATGGATTTTGAAAGCATGAAGGGTAGAGTGAGCATTGCGCCTGTGGCTCCCGATCCAAAGCAATGGTATTACAACGAGTACGATAATACACTTTATATTTATGGCTTACAACCCGCCACAGATTATGTGGTGCGGATACTGCCCGGCATGGAAGATGTCTATGGCAACAAAATTAAGGATGAAATTTCGTTTGCCTTCAAGAACGGTGACCTCGCTCCCTACGCACGGCTCGTCCTGCCGTGGACTCCGCTCGTGTATCGTGCCGAGGGAGAAAAGCAACAGGAAGTTTATTTTGAGCATCTCAACGTTGACGAAGCGAAAATTTCAATCTACCCAATTGACCTGAAAGTCTTTGAAAGAATCATGCGCGGCGATATTGCCGCCACTGAATACAAGCCGCAATCCAAGGCTGTCCGTGAATGGGCCATGAATGCGAGCAATCCGAGAAACCAGACACAGTATGAACACTTCGCATTTACAGATGAAAACGGAAAGACGCTTGAAGCAGGTTACTATTTTATCGGCGTCGAAGGAAAGCCATTGGAGTACGAAACCAATTATTATCAAGGTTTTATTTTCAGCATTGCGACAGATAACATCACGTTGAAAACCACATCCACCGAAGGGCTGGCGTGGGTCACAAACTTGGAAAGTGGTGCGCCGCAAAAGAATGTGGAAGTCACATTTTATAACGATATGTTCAAGGAACTTGGGAAAGCTACAACCGATAAAGATGGCCTCGCCTATCTTGATAATGTCAGCGCTGTAAATTACGCGAGCGTGCAAGGGGTTAATCATCTGGCGTTGACCGCCATCTACTGGGGCAGTGACGTTTCAGCAGGTGATTTTGGCCTTTATCAAAATTGGTGGAGCGGTGCAAATCTGTTTGGCTATATCTACACCGACAGGCCCGTCTATCGCCCCGATCAGGAAGTTTTCTTCAAGGGCATCCTGCGTCAAAATGATGATCTGCATTACAGCCTGCCCAGGGAAAAACAAGTATATGTGGTGGTGGAACAATGGGGTGAAAATATTTTCGCAGACTATGTGCCCGTCAATGATCAGGGCAGTTTCAACGGTGTAGTGAAACTGGCGCAAGATATTTCATTAGGCGGATACATGATCCATGTTTCTCGTTCTGCAGCAGCGACAGAATCTTCATTCAGTTCAGTTGCCTTCAATGTCGCGGAATATAAAAAACCAGAGTTCGAAGTTAACGCCAGTGCGGATAAGATAAATATTCTCGCGGGGGATACGGTCAACTTTGGGCTGGATGCGGAATATTATTCGGGCGGCCATGTGCAAAATGCGCCGGCGAGTTGGTTTATTGAGTCTTCGACCTTTTATTTCACACCTGCTGGAAAATACAGCCAATATAGTTTTATGGATTGGGACCGTGATGTTTATTGGTCGCCTTCCCAAAGTGCAAACAACGACTCGCTCACCGAAGGCAAAGGTCTGACAGATGAAAATGGTCATTTTGATTTTTCTCAAAAGTTTGAAGCGGGTGAAAACAAGATCAGCCAGCAGATGTCTTTATATGCCAATGTGACCGACGTGGCGGGCAATGAAGTCAGCGGCGGCACGAGCGTGGTGGTGCATCAAAGCGAATTCTACGCGGGCATCCGTTCCGAGAGATATATCGGCACACAAGGCGAAGCACAGCCTTTTAATGTGGTCGTGTTGGATTGGGACTCTCAACCTGTGGCAGAGCAAAAGGTAACCGTTAATTTTGTCGAACGGCAATGGTATAGCGTGCAGAAAAAAGATGACCAGGGTCAACTGCGCTGGGAAACGTCTGTCAAGGAAATCCCTGTCAGTAAACAGGAAGCAGTGACCGGCGCAGATGGAACCGCGCAAGTGGACTTCATCCCAACCAAAGGCGGAGTCTATAAAGCGCTGGTGACCGTCAAAGACTCAAAAGGAAACTCGCATCAATCTTCGACTTATATCTGGGTTGCCAGCGATACAGAGATTTCGTGGCGACAAACCAACGACCGCGTCTTCAGCCTGATTGCGGATAAAGATATGTACGCGCCCGGCGACACTGCTGAAATTTTGATCGCGCAGCCGTTCAAAGGCAAAGTGTACGCGCTCGTCACCTATGAACGCGGACATATTTACAAACAGGAAGTTGTTCTGCTGGAAGGCAACAGCACAATTTACAAATTGCCCATTACCGATGAATTTGCTCCAATCGCTTATGTGTCAGTAACGGTCATTAGCGGCGCGGAAAATAGCGGCGCACCTGATTTCAAGATCGGCATGACACGCATTAACATTGACACGAAACAAAAGACGCTGGATGTCAGCGTTACTGCGGATAAGGAATCCGCGGGGCCCGGGGAGGAGATCACATACACGATTGAGACAAAAGACATAAACGGTAACCCTGTCTCGGCAGATGTTTCACTTGCGGTGGTAGATAAAGCCGCGCTGGCGCTGGCTCCGTCAAACTCCGCGCCGATGCTGGATGCTTTTTATTCTGAACAAGCCTTGAGCGTAGCAACCGCGCTTGGCATTGTCTCCAGCGCCGATGATTTCAATGCCGACTATCGCAAGACCATCCCGGATGGAGCAACAAGCGGCGGCGGTGGCGGCGGAGAAGCGGGCATCATTACCGTGCGCGCCAATTTCAAAGATACCGCGGCTTTTAGAGCAGAAGTCACTACCGATGAAAACGGCATCGCAAAAGTAAAAGTGAAACTGCCTGAGAATCTCACCACCTGGGTTACGGATGTGCGCGCCATTACCAAAGACAGCCGCGTGGGACAAACCACCAGCGAGTTGGTCAGCACCAAGCCGCTCTTTATTCAACTGCAAACGCCGCGCTTCTTTATCGTCGGCGATCAGGCGCAAGTCGGCGCGGTTGTTTTCAACAACTCGCAGAAAGCATTGAAAGTAAATATTTCGCTTGACGCAAAAGGGGTTGAGCTTAAATCCGAATCAAAGCAAACTGTCGAAGTCAAAGGCGGGCAGCAAGCCTATGTCACATGGGATGTGACGGTCAACGATAATATTCAGCGAGTGGATATGACCGCCACCGCGGTCAGTGGTCAATTCACAGATGCGAGCAAACCCGCGTTGGGCACGTTGTCCGATCAGGGCATTCCCGTTTTCAACTTCACAGCCATTGAAACTGTCGGCACATCGGGCATGATCACCTCCGCTGATTCTGTTACAGAAAATATCCAACTGCCCACATCGCTGAATTTTGACAACGCAAATCTATCCATTGAAGTTTCGCCTTCGCTTGCCGCCTCCATGGAATCAGGTCTTACCTATCTTGAAGAGTATCCATATCTATGCATGGAGCAAACGGTCTCGCGCTTTTTACCAAACGTCATCACCACCCGCGCTTTGAAAGAACAAGGCATCCCGTCACCGCTGCAAAGTGATCTCGACGCGCAAGTGCATATTGCGCTGCAAAAAATTTATGCCAAGCAGTTATATGATGGCGGTTGGAATTGGTGGGATGGTGACACCAGCGACCCGCAAACTTCTGCGTATGTAGTCTATGGTTTGCTTGAAGCCAGAGAATCTCATTACATTATTTCTGAAAGTGTGCTCAGCAACGGCATCGCTTACTTGAAGGAAAATATTCCCACGCTCAACCGCAACGATGCGCCCTGGTTGTATAACCGTCAGGCTTTTATGTTGTATGTGTTGTCACGCGCAAACCAACTCGGCGCGGGGCAGACCAACTTCATCTTTGAGCATCGCACCTCATTGGACATCTATGGGAAAGCCTATCTCGCCCAGACTTTATTCCTGCTCGATCCAGATGACAGACGCATCGACACGCTTCTAGCCGACCTGATATCTGCCTCCGTCCAATCAGCAGCAGGCGCCCATTGGGAGGAAACCACCAAAGACTACTGGAACTGGAACTCCGACACCCGCACGACAGCCATCGTCTTAAACGCCTTCGTGCAAATCGACCCGACGAATCCCATCACCGCCAACGCTGTCCGCTGGCTGATGGCGCACCGTGATAACGGACATTGGTATTCCACGCAAGAAACCACATGGTCACTGATCGCCTTAACCAACTGGCTGGTGGCATCCAAGGAATATGAAACCGACTATAAATATGCAATTGGATTAAATGGCGAATTGCTTGAAGAAGGTTTATCGAATAAAGATAACTTAACTGACACTCTCAATTTACAGGTAGAACTGAAAGACTTATTGAAAGAGCAGGTTAATTCCCTCGTCATCACCCGTGGCAGCGGCACAGGCAATCTGTATTATTCAGCCTATCTCAGCACCAGCCTGCCCGTTGAATCGATCCAGCCGCTGGATCAGGGATTAAGCCTCTCGCGTGAATACTTCACCCTTGATGATTCAGAGACAGCCATCACAGAGATTCAGCGCGGTGAATTGGTCAAAGTGCGCTTGACGGTAGTGGTACCAGCGGCGGTTCACTATATCGTTGTCAACGACCCGCTCCCGGCGGGTCTGGAAGCGCTCGATGCCTCTCTCGCCACAGATACCGCAGTCCCATCCTCCTACACTGCGCAAGATTACAAAGACCGCGGCTGGGGTTGGTGGTATTTTAGTCACATTGAATTGCGCGATGAAAAGATTGTACTCTCAGCAGATTATCTGCCCGCAGGAACTTATGTGTATACATACCTCACACGCGCCAGCACAACAGGCATATTCAAGGTCATCCCGCCGACTGCGTCTGAATTTTACTTCCCCGATGTTGGCGGGCGCGGCGCAGGCAGTGTCTTCATCGTGAAGTAGTATCTCTACTAAAAAGCAGGCTCACATGTACAGTGAGCCTGCTTTTTCTTTAACGGTCAATTGGGTAATATTTCAAGTGTGCGCCAAAGGTTCTTGCTCCGTATCTGTATCCGTATTTGCGCCTACATCTGTATCGTCGTTTATCTTTTTCTCTTCCAACTTTGGGCTGGCCTCGATCCGCTCGTCAACTTGATCGAGTTGAATTCGAATTTCATCCCGTTCACTAATAGCCAGAAGAAGCGAATTTGCAAAAGTAGCTTTTTCCTCCTCCGACATGGAAGGCAGTAAACGTTCGATGCGTACGATCTGCGTAATTTTTTGATCAAGTTTTATTTTGAGGCGTTTTCGATACCCATCGTAAAACTCAAATTCCTTAAGTGGCTCTACAGCAACTGGCAGTTCCTGCGCCAGAAGTTCCTCAATCGTGTGCATGAGTTGATCAATATCAATTGGCTTTTCGAGAAACCGAGTGGCGCCGATGAGCACGGCAAATGATTTATCTTCAGGAGCGACATAGGTTGCTGAAAGAAACACCACTGGAATATTGCGAGTTTCTGGAGCCAGACGCAATCTATGCACAAGGCTAAATCCGTCCATCTTTGGCATCAGGATATCGGTAATGACGAGCAAAGGTCGCTCCTTCTGAATTGCTTCCAGCGCCTCTTCACCATTCCGCGCAGTGATTACACGATATCCTTTGAACTTCAAAGTAGTATCGATCAAATTCAAAATATTGGGGATATCCTCTACAACAAGCAAATAACCTAATTGTTCTTCCATAACTTGATTTTAGTACTGCCTGCCCGTCTTGGATATTGCAGTTATGTTTCTATTATGGGAGCACCGCGCATCCATTTTCAAAAACATGCGTATATTGTGATGACATCAACTGAATCTGGAGGTTCAAATGACAACACAACGACAAACTTTACGACGTTCACGCAGTAACCGCATGGTGGCAGGTGTGTGCGGCGGACTGGCTGAATTTTTCGGCGTAAGCACATTTTGGTTTCGACTCGCGTTTTTGATTGCACTGACCCCCGGCGGGGTTCCGGGCCTACTTGTCTATTTGGTAATGATGCTGATAGTACCCGGCGAATAAATGTAAACCCCTGCTCTGGAATCAAAAATGGCCGGGGTCTTCTGACCTCGGCCATTACTTTATTGCTCTACCAAATGCGAATTACCTGCCCGGGATAAATCAAGTTCGGGTCGTAGATGGCCGGGTTGAGGAGCTGTAAACTGTAGGCAGAAGTCCCATAAATACTGGCGATGATGCGAAGCGTGTCACCATGTTGCACAGTGTAGTAAACAGGGGCCGCCGCAGGCAAATTGATAACCTGCCCCGTGTACACCAGACTCGGATTCCATATTTGCGGGTTGACAGCAATTAAGTCGCTCAAACTAACACCCAGCTTTGCCGCAATGGTCCCAAGAGTATCCCCATACTGCACCACATAAGCACCCCCATATGACGGTGTGTATGGTGGATAGTATGCGGGGTCAGGCGTGTATCCCGTAGGAATATATAATACCGACCCAGCGTACACCCACCAGCCAAGCCCAGGGTTTGCGGCACGAATGGCATCCACGGTAGTGCCGCAAAGCCGCGCCAGACTGCTCAGCGTATCCCCCCATTGGACAGTAACATAACTGGCACAGCCTGACCATGCCATTGCGCCGCCTGCCGAAGCAAACGATGCAACCAGAATTGCGACGACCACGATCACTTGAACGATTCTTTTTGTAGCCATATTATCCTCACTTTTTTGTATTTTCGTACAAATAAAAACGATGTAAACAAGGTGTCAGTTCAGAGATATAATGGAAAAATCATCAATACCAATATACAACAATCCATTTGCAAATACAACACCAGCCCGCAACTTCGATGCGAGCAAAAACGCCACGGCCAGCAATCTCCTATCCCCGTAATTTATCATCCAAAAGCAACGATTATCTGCCCAGTCACAGCTATACTATCAAGATGAGCATATCACAGACTTTCGACAAAACTTCCCTTTTACATCTAGCCTTTTCAGGCTTGTCAGAGGCTGAATTGCAAGAAATGGCAGCTACCTCCCGCCTTTGTGCCTACCCGCCCGAACATGTTTTATGCCATGAAGGCGCCTATGAAGATGTCTTTTATATTATTGCCGAAGGCAGCGCTGTCATTTGTAAAAATATCAGCGAACAAGATGGTGAGCGGATTTTGAGAATCGCGAGCAAAGGCGATCTGGTAGGCGAAATGGCATTGATCCAAAATGTGCCGCGCTCGGCAACCGTGCGTACCATCACAGATTGTACTGTATTGGAAATGGATAAAAAAGATTTTGAAACCATGCTTAGCCGAAGTCCGAGCATGGCAATCAACATCATCCGCACCACATTGGATCGCATCCGCGAGAACGATCAAATTGCGATTCAAGACCTGCAAAACACCAACAAAGTTTTGCATCACCTCGACCGCAATAAACTGGAGTTTATTCAAGTAGCCGCTCACGAACTCCGCACCCCGCTAACTGTACTCAAAGGCTATGTCAACGTGATGCACTCCTTCCCTGAAATAAAAAACAACCCTGTTCTAAGTGAAGTAATGGATGGCATCGTCAAGGGCGCTGACCGTATGCACGAAGTAGTCAACACCATGTTGGATGTAACCCGCATCGACAGCGAGACAATAAAACTGCGTGCTGTTCCTGTGCCCTTGAAAAGAGTCATCGCTGATACAATGCACGATCTTGCCAAAGCCGCTGTGGAACGCAACATACAAATGACCATCGAACAGGATGCAGACACACCCAACATTAACGCCGACCCAACCTTGATTCAAAAAGCGTTATATCATCTGATTGTCAATGCCATTAAATACACCCCGGATGGCGGCAAAGTAACATTGACCTCGCGCCCGATCACAATGGACAAAAATATCCCGGGCGTGGAAATTAGCGTTAAAGATACAGGCATCGGGCTGGACGCCGAACATCATGAGTTGGTGTTCGAAAAATTTTATCAAGTCGGCGATGTGTCCATTCACTCATCAGGGAAAACTTCCTTCAAAGGCGGCGGTCCCGGCTTGGGGCTGGCCATCGTGCAGGGCGTAGCACGCGCACACGGCGGCAAGACCTGGGTCGAAAGTTTGGGACATGATGAAGTTAATTTTTCTGGATCTACTTTTTACTTACAGTTACCGATTGACCCACCCAAGCCCACAACCGAATAAGATACAAACCAAAAAAACCTACTCCACCACTCTAACCGTCACCTCGTTGCTCTTTACTATTTCGCCGCTTGTGGTTACTCCCTCAACCCAAAAATGATGCACGCCCAAAGATAACGTCCACCAGGTTTGGCACGAAGTGGGCGGCGCGGAGAGCGTTGTTAATGCGACGTCATCTACAAAGAATGTGACTTGCACAAGATCGGGAATTCTCAGCATGGAGAATGCAAGTTGTTGGGCGCTCAGGTCAAGGTCAGGGGTGATACGGTAGGTAGTGTTATCGGTCGGCGACGTGAGGGTTAATCCGCTGGTTGTGCGCGGTATTAAGTTAGCATCATCCACTACAAGCAATCCATGTGAACGCGCCCACGCTTGCGCTTCGATGGGAATATTTAAAACGATTTGTCCAGCGGCACTGCGTTGATAAAAAGTATCAAACGCTGTGGGCTGAGTGCCGTCAATAAACCATTCCGTTTTTATGTGCGGACAGGCTTCCGTGGGAAGCAGACCCGAGAGGTCACACACATCCACTTGAAGTACGCCATCAGGCCGCACAAAATTTTTATCGGGTTTCCCTTGCAAAATGGAGCGCATGGTTTCAGCCCAAATCGGGGCCGCGCCCGTTAGCCCGCTCACATTGTGCATGGCTTGATAATTACTGTTACCCACCCACACACCCACCAGCAGATCGGGCGTGTACCCGATAGCCCAGTTATCATGGAAGTTTGTGGTGGTACCCGTTTTCACGGCGGCGGTGCGATCAATTTTCAGCACGCTGTTGATACCAAAACCTGTCTCACGTGCTCGGTCATCGCTGAGAATATCTGAGATGAGCCATGCTACACGCGGGTCAATAACTTGAAGCGCAGGGTTTGTTTGCGGCATGTATAAAATATTTCCATCTGCATCGCGAATCTCGAGAATCGATGTATGCGCTATATACCTGCCTTCGTTGGCAAAGGTCGCATACGCGCTTGATAACTCCAACAAATTCATTTCACCACCGCCCAAGGCCAGCGAAAGATCATATTGCTGCGGTTGATCCAACGATTCAATACCAAGCCAATTGGCGAGTGCGATCACATTTTCAACACCCACATTTTGCAAAGTCAACACCGCGGGCACATTCAAAGAAGATGCCAGCGCTTCACGTACCGAAACAAAGCCATGCTCGCGACCATCATAATTAACTGGCGTATAAGGCTGTTCATCTTTTGTTGTAAACGTAGTCGAGACATCCAAAATAGAAGTAGCCGCCGTGAAAGTTTGCGCACGCGCGGGATCAAGCGCGGCGGCATAGATAATGGGCTTGAAGGCCGAGCCTGATTGTCTCGGTGTAATTGCCATATTAAGCGCCCCATAAATGGATGAGTCGAAATAATCAGCACTGCCGACCAAAGTGAGAATTTCGCCGTTATGCGGATTGATGACAACCAACGCGGCATTATTAACGTTACGGTTGATCTGGCCTTCGAGCGGCTTGAACAGCGCGATACGCCTTTTGACGATCTCCTGCGCAAGTTGCTGCATATCCAAATTCAATGTGGTACGAATCACAAGACCCTGCGTTTGACTCAACAAACCTGACGCGAAAAGTTCATCCAGCTGATTCTTGATCATCCAGATAAAATGCGGCGCTTCAATCGGATATGGCGCAGTGTTATAACTTAACGGCGCATTCTCCGCGTC
>Ga0209181_10004776_pt1 | contig 19912 bp, 13 predicted proteins | sample MAT05_FD_187208 | JGI IMG/M metagenome (GOLD analysis project Ga0209181, IMG submission 187208) | Freshwater microbial communities from Lake Fryxell liftoff mats and glacier meltwater in Antarctica - MAT-05 (SPAdes) (version 2) | ecosystem: Environmental > Aquatic > Freshwater > Ice > Liftoff... | reverse complement strand
CCGCATTCTACATTCAAATCATTCCGCATTCAAACATGTCGCATCCTTTTTTCATAGGCCCATTGGAAAATCATTTCCCATCCTGGCTCGCATCCAAATACTTCTCCAAGGTGCTCATCCTTTGCGATGAAAATACCTACATCCACTGCTTGCCCTATTTTTTACAATCAACCGGCTTGCCAGCCGAAACGCCTGTTTGCGTTATACCTGCGGGTGAACAAAACAAAAACCTGGAGACAGCAGCTTTGGTGTGGAAAGCACTGCTGGACGTACAGCTCGACCGCAACGCCTTGATCATCAACATCGGCGGAGGTGTGGTAGGCGACCTCGGCGGATTTTGCGCCGCAACCTGGAAACGGGGCATCGCTTTTGTGCAGGTACCCTCCACCCTGTTGTCCATGACCGATGCTGCCATCGGCGGCAAAACCGGCATCGATTTTTACGATGTCAAAAACACCATCGGTGTGTTCCAAAATCCGGCCGCCGTATTTGCCGATCCGGCATTTTTAGGCACGCTTTCGCAAAAGGAACTTCACAGCGGCTTTGCCGAGGTAATCAAACACGCCGTCATTAAAAATCCGCTCCATTGGCATGAAAACGAACAATTGAAACCGTTTTTCAACCATTTTCCAAACAATGCAGGATCTTTGAATTGGATGGAAACGCTAAAAGAATCCACGGAAGTGAAACTTCGCATCGTGCGGGAAGATCCGCATGAGCAAAACCAACGCATGTTGCTCAATTTTGGGCACACCGTTGGCCATGCTTTGGAGACCTATTTCCTGCGCACCGAAAGCCCACTCACCCACGGCGAAGCCATCGCCCAGGGCATGTTGATGGAAGCTGAAGTTGCAGGTACAGCCACGCCTGCCCTTCACGAGATCCTGACACGCATGTACCCGCCAAAAGCGGTGCCCGCCGAGGCATGGCCGGCGTTGTGGAACATCATGCTAAACGACAAAAAGAACAAAGCCGGCACGGTGCGATTCACGGTGCCGGCTTTGGAGCCTTATGTTATGAAGGTGGTTGAGCTTAGTAAAAATCCTTGGGCTTGACGATGGTGAACACCCTCGAAATGTTGAAACCGAAGCGAAGACCACTAAGCCACTTGTCGTTTTCGTCTTGGTAGAACCAATCCTCACGCGTATCGGAGATGATGCCCTTGTAGTTCATGTCGCCTGAGTTGGTGATGTGCAGTTGGAAGACGTGTCCGCCCGTTTCAATGTCGACGCCAAGTGCGAGTGCATTTTCGTAATCGTATGAAACAATCTGGTCGGGCAGGGTGTAATAATATTCCGCGTTGATGGCCACACGTTTGGTAATTTTAAGTCGGCCGGCAATGCCCATGGCAATGATGTCGTTGGCATCTTCGGTGGTGGGCACGAAGTTTCGGTGCAGAAGCGTGGGCATGAGTTGCAGGGTGAATGTTTCGCTGAACTTGCGGCCTATGAGAAGCTGGTGCGTGTAGCTCAATCGGTTGGAAAACAGTTCGTCACGAGGCGGGTCGGTAGCCGGAAAATCGCTGGTTTTGATGCCCATATCGGCGTAGTACGACAAGGTGACAGGCATTACTTTTTTGCCGCTCGACTGCCTCAGGATTTTGTATTTACCAAACGTCTCCACAATTTTATCGGCGTTGCTGCTGCGGCCTACCCCTACCATGAAGCGGTCGGTAATACCGTAGTCAAAACCAATACGTGTGTTGGCGTTGTCAAGTCCCCAAAACTCCTCGAACCCGAACCGGAATTGTCCGAAACGGTGGGCGATTTTGAAATCGAGCACACCACGGGGGGTATTTTCGATGGACTGACCACTGATCACGCGGTTGGCTTTGAAACTGGCGGTGGCATAATCGGTTGTAGGCCCTTCATCAAGCAGGTCGAGCAGGTCGTTCTGGGCTGAAAGCAAAGCCGATGTGCTTACAAAAAGCAATAGCAGTAAGATTTTTTTCATTGGTTTTTTTCATTGGAAAAATTTGCAGGATTTGAGGCTCAAAAATCAAGCAAACAAATCCTGCAAACCTTTTAATCTTGGTTAGCTTTTTGGCTCCATGGGTGCGTCAATGTTGATTTTTACTTCTTTCCCGACTTTATCACTCACAGTGCCGGGAATTTTGACATTGTAATCGGCGCAAGCTACGCTGAAATTGGTTTTTACCTGGAGCTTTCCATCTTTTACGGTGATGGTTCCGGGAATTTCCACGTCTTTTTTCACGCCATGCATTTCCATTATGCCTTTGGTGCGCACCTTGTATTCGCCATCTTTTTTGAAATTGACATCGCTGAGGTTTACAATTTTACCTGAAAACGTTGCGTTGGGGAATTTGCCCGACTCCAGGTAGTTTTCATTGAAATGTTCCTGCATCAATGATTTTTCAAAAAGAAAGTTTTTGATGAGGACTTTCCAGGCCATGTCGCCGGTAGCAACATCGAGTACCGCAGTACCACTTCTGTTGACGGCTTTAATTTCTTCTGGGGAAGACGGTGCCGTGGCGTCGAATTTGACGAGGGCGTTGCGACTGAAATATTGTTGTGCAGGCAGCGAAACGCTGAACAGCAGACTTAGGATCGAAGCAAAAATGAGTTTGTTCATTGCTGAAAGTTTGTTGAATGAAGTAGTTGTGTTTGTTGGTTGTTTGCCCCAATTATGTTGAAAACAACCCAATTGGCGTCCTTGAAATCCTGAAAATCTGGTTCCCTCGTACCTCGGGACAAGTGTTTAATCATGATTTCACCTCCACACAACGTGAAAGTTGTACATCGAGGTTGAATCCGGCGCAAATGCCTTTGAGGGTAACCGTCTCACCTTTTTGAAAATCGGTGCGCGCGTGTTTGGTCAAAGGATCCATTTCGCAGGAAACACCAAACCCATCGGCGTCGCCGGTTTCAAAGATGACTTTTACGCTTCCATCGTCGGCTTTTTCGAGGTCCCGAATCACACCGTTTACAGCGATGGTTTTTTCGAGGTACTGCGCATTGGCTGCGTTCTCATCAGTTACGTATGCCTTAAAAAGCTCGCTTGCGGTAATGACCACATCGGTTTTTGCAGCCTGCACGTCCATGTGGGGTTTATTCCAAAGATAGTACCCTACAGCGGCGGCGGAAAGGCCGAGTGCCACCAAAACGATCAAAATTTTCTTCACCATGGTTCTTAAATTTTAGACCAATCGATTAACCGACTTCAATTGTTTGGTGTTCCTGCATTCACCCACGCTTTGATGATGTCGAGGTTGCATTCCACCATCAAACCCGTAGGCGGCATTGGCAGCGAACTGTTGTTGGTACGTTCAACCAGTTTGCCGTTGTCGGCGTACGTTTTGATTTCCAGGTAATTGGTAAGCGGTACACTTTCCTGTTGTCCGCCAAGTGCATGGCAAGAAACGCAGTTGGCGTTGATCACCGGCTGTACGTCGGCACTGAAACTCACCGCTGTGGTATCGCAGACGCCGCCGCCACTTTCGCCGTAAAGATCTTCTTCATTGTCGTAGTAACAGCCAGTTTGCAAGGTTGTTAGAAGAGTCATAAGACCCAGAATAAGTAATGTTTTTTTCATTGATGGTGTAGGTATGTGTTTAACTTTCAGCGGCCTAAACATACGACGATTTGCTGGTTTTGGGTTTTACAAAAGTAATCCTATTAATTGTTTGGTGCTCCGTCATCCACCCAGGATTTGATTTTTTGCTGGGTACAGGCGTCGAGTTTGGCACCTCCCTTGGGCATGGAGTTGCTGCTGCGGCTCACCGATGTGTACAGTTTGCCGTTTAGTGCCTGCGTTTTTACGTTGGCATAAGTGCTCAGGTCGATGCCACCTTGGGGTACACTGCCGCTGTGGCAACCTACGCAACGCGATTGCATGAGCGGTTGTATAAAAGCGCTGAAACCAACCGACACCGTATCGCAGCCACCGAAATTTTCGTTGCAACCGTTGTTTTTGCCGCCTTGGGCCAGCCATTGACTGATGAGGGCGATCTGATTGGCCGACAATGGATCGTTGGGTGGTTGGGGCATACGGTCATCGGGATCGGTTTCCAAGATGACCTTCAACAATTTGTTTTCATCGGGATCGTTTACCGTTGCATTTTCAACTGTTTGCACCATGGTGGCAAACGATGTTAGGATGATCCCTTCTTTGTGGTCCTGCGCATTGTGACAACCAGATTGTGTGCAGTTCGAAACAAGTATGGGTAAAATTTGGTTTTGGAAGTAAATAGAGTCGGGATCGCACGGAATACCCACGGGCGGCGGTGTAGTGGTGTCCACCGGACCAGGTCCAGGCCCGGGATTGACGCCGTCATCGAACGGGTCGTGTTTGCAGGCCATGGTCGTCAAAGTTAGGACTGCTAAGGCTAACAGGAATTTGGCAGCGTACAATCGCATGATTATTAAAATTTATGAAGCGTGTTTTCGAATTCAAAGTTGTGACCTTCAAACGATACAAAAGTATCAACCTATTTTGCAGCCCGTTTCCAAACATTACCGAACAAGGAAAAATACCTACTGAACATGGAAAATCGTGACTGGAAAGCTTGGTTCAAACGCCTCGGTGTGGCTGGCTTTTTATTCTTCTTTGCTAAAGGGCTTGTATGGATTGCTATTTTTTTTGGGCTTTTTAAAACATGTAGCACCGCTTAAGTATCTTTTGCAAACAAATTATTTTTAATTTTGCGCCTGCAAAAACAATCCATGGCAAAAAAGAACGCATCGACCTCACTCACCGAAGAAACCGATCTGGTAGATCCCAATTTCATATCCATCAAAGGCGCACGCACCAACAACCTGCGCAATGTGGACTTAAAAATACCCAAGAACAAACTTGTAGTGGTTACCGGTGTGTCGGGTTCGGGCAAATCGAGCATCACCATGGATACATTGTACGCCGAAGGCCAACGCCGCTACGTGGAAAGCCTTTCCAGCTACGCCCGCCAGTTCCTGGGTCGAATGAAAAAACCCGACGTGGATTACATCCGCGGTATTTGTCCAGCCATCGCCATCGAACAACGCGTCACCACCGGCAATGCCCGCTCCACCGTGGGCAGCATGACCGAAGTTTACGATTTCCTGCGCCTGCTTTACGCCCGAATTGGTCTTTTCTATTCGCCCGTAAGTGGTGAAGTGGTGAAAAAACATGAGGTAACCGACGTGGTGGATTTCATCAAAAACCAACCCGACGGCGCGAGAGGTCTCGTACTCATCCCCTTCAGCCAGAAATACAAGGAACGCAGCCTCGAACAGGAACTCAAACTCCTGATGCAAAAAGGCTATACACGACTGCTTTTCAGCGGCGAAATCCTGCGCATTGAAGAAGTGCTCGAAGCTGATACCTTCGACCTTTCAGACAACGCATACAAGTTCCGCGAACGAGGACTCAGCATCCTCATCGACCGCTTCGTTGTGAACCACTTCGACATGAGCGAGTGGATGCGCCTGGCCGACAGCATCAACACAGCTTTCTACGAAAGTGAAGGCGAATGCTGGATCGATGTGGTTGACCCTGTACATGAATTCAGGCAGTTCAACAACCGCTTCGAGCTCGACGGCATCCAATTCCCGGAACCCACCCCACAACTTTTCAACTACAACAATCCTTACGGCGCTTGCCCAACCTGCGAAGGATACGGGCGCGTATTGGGCATTGATCCGGACAAGGTTTTTCCTGACAAAGCCAAAAGTGTGTACGATGGAGCAGTAGCACCTTGGAAAGGAGAAAAATTTGGCGAATGGCTCGAAGCTTTCCTTAAAAATGCCCATCAATTTGAATTTCCGGTGCACCAGGCCGTTGAAAAACTCAGCAAGGATGAGGTGAAAATGCTCTGGACCGGCAACCAATGGTTCGAAGGCATCAACGCTTTTTTCCACGAACTGGAAACCAAAACGTACAAAATCCAGAACCGTGTGACACTCGCACGTTACCGCGGACGCACCACTTGTCCTACCTGCGACGGAGGCCGTTTGCGCAGTGAAGCACTTTGCGTTCGCATTGATGGAAGAAACATTTCCGAGCTCACCGACGTTCCACTTGATGAGGTGATCGATTTTTTCCAAAACCTCAAACTAAGCGATCATGACCTCTCGGTGGCCAAACGCCTGCTGTTGGAGATTAAAAATCGCCTTAGATTTATGGTAGAACTCGGTTTGGGCTACCTCACGCTCGACCGTATTTCCAGCACCCTCAGCGGTGGTGAAACCCAGCGCATCCACCTTACGCGAACCCTCGGCAGCAACCTCACAGCCTCCATGTACCTGCTCGACGAACCTTCCGTGGGCCTGCACCCGCGCGACACGGGTAGGCTGGTGCGTGTGCTCAAAGAACTGCGCGACCTGGGCAACACTGTGGTGGTGGTAGAACACGAAGAAGAAGTGATCCGAAACGCCGATTACCTTGTGGACATGGGCCCCGAAGCAGGCGTTCACGGCGGCAATGTGGTGTATGCCGGACCATACGCCGACATCGACAAGGCCGCGCCGGAAAGCCTCACCACCAAATACATGAACGGTGAAATGCGCATCGACGTGCCATTGGTACGGCGCAAAGCCAGCGAGTTCCTGATGCTGAAAGGTGTGCGCCAACACAACCTCAAAAACATAAACGTACGTATACCACTACATTGCCTCACGGTGGTGAGCGGTGTAAGCGGCTCTGGCAAAACCACGCTCGTGCGCGACATCCTTTACCCCGCTCTTCAACAAAACCTGCCCGACCAAAGCGGCAAACAACCCGGTTTGTTCGACGGCATAGAAGGTTCGATGAAAAAAATAGGTCGTGTAGAGTTCATCAACCAAAGCCCCATCGGCAAAAGCAGCCGCTCCAATCCTGTAACCTATGTAAAGGCATACGATTACATCCGCGACCTGTTTTCAAGTCAGCAACTGAGCAAAATACGCGGTTTTCAACCCAAACACTTCTCCTTTAATGTAGAAGGCGGCCGTTGTGAAACCTGCAAAGGTGAAGGCGAACAAGTGGTGGAAATGCAGTTTCTGGCAGACGTGCACCTCGAATGCGAAGAATGCAAAGGCAAACGTTTCAAACAGGAAGTACTCGACGTACAGTACCAGGGAAAAAGTATTTTTGATGTTTTGCAAATGAGCATTGAGGAGGCACTTCAGTTTTTCAAAGGCAACAAAGAAATAGTGGACCGCATCAGGCCACTGTTCGAAGTAGGCCTCGGATACGTCCAGCTCGGACAATCATCGAGCACCCTGTCCGGCGGCGAAGCGCAACGTGTAAAATTGGCCAGCTTCCTGATCCGCGAAAATTCGGGCGGACACATCTTTTTCATTTTCGACGAACCTACCACAGGACTGCATTTCCACGACATCCGCAAACTGCTCACTGCCATCAATGCCCTGGTGGAAAAAGGCCACTCAGTACTTGTGGTTGAACACAACATGGAAGTGATCAAATCGGCCGACTGGCTGATTGATTTGGGTCCTGAAGGAGGGCGTGAAGGCGGACATTTGGTGTATGAAGGAACACCAGAGGGGTTGGTAAAGGAGCCTAAAAGCTACACAGGTGCTTATTTGAAGGCGAAGTTGCGTTGAGACCATTCCGCATTCAAACGATCCGTTAAAAGGTGGCTTTTTCAAAACTTCATCGTCTAAGCATGTGTTCGTTTGCTTTACGGTAAAGCCTTCGTACCTTTGCGCGACCTTTCCCGCGGTTTTATTTCTTCGACTCTGTGTACCTGCCGTTCTGCATTGGAACGGCTTTAACCTGTAGTTTTTCGCCATGAGCGACCCTATCCATCACGAATGCGGCATCGCCGTTTTGCGCTTGCGCAAACCTCTTGAATACTACCACGACAAATACGGTACAGCCTTTTACGGCGTGCAAAAGCTCCAGCTGCTTATGCAGAAGATGCGCAACCGGGGCCAGGATGGCGCTGGCATTGCTACCATCAAACTCAATCCGGAGCCGGGCACTCGGTACATCAGCCGCAAACGCAGCAATGCACCCAACTACCTCACAGACTTGTTCGACATGGTTTGGGGCCGACTGAAAAACCTCACACCCGAACAACTTAGCGACACCGCCTGGCTCAAAAACAACGCACCTTACGCCGGAGAAGTGCTTATGGGCCACTTACGCTACGGCACCCACGGGGGCGATTCGATCGAACAGGTACACCCCTTCCACCGTCAAAACAACTGGATCAACCGCAACCTTCTGCTGGCCGGAAATTTCAACATGACCAATGTGGACGAGCTTTTTCAGGAACTTGTCGACCTCGGCCAGTACCCCAAGGAAAAAAGCGATACGGTGACTGTGCTCGAAAAAATAGGCCACTTCCTTGACGATGAAGTGCAACGCCTGCACACCTGGTACAAACCCGACGGGCACAGCAACCAAAAGATCAACCAACTCATTTTTGATAACCTCGACATCCAGCGACTGCTGCGCCGAGCCACAAAAAAATTCGACGGTGGCTATGTGCTCGGCGGACTTGTAGGCCACGGAGACGCCTTCCTGATGCGCGACCCCAACGGTATTCGCCCGGCCTACTGGTACATGGACGACGAGGTCATTGTTGGCGCCTCCGAACGACCAGCCATTCAAACCGTCTTCAACGTGAAATACAAACACGTGGAAGAAGTAAAACCCGGTCACGCCCTCATCGTGAAATACAACGGCGACGTGTCCGAACTGCCGTTCACGGAACCTAAAGAGAAAAAATCATGCTCCTTCGAACGCATTTACTTCAGCCGGGGCAACGACCGTGAAATTTACGCCGAACGCAAAAAACTCGGCGAACAACTCGCCCGCCCTGTCCTTGAAGCTGTGAATTTCGACCTGGACAATACCGTCTTTTCCTACATCCCCAATACTGCTGAAGCCGCCTTTTATGGCCTTAGCGAAGGCCTCGACAAAGAACTCAACGCCTGGAAACAGGAAGAGATCATGAAGGCCAAGGACGGTAAAAAGCTCACGGCAGAAAAACTTGAAAAAATCCTTAACGTGCGCCCAAGACTTGAAAAACTGGTGCACAAGGACGAAAAACAGCGCACCTTCATTGCCAATCTTAAGGACCGCAACAACATGGTGAGCTTCGTTTATGATGTGACCTATGGTCTTGTGATGGACGGTGTGGACAACCTTGTTCTCCTCGACGATTCCATCGTGCGCGGCACTACCCTGCGCGACAGCATCGTGAACATCACCGCGCGTTTGCAGCCCAAAAAGATCATCATTCTTTCCAGCGCGCCGCAGATCCGCTTCCCCGACTGCTACGGCATCGACATGAGTAAAATGGGTGATTTTGTGGCTTTTCAGGCCCTCGTTTCTTTACTCAAAGAAACCAAACAAGAAAACTTGCTCAAGGAAGCTTACGAGCGTTGTAAAGCCTCCGAAAACAGGCCCGTGGAAATGATCAGCAATGAAGTGGGTGTGTTGTACGATAAATTCGATTACTGCCAAATCAGCAAGCGCATCGCAGAAATCGTGACGCCTGCTGGTATCATTCCCGAAGTACAGATCATTTTCCAAAAACTTGAAGGCTTGCATCAGGCCATCCCGGGCCATACAGGCGATTGGTATTTCTCTGGACGCTACCCTACGCCCGGCGGCAACCGTGTGGTGAACAGGGCATTTATGAACTTTATGGAAAATGTGGATGCCAGGGCGTATTGAGTAGTTTGCCAAAGATGGGTAAAAACATGAGGCACATAAGCGTTAATCTGCTTATGTGCCTCATGTTTTTACCCAATATGCCCCATGTCGTACATTCCAATTGTTCGGCAATACCGAATGAGAAAACGACCCTCTGAAATGCTGGACCAGGTGCGAACACAGTTTTAAACCCGCGAGGTGGTCCGGGCACCGAAGTTGTAAAGCATTCTTAAAAAGAGGAGATGTGTATGGAGGAAGGGAGCGAGCGGTCGATCCGACTGGCCCCTCTCCTTTGAGGGGCACAGCCTGGATCAAAACACGCTTCATTGTCAAACTGTTGGCGCCCTTCAAACCGCGTGATAACGGTTAGCATGAACACAGTACAAAGGTAGACATAGGTCAACTTGACAGTTGGGACATGTTACCCCGGTAAACGGGACTTTAACGGCTGATTTTTCAGAAAAACAAGACAGATCAATCGTTTCTCGCGTCGCCGGGGGTCGGTTCTGCGTAATCGGAAGGTGCCCGACCGAATTTTTCACGGAACAATTTTGCAAAGTGCTCGGTGTCGGTCATGCCCGAAGCAAGTACCACAGACTTGACGGTGGAGTAGGTTCTGTTCTCCAGCAAACGCCTTGCATGCGACAAACGTGCTTCGCGGATGTACTGCACAGGTGTAAGCCCGATAAGTTGTTGCAAACGGCGGTTAAGTTGTCTGCGGCTGATGAACAACAAGTCGCTGAGTTGATCCACATTGAAATGGGTATAGCCCAGGTTGTCTTGAACCATTTTTTCCACATCCTCCAGCCACGATTGTTCTTCGGCAGAGATGAGCGGTCGCTGCTGTTGTTGTTCGCCAGTTGAATACACCGATGATTTGCGTTGCATTGCATTGCGCAAAAGGTTGTTGATGCGGGCGCGCAACTCTTCTTCCCGAAAAGGCTTGAGCAGGTAGTCGTCTACCCCCAAACGCAGGGCGTGCAGCTTGTCGGTCCAGTCGGCCCTGGCCGTAAGCATCACCACCGGTAAGTGGCGGTAAGCGTCTTTGTTTTTAAGGTGTTCCAGCAATTTAAAACCATCCATCACGGGCATCATGATGTCCGATAAAATCAGATCAACGCCGTGGTTGTTGCGTTCCAGAACATCAAGCGCTTCTTTCCCATGGCGAACGCCTACCACATCGAAATCGGGACTAAGCAGTGTGGTTAAATATTGCAGTAGGCTGTCATGGTCTTCCACCACCAACAAACGGGGTTTCGAAGACGGCGCTGCTGTGGCGGCGGCATCCTCGTCCTGCTGAACGGTTTCAAAAGATACAGGCAGGATGGTTTCCACAACCTCTTCGTACCCATCAAAAACTTCCTTTTTGGGAAAACTAAAATAAAAAATACTGCCTTTCCCCAGGTTGCTTTCTACACGCAGGCTGCCGCCAAACAGCCGTGCAAGTTCAAAACTCAATGCAAGGCCGATGCCGGTTCCTCCTTCCGTAGCTGCGTCGGGACGTTTCGACTGGTAATAACGATCGAAGATGTAGGGCAGGTCGTCGGGATGAATCCCCTTTCCCGTGTCCTTCACCCTGATTTCAAGTCCTTCTGGCACCTCAACAAGCTGAACCTGCACACTTCCACCTGCTGGAGTAAATTTCATGGCGTTCGACAAAAGGTTGTTCAGGATACGCTCAGTGTTTTTAATGTCAAGCAGCAGCACCATCGGGTCTTTTGCCTGGTAGTCGAAGCTCAAGTCGATGTTGAGCCGTTGGGCAAGCGCTTCAAATTGGGCTACCTGTTTGCGCAGAATGGTTTGCAACCGGACCGGTTTTTCCAACAGTTCCAATTTGCCCGATTCCAGTTTGCTCAAATCAAGAATCTCAGCAAGCAACCTCAACAATTGTTCGCCATTATCCGATGCCAGGTTGAGCAACTTGCGGCTGGGATCGTCGAGTTTTTTGTTTTTCAAAACGGTGCTCAGTGGACTGAGCATCAGCGTGAGTGGTGTGCGCAGTTCGTGGGAAACGTTGGCAAAAAACCTCGATTTCAAGCCATCCAAATGCCGCAATTCTTCTGCCTGGCTTTCTATCGTTTGTTTGTCGAGCTCAAGTTTTGCCGTCACCCTGGCTATTTCACGTTCCATGGTGAGCTGTTCGCGTTTGTGTTGCCAACTGCGCAAGCGGAAAAACCCGTACACCGACCCTACAAGCAACAAGCCCATAAGGGCCAGAAACCATGGACGCAGCATGAGCGGCAACAACACCCTGATGGGAACGACAATATCTTCGGACGACCAGGTGCCGTCGGCCGATTGTCCGCGAATACGCAATTGATGCAAGCCTGACGGCAAGCCGGTGAGGCGCAATACGCGTTCATTTTGGTAGTTCCAGTCTTTGTCCACCCCTTCGAGCTTGTAGGCGTATTGGGTCTGGTTTTGATCTTCGAAAGATAGCAACGACAACTCAAACACCAAAAAGCGGTCGCCGGGATAAACCACAATTTCCTGATTGGAAAGCAACGAAGCCGTTCTGTCTTCAAGTTTGCCCGAGTTTCCGTTGAATTGCTGAAACATCGCGATGCGCAGCGGTGGATTGTACGATGTTTTTTCATTTCGGGAAAAAGAACCGGGGTGGAAGGTGGTAATACCATTGAGGCCGCCGAAATACATCCTGCCGTCTTCGCCCTTAAAATGTGACAAACGGTTGAACTCGTTGTGCGCAATGCCGTCGCGCACGAGGTAAGTATTGGTAATGCCGGTTTTCCGGTTAAACTGCATAAGCCCGTTGTCGCTTGGAAGCCAAAGGTTGTCGAGCCCGTCGGGGTAAACGGCGTAAATGTTGTTGTTCGACAATCCATCGACGCGGGTGTATTTTTTTACCGTGTTTCTCTTTTTGTCCCAATGCAACAAACCGGTAAAAGCCGTACCAATCCAGTAGGTGCCGTCTTCGTCCTGGTAAAAATGCTGAAATTCATCGGCTGGCAGGTAAAACGCCCCTTGCCCTCCCGACCAATATCTTGCAGTGATGCCTTTTGTTGCATCCCAGGCATACAAACCAGAACTCGTGCAAATCCAAACCTGACCTTGCTTATCGGTATCGATGTACAAAATATGCGCTTCGGCAAGTTCGCCAAATTGATTGTATTGGTTGAAAGCATCTACGATGTTGGTGCTCAAATCTACGACATACAACCCGTTTTTACCTCCTACAAGCAACAGGTTGTCGTTGGGCTGGTACACGGACCAAACACTAAACTCTGGCGGGAAAAGCATGATAAGCGTATCGCTGGTACTTTTGTCGTACCGAATTGCTTTGCCTGAAGAACCAACATAGAGGTATTGGTCGTTTTTGCTGTTGCACAGCGCCAAATGCCCCCAATCCTGTGTGTTTTTATACAACAATTTTTTTTCATTGCCCATGCGTGTTACACGGTAAAGGCCTTCATCCTGCTGGTTTACGTACAAGTAATTGTCATCCACGAATATGCCCCGGCAGGCGTTTCCATTGCCCAGAGATGCGTTCCGCGACATTTGCAAAAGGGTGTTGAAACGGTTGTCTCTTACCTGTATGCGGTACGTTCCAAAATTGCCGCCCAGCCAGAACGCTCCACTTCTATCGCGGTAAAAAGTGCGAATGCCGATGGCGCTGAGTTCAGGAAACTGCTTCCCTACATCCACCAACACCAATCCGCCTGCACTCAAAAGTTGGTCGTGCACCCACATAAGGCCGGTGTTGTCGAGCTTAAAAACGAGTTCGGGTAAAAAGGTACGGCCCTGCTCAAATGTTTCGATGGGAATTTCCGTGCGTGAGCCGCTTTCGTCGATGTAAAACATTCGATCCGAACTACCCGACCATGGTAGGAAATGGTAATAAAACAGCACGCCGTTTTGTGGTCCGCCCATCCGGATTTGTATGCGACCGTTGTGCACGAAATGTTGTAGTTCCTTCCCGGTTGTTTCGATTTCCACCAAAATGCTGTCGTTGACTACCCCCCAAACTGTCCCCTTCCCCGAAACCTCAGCCAACACGAAATGGGTCCAGTTGGATGGCAAGGCCGTCGATTTTAACCCTTTTGAGCTGTGGTACGACACGAGGCGCAAAGGCGCATCAGCCAAAAAAAAGATGGTGCCGTCCGGCGCCTTTTTCAAGATCCCGCGAGGACTGTAGCAATGCGGCTTGATGTCCTGACCAAATTTTTCCTTGAAGGTAAAAATCTCCTTGCGCAGTGGGTGGTACAAACAAATGGAAGGCTGTGACAAAGGCCCGGCGAGCCAAAGGTAGCCATCGTCGTCTTCGGCTATGGATTCTACATCGTTGAATGGCAAACTGTCGCGCTCCTGGGTATGCCATGTAAAACCGTAGCCGTCGAAACGGTTCAAACCGTAACGGGTACCGAACCACATGAAGCCCTGCTTGTCCTGGCAAATCGCGTTCACTTCCCGGTGCGACAAACCGTTTTCAACGCCGTAAAACTGGCTGCGGGCAATGTACGACTGCGCCTGCGCACCCGTAAGGCCGGAAGCGAGCAACAGGCAACAAATCCAACGCCTAAACAAACCACTCAGCGCGTAATTTTTCCAAACAGATTTACAAAGCATGTACGTATGCGATTAAACGGTGGTTCTTGGTGGCAGGTGCTAAGGAGCGGTAGTGCCTTCAGGCTTTACAAAATTAGGAAAATTCTGATGGATTCAAGGTTAAAAGCTTGTTTGGGATTTTAGTTGGAGGCAAAACCGAACACCTTTAAGCAAAAAATCATTATTTTTGTTGTAACGGTGAAGATGAATTGCTTCCTTTACCTTTGACACCTAATTAGAGACAAAAACATGAATGCAGCAATCGCCGCCGCCGAAAAGAACCTCCACAAAATGGGCTACCTCGACCTCGAAGTGGATCCCCAACTCGATCTGGTAGAAGCCATAAACCGACTGAAAAAAGAGAAAAACGCCGTTATCTTGGCCCACTACTACCAAGAATCGGAAATCCAGGACGTGGCCGACTACATCGGCGACTCGCTCGGCCTGTCCCAAAAAGCTGCACGCACCGACGCCGACATCATCGTTTTCGCTGGCGTGCATTTCATGGCCGAAACGGCGAAAATGCTCAGTCCGCAAAAAAAAGTGCTGCTGCCCGACCTCAAAGCGGGTTGCTCGCTTGCCGACTCATGCCCGCCTGCATTGTTCAAAAAATTTAAGGAAAAATACCCCGACCACATGGTGGTGAGTTACATCAACTGCACCGCCGAGCTCAAAACACTCACCGACATCTGCTGCACCAGCACCAATGCCGTGGCCGTGATCGAAAGCATTCCCAAAGACCAGCCCATCATCTTTGCCCCCGACAAAAACCTCGGCGCCTACCTCAACAAAAAAACCGGGCGCGACATGGTGCTCTGGAACGGTGCCTGCATGGTGCACGAAATTTTCGACCTCGAACGCATCACCAAACTCAAACACCGTCACCCCAACGCCAAATTCATCGCCCACCCCGAGTGCGAAGAACCGGTGCTCGCCATCGCCGACTTCATCGGAAGCACCACGGGTTTGCTGCGTTACACCATCAACGACCAGGCCACGGAGTTCATCGTCGGCACAGAAACAGGTATTTTGCACCAAATGCAAAAATCCAGTCCGCACAAAACCTTCATACCCGCGCCACCCAACAACAACTGCGCCTGCAACGATTGTCCACACATGAAGCGCAACACCATGGAGAAACTGTACCTCTGCATGGAACACGAACTGCCCGAAATCCTGCTCGAGGACTGGGTGATCGAACAGGGCCGCAAATCCATCGACCGGATGTTGGAGATTTCGGAAGCAGCGGGATTGGGATTAAGGGATTAGCGGAATGGAGAATGCGGAATAACGCGCCTTTAGGTGCGACATCTTTGTAGCAACAGCACCCATGTTTCCCAACGCGCCTTTAGGTGCGACATCTTGTTGTGGAAGCGGTTTGCCGAGAAGATTAATCACTATTGACGAACAGCCTCGACATACCGCGTAGTATGGGATGGAAATTGGGAATTTAATTTTAGTGTATCGTTTTTTAATTCTATAAAATAAGTCATTTCTGGATGCCCAGTAAAAACTGAACCCTGCTCAGTCCACATAAGAGTTAGTACCTTTTCTTCCGCATCAATTCTGTAACGGCCAAATGAAGTGTCGGTTCCACCTATTCCGGTGGAATAATACCACCATTGGGTATCGCCTTCTTCTCCGTTGTAATGTTTGAAATTCATTTTGAAAACATCATCCGGCAAAAAAAGGACTTCCTCGCCGTTATATTGAAATGTCAACATTTTCCATTCACCTTGAATGTCGTAGCCCAAACCGTCTTTTGGTTTTTCTCCACAGGCAATGATTGTCATTGATGCCATGATAAAGATGAAAAGCGCGTATCGCATAATTATTAATTTATGTGAATGAAAAACACTGTCGGTGTCTAATGTCTGGTGTTCATAAAATTTAAATTTTATTAAACAAAGATAAGCAAATCTACATTCGTATAAAATATTAAACTCCTCTATTGTGTAATACCTAATCCTCAAGTGCAAATGAACCTTCCGACTGTGTGAATGCATTTCCTACCCCATTCATTCGTTGTTCCTTGCACAACAATCGATCCGGGGTTGTGGGATTAAAACAACCGCAACTGCCCTCCTTTAAACCCCTCATGCAATTCACAATTCAGCTTCGGCATTTGCCTGCCCGCAAAAAACTTTTCCCGCGCCACGCGGAACTGTTCGCGGATGATTTCGGCTATTTTGCCTTCGCCGCGCATGCGTACGCCGCTTCGGCTGTCGTGGAGGTTACCGCCGTGGGCTTCCCTGATTTTGTTTAAAATTTTCTCTGCCCTGCCGGGTTCGTTTTTGCGCAGCCAATCTTCAAAAATGGCCGCCACGTCGCCGTTGAGGCGTATCATGGTGTGCCCGATGCCCAGGGCACCGCGCTCGGCAACGGCTTTGGCGATCCCGAAAATTTCGTGCTCGTTAAGACCGGGAATGATGGGCGCAAGCATCACAAAAACCGGGATGCCGTTGGCGCTTAGCACCTCCACGGTTTTTAACCTTTGCTGCACCGTGGCCGTCCGTGGCTCTAAAAAACGCCTCAGGTTTTCATCCAGCGTGGTGATGCTGATGGCCACCGTCACCAGTTTTTCAGAAGCGAGTTTGCGCAAAAGATCGAGATCCCGCAGGACCATGCTGTTTTTCGTGATCAAACCCACCGGATGCCTGTATTTCCAAAAAACCTCCAAACATGCTCGGGTGATACCGAAACGCCGCTCGGCAGGCTGGTATGCATCGGTATTGCCCGAAAACATGACCGGCGAGGCTTTCCACGATTTTTTCTTCAATTCCTTTTCCAACAGTTCGGCTGCGTTGCGTTTCACCAGAATTTTTTGCTCAAATTCCACACCTGCGCTGTAGCCCCAATACGGATGGGTGTTGCGGGCATAACAATACACACAGCCATGTTCGCAGCCTTGGTAAGGGTTCATGCTCCATTCCATGGGAATGTCCGGACTTTCCACCTTGTTCAGGATGGTTTTCGGGTGGGTTTCCAGGTATTCGGTTTGCAACTCCGGCGTTTCCCAGTCTGCCTCAGCCAAAGCCCAATCGATGGGTTCGATGTCGCGTTGGATCTTTTCGTACGGCGAAGCCGGGTTGATCTGGGCGCCGCGGCCTTTCAGGTAATTTTTTTGTTTCAAAACAAGACAATATTTGAAACAAATTTAAAACAAATGTTTTGAAAAACAAAACAATGCCCTAAACAAATGCACGTTGAGGTACAATACCTCGACGTGCCTCGGAGATGTCACCTCACGGGTTACGGAGATGTCATCTCGCCGTCGTACCTTCGCCGAGTCAATCTTAAGACACAACCATGCCTGACCAAACCAAAAAAGCCGTCGTCGTAGGCGCCGGTCTCGTAGGCTCCCTGTGGGCCGTTTTTCTCGCCCGCCGAGGCTACCATGTGGATGTTTTTGAACGCCGCCACGACATGCGCGCCGCCGGTTACCTGGGTGGCCGATCCATCAACCTCGCCATGAGCGAACGCGGCTGGAAAGCCGTGGAAATGGCAGGTATCCGCGAAAAAATTGAAAAAGTAGCCTTGCCCATGCCCGGACGTATGATGCACGCCGTGGACGGCGCATGTACCTACCAGCCTTACGGCAAAGAAGGGGAGGCTATTTACTCGGTCTCGCGCGGGGGGCTCAACCTCGAACTGCTCAACATCGCCGCCTCGTTTCCCAATGTGCATTTCCACTTCGAACACCGCTGCACGGAGGTGGACCTGCAAAAGCAGTTTATTTCCTTCGAAGACATGCGTACCGGCGAACACAAAATCATCGCCGCACCCCTGATTTTCGGGGCCGACGGTGCCTTTTCGGCCGTGCGTTATGCCCTGCAACGCACCGACAGGTTCAACTACACCCAGCAATACCTCGACCACGGCTACAAGGAGCTTAGCATCGCACCCAACGCCGATGGTTCGCACAAGATGGACCCGGGCGCCCTGCACATCTGGCCGCGCGGCAACTTCATGCTCATCGCCCTGCCCAACGCCGACGGCAGCTTTACCTGTACGCTTTTCCTCCCTTACGAAGGCGAAGTGTCGTTCGAACACCTTACGAACAACGACGCGGTGGATGCGTTTTTCAACAGCTACTTCGCCGATACGATGGCGCTGATGCCTGACTTAAAGGAGCAGTTTTTTGCCAACCCAACCCCGTCGATGTGCACCGTACAGTGCCATCCCTGGCAATGGCAAAACCGCATCCTGCTTATCGGTGACTCGGCGCATGCCATCGTACCGTTTTACGGACAGGGCATGAACGCCGGCTTTGAGGACTGCACCATCCTCGACGGCATGTACGAGCAGTACGGCGGCGACTGGTCTAAGATCATCCCCGAATTCGCGCACAAACGCGAGGCCGACGGCAACGCCATCGCCGAACTGGCCCTGCGCAACTTCATCGAAATGCGCGACAAAGTGGGTGATCCGAAATTTTTGCTTCGCAAAAAAATCGCCGCCCACCTGCATTCCAAACACCCGGATTTTATGCCCGTGTACTCCATGGTGTCGTTCAGCAACACGCCTTACCATGTGGCCCTGCGCGAAGACGACAACCAGGACCGGCTGTTTGAGCGCATCCTGGCAGTGGAAAACGTGGAGCAAAACTGGGACGGTGAGGAAGTGGAGCGCGTGTTCGCCGAATGGCGCGCCGCACAATGACCTTCGAAATCCTGTACGACGACGAACACATCGTCGCCATCAACAAACCCACCCACATCCTGGTACATCGAACCGGCATCAGCGAAGACCGTGTGTTTGTACTCCAATTGCTGCGCGACCAGCTCGGACAAAAGTTGTACCCGGCCCACCGGCTCGACCGCGCTACTTCGGGCGTGCTACTTTTCGGCAAATCTGCGCAGGCGGCAAGGGACCTGGGTTTGCAAATCATGGACAAATCTTTGGAGAAAAAGTACCTCGCCATCACACGCGGCCACGCCCCAGAAGAAACAATGATTGATTATCCGCTGGACGATCCCGAGAGCGGTCGAGGGCTCATGGAAGCACAAACGAAGTTCCGCCGTCTGGGCATTTCCACCATCGAAGCCGCTATTGGATTGCGGTATTCCACCGCCCGGTTTTCGCTGCTCGATGTGGAGCCTTTGACAGGCAGGCGTCAGCAGATTCGGCGGCATTTGAGCCATTTGCGGTACCCGATAATCGGGGATAAACGGCATGGCGATGTGAAGCAAAACGCGTATTTCCGGGATGTCTACGGCATAGAAAGGATGATGCTGCATGCTTTATCGCTTGGGTTCATACATCCGGTGAACGGCCAGGGTATAAAGCTTGAAGCTTCGTTGGATGCGGTTTTTTTAAGGGCTTTGGAAATTACGGAGTTGGCAGATTATTTACTTACCATGTAGTGCCGCATCCAGTGAATGACATACAGTTTCGCGGCCCTATTTTTCGCTTAATGTCGTTATTCGTCGGTTAAAATGTCCCGCATTTCGCCCTCCTCATGCCTAATTGAACAAAATATAGGTCTCGCCAAACTGTATGTCATTCATTAGACGCGGCACTAGTTTCACTGCGGAGTTACTCTGCGGAAAATGCAGAGTTTGTACAGCTCTGCGTTTTTCCTTTGCGCTACTCTGAGTAACTACGCGGTGCAATACGCGGCCAAACAAAACGCCAAATTTTAAAACATTTCGTCGAAAAAAAGTTTGTAAAATTTGGATAAATTAAAGCAAACGCTACCTTTATCCACACCTTACTCTATTTTCTCAAAACGAAATGTTTAAAA
>Ga0209181_10004773_pt1 | contig 19920 bp, 16 predicted proteins | sample MAT05_FD_187208 | JGI IMG/M metagenome (GOLD analysis project Ga0209181, IMG submission 187208) | Freshwater microbial communities from Lake Fryxell liftoff mats and glacier meltwater in Antarctica - MAT-05 (SPAdes) (version 2) | ecosystem: Environmental > Aquatic > Freshwater > Ice > Liftoff... | reverse complement strand
TGTAGGCACCAAGGGCAGCGCTGTTGTCACCGCTTGCAGTGCTGTAATAACCCGTGGCAGTTGCATTAATACCAACAGCACCGGCATAGGCTCCAACGGCGGTAGTGCCGAGACCATTGGCCACACTGTAGGCACCAAGGGCAGTGCTGTTGTCACCGCTTGCAGTGCTGTAATAACCCGTGGCAGTTGCATTGCTGCCAACAGCACCGGCATAGGCTCCAACGGCGGTAGTGCCGATACCATTGGCCGAACTGTAGGCGCCGAAGGCGCTGCTGAAATCACCGGTTGCAGTGCTGTAATAACCCGTGGCAGTTGCATTGGTCCCAGCTGCGCCAGCGTACGCACCCATGGCGCTCGTACCCGTGCCATTGGCTACACTGTAGGCGCCAATGGCACTGCTGTTGTCACCGGTTGCGGTACTGTAATAACCCGATGCAGTTGTATTGTTTCCAGTAGCACCGGCGTAGGCTCCGATTACCGTTGCACCAATGCCGCCCGCAATGCTGTACGCGCCAATGGCTATGCTGAAATTACCCGAAGCGTCCGCAAAGGAACCGCAGGCCAGAGCATAAGTGCCCAGTGAGGTAGCACCACCATCCAAGCCCCCGTTAAGGTCGCAGACATCACCCGCATATGCCATTGGGGCCGATAGCGCCAACAATATTCCCATCACAAGATGTTGGCGAATGTTTGCCCGGCGAACACTGTATTTAGTATTACTTTTCATAATAGAACCTCTTATTTTTAGAATGATTTCGTACATTACAAAGAAAGTGGATACGCGGCTTCAGTAATGGTCGGCTCAACTACGGCAACAGGCATTGGACGATTACCTGCGCCAACTCTACATCCGCCGTGGAGACAAAGATATTAACTCTGTCGCAGTGTGGCCTCCCGTTCAGTTAGCTTGGGTGCAAGGAGAATGGCAACATATTTTTACGAGCACGGCATGATTACCTGCAGTGAGGCACCGGCAGTATCAAGCCGATTGATGTGAATGATATGTTTCAAAGCATCAATTGAATTCGATGATGGAGTCTGCTCGTTATTTCGGGCGCAATGAAATACCTTTCAGGAGCATATTCTTGGCAGCAATAATACTTCGCTAATAATTTCGGAATTGCATTCCAGTGACTGAGAGCCTTATTAGAAGCATTGTTTGTTTTATTTTTAACCGTTTGGTTTTTCTTCAAATCCGGACGTATTGTTGAATCAAATAAGCTATGAAAATTACCGATCGAAATAGAAATAGAAATCGAATTTTAGTAGTTAATCCAGCACCTTCAATCCCATCTGCGCCAACAGCGTGGTCATCTGTCCGGCATGTATGGCCTGTTCACTGGAGGCATTACCTTGTTGCGCGCGCTTGGCAACACCTTGAGCAATGGCGGCGAGGCGAAAAAAACAAAAAGCTAAAACAAAATGCCAATCTTCTGGAATATCACGACCAGTCAGTTGAGCATAGCGCTCCAGAATTTTTTTTTCGCTTGGTATGCCCAGTTCTTTGCGATTCAATCCTGCGAGACCCGGCAATGCCGGATTGCGCGGTAGGCGCAATGCCATGCAGAAATACCCCAGGTCAGCCAAAGGATGCCCGAGCGTTGATAATTCCCAATCAACTATTGCATTGATTTGCGGTTTGTTTTTGGCAAACATCAAATTATCAATTCGGAAGTCACCATGCACTAAGGCAATACTGCCGTCATCGTCGGGGCAGCGCAGTGGCAGTATTTCAATTAACTGGTTCATGGCATCAATATCATCAGTTTCGGCCGCTCGATATTGTTCTGACCAGCGGTTTATCTGCCGGGAAAAATAATTGCCGGGTTTTCCGTAATCTGCTAAGCCGACTGATTCAATGTCGATGGAGTGCAATGCCGCCATGGTTTTTAAAATGGCATCGTAGTAATCGCCACGCCGTGCCGGATTGAAATCCGGAAGCGACGGGTCCCAGAAAATATCGCCATCTATAAATTCCATCAAATAAAACATTGAACCGATAATAGTGTCGTCTTTGCAAAGATGGTAAGGCTTTGCGACCGGCACCTTGCTGCCATGCAATGCCGTTAGCACACGGAACTCGCGATCCACGGCATGCGCCGATGCCAATAATTTTCCCGGTGGTTTACGGCGCAACACATAACTGCCACTTTCAGTTTGCAACAAATACGTCGGGTTGCTTTGACCGCCCTTGAATTTTTTTGAAGTCAAGGGCCCGCGAAAACCGTCGAGGTGTTTTTCGAGGTAGATGGCAAGTATTTCGTCGTCGAGGTCGAGAGTTGTCATTGGCATGTCTCTGAGTATTTATTTTTCTGATGCTATCGTATTTCTGGAAAATCAGATCGCCGCTAAAGCCGCTCCAACAAAAATTGTTCAGGGTTTTAGCATTGAGCGTGCAAGTGATGCGATATGCACTTCATCAGGGCCGTCGGCCAATCGCAAGCAGCGTGCTCCGACAAACGCATGCGCAAGGAAGGGGTCTTGCAAACCACCGGCGCCATGCATTTGAATGGCGCGGTCAATCACATTGCAGGCCATGCGCGGGGCAATGATTTTAATCATGCCGATCTCGTCTTTTGCCGTTTTATTATTGCCTTGATCAAGCATCGCCGCCGCATTTAAGGTAAGTAAACGTGCCTGTTCTATTTCGCAGCGAGACAAGGCAATGGCTTCCTGAGCCATGCCTTGTGCTCCGAGCGGCTTGCCGAATGCAACACGGGTTTGTGCCCGATGAATCATCATTTCCAATGCGCGTTGCGCCAGACCAATCAAGCGCATGCAGTGATGAATACGGCCGGGGCCAAGCCTTGCTTGAGCCAAGGCAAAACCGCTGCCTTCGGTCTGGATTAAATTTTCTTTCGGCACTCGCACATTTTCGAAATTTAATTCGACATGGCCACTTGGAGCATCATCAAATCCGAAAGCTTCTAGCGCACGCACAACCTGCAATCCGGGCGTATCCATCGGAACGAGAATCATCGAGTGCTGTGAATGTTTGTCGGCCTCGGGATTGGCAACCCCCATCACGATTAAAATTTTGCAGCGCGGATCGCCGGCACCGGTAATCCACCATTTGCGGCCATTGAGCACATAATTTTCGCCGTCGCCGTGAATGCGCAATGCAATATTGGTGGCATCCGAAGAAGCAACGTCGGGCTCGGTCATCGCGAAAGCCGAGCGAATGTCACCATTGAGTAGCGGTGTCAGCCATGCGGTTTTTTGTTCGGCGCTGGCAAAATGCGCGAGCAATTCCATATTGCCGGTATCGGGCGCATTGCAGTTGAATACTTCGGACGCCCACAACACGCGGCCCATTTGTTCAGCCAATGGTGCGTAATCAAGATTGGTCAAGCCCGCACCATGGGTCGGTTCAGTTTTTTGGGGTGGAAGAAATAAATTCCAGAGCCCAACTTTTTTTGCTTGGTTTTTAAGGCTCTCAATAACGGGCGCGGTGGTCCAGCGTTTCATCGGGTCGGCGTCCCAGGCCGCCACTTCCTTTTCTGCCGGATACACATGCGCTGCCATGAAGCTAGCCAGTTGTAACTGAAGTTCCACGGCGCGCGGAGAAAAATTGAAGAGAGAGTTCATGGTTTAATCCTGAAAGTCAGTACACGATCTTGTGCAGCATAATTCAAATGTACGCTAACCGAAGTATCTGCAACAGCTGCCCCTGTTAAAAGCTAGAGCACGGCGCAGGGGACTTCAGATACAAAGTTTTTTCAAGCCTGATATCACTAGTCCCCAGTCCCCAGTCCCATTTAAAAATACGTCCACATATCCTTTGCATTATGTAAGTGCGGGAGCGCGTTCCACATTCCCAGGCGCCATTGTTTGTCGCGCGCATGAAACTCGCTTAAGGCCGAGTTGCGTAAGGAGATATTTAAATCGATAGCGCGATGATCGGGCACTTCAAGCGCCGCTTGTGCGATTCGCGAAATCAGACCACCCGAACTGACGACCAGGGTTTCACCTTCTGTCACATCGTGCAGACGCGTCGCAGCTTGGCGTGCACGGGCGCCAAAGTTATTCCAGCTTTCGGGCAAATCGCCAAGGCTATTATTCATCCATGCAAGAAGCGCCTCATACACCATGGCGCCGGTAGCCCGGGTCTCGCCACTTGCGGCTGCCTTCACCACGGAGCTATCGGCATTTTTTTGCATAAACGCAGCGAACACGCTGCCGTGATCAAACTCGTTTAAGTCGGCATCTATGTCGGCTTTTGGCAACGAAATGCCGCGTTCTTGATAGGCCTTTGCAATGCCGTCCAGCGTTTGCTTATGGCGATGCATGCCACCGATGCGAACATGCGAAAATTGATGCTGATGGTCGGCAAGCCAAAGACCCAAATGATAGGCCTGAAGATGCCCACGCTCGGACAATTCATCGTAATTGGCCTTGCCGAAACTGGCTTGTCCATGGCGCACCATTAATAAAGTCACTGGCTAAAAAATTCCTGGAAAAAAGTCATGCGCATGGGTTTTTGTTTTTCAATTTGGGCAGTGATTTCAAAATTAATCGATTCGTTAGCCTCGATATTTAATTCACCCAAATAGTAAACCTCGCCATTATCTTTGGTGAGCTGCATATTGATATCGCTGCGCGCACCGCTTTTGCGAATAGCCGTGGCGCTAATTTCGGCAGGCAAGGTTTTGTCTTTGCCTGGGGTTCCTTCGCGCACCACGATGTGTAATAGCACCCGTGATGCAGACCGGGTGATGCCGTATTGCTGGGCTACTTGCGCATTGAGTTGCGAACTCACCATGGCATTGGCGTAAATACGGATATCACCGGATTTTAGAAATTGCGCGCCAACACCACTGGCAGCCAGCATCATTAACAGGGCGAATACAATGCCTGGTAATTTCGCCGTGTTTTTCGTCTTCATGAATAGGCCTCGATTAGCAGGAATGCCGATGCTGTTACCGCAGCTAGGACGATTGCCCCGGCTAGTAAGTAAGTCATGCGGCCACTCATTTGATTGATGAAAAGCTTTGTAAAATGGTAGGAAATGATTGTGAAGATGATTCCAAAAAACGTACCCAGCGAAAAGATATACAGGGGCTCATGAAGGTCGAGCGAAGACGCCAGCAATATACCAAACACGACACCGACAATGCTCGCCAACAGCCATAAAATGTAATTGGTAATGGTATGCATTAATCAATCGTTGGCCGCGGACAATTCACGTCCGCGTTGCGTGGCGGCTTCAATGGCATTGCTGACGATGTTGCGAAAACCCTGTGCTTCAAAACTTTCAATGGCCGCAGCCGTGGTGCCACCGGGTGAAGTAACGCGTTGACGCAAGACTTCGGCAGGTTCTGCGGTTTCGCTCAACATGCGCGCCGCGCCCAGCAATGTTTGGTTAGTCAATGCGCGCGCTGCTTCTGCCGATAAGCCTTGCGCTACGCCCGCCGCTTGCATGGCTTCGGCCAGCAAAAAAACATAAGCCGGGCCGCTGCCCGATACTGCGGTCACCGCGTCCATCAGGTTTTCATTTTCAATCCAGACCGTAATGCCCGTTGCCTGCATCAATTCCTGAGCGTGCTGTTTTTGTTCCGCGCTGACACGGGTATTCGCGAATAGACCGCTGGCGCCTGCGCCGAGCAATGCCGGCGTGTTGGGCATAATTCGTACTACCGGCATATTGCCGCCCAACCATAAATCCAATTGTTGCGAAGTAATGCCGGCCGCAATCGAGACAATCAGAGGCTTATTGGCTTGTGCTAGTGGCGATAATTGCTCACATACACTTTTCATTACTTGCGGCTTGACGGCGAACAGCCAGATATTGGTCGTCGCACAAGCGTCGGCATTATCACTAAAAGTGGCCACCGAGAAATCTTTCGCCAACGCTTCTGCCAATACGACAACCGGTTCGGAAACTTTGATTTTTTCCGCTGCCACCCCATTTTGAATCAGGCCGCCAATCAGGCTGCGTGCCATATTGCCGCCGCCGATAAAAGTAATGTTTATATTGGAATGTGAGGGCATGGGAGAGGATTCTTTTGAGTTGGAAATCATTATGGTCTGCCGGCGAAGTCGGGCGCTAGGTTTTTCGTGCGCCAAATAGGGCCGAGCCAATACGTACTAGTGTCGATCCTTGCTCGATAGCGAGTTCAAAATCATCACTCATGCCCATCGACAGCGTGTCACATTCGGGGTAACGGGTTTTTAGTTGTTCAAACAGGCTGTTTAATTCCTGAAAACCGGCACGACGTTTTTCTAGGTCGGGCGAGGGTTCGGGAATGGCCATCAAGCCACGAAGTTTTAAGTGAGGCGCGTTGACTATCGCTTCAGCTATCGAGCCGATGTCGGCAGGCGAGCAGCCCGACTTGCTGGCTTCGCCATCAATATTGACTTGAATGAGTAGGTTTAAGGGGTCGCTCTGTACAGGTCGGTAACGATTCAAGGGCTCGACCAGTTTGAGTCGGCTCAGGCTTTGTATCCAATCGAAATTAACGGCTGCCTCGGCACATTTGTTTGATTGTAGCGGGCCAATAAGATGCCATTCGAGCTTTAAATCTTGCAGTTCCCTCTGTTTAGCCAAGGCTTCCTGCACGTAATTTTCGCCGAAAGCATGTTGACCCAAGGCGGCCAAGTCACGCACAGCCGAGGCTGACTGCTTTTTGGAAACCGCCAGTAACTGCGCTGCCTGTGGCCGTTCGGCGGCGTGATTGGCGTTATCTATTTGGTGCAGGATTTTGCGAAAGGCTAGGTCTAACGGATTATTCATGCTGGGGATTGTTGAGTTCGTCGAGAGGGTTATACTGCCCTGAGGACATAGCTTGTGCCACCATACGACTAGCACTTTAGGGGAGATTGGCAATGGATATCGCAGAATTACTGGCTTTTTCGGTAAAAAACAAAGCCTCGGATTTACATCTTTCTGCGGGCTTGCCGCCGATGATTCGTGTTGATGGTGACGTGCGCCGCATCAATATTCCGGCGCTGGATCACAAGCAAGTGCATTCCCTTGTTTACGACATCATGTCGGACAAACAGCGTCGCGATTATGAAGAATTTCTTGAAGTCGATTTCAGCTTCGAAATTCCCGGGCTCGCCCGTTTCCGGGTCAATGCCTTCAATCAAAATCGTGGCGCCGGCGCCGTGTTTCGTACCATTCCAAGCCAAATTCTGACGCTGGAAGAGCTGGCCTGTCCGAAAATCTTTCAGGAATTAATCAATCAGCCGCAGGGCCTGATTCTGGTAACCGGGCCCACGGGTTCCGGTAAATCCACCACGCTGGCGGCGATGGTCGATCATGTGAATAAAAACGAGTTTGGCCATATTCTGACGGTCGAAGATCCGATTGAATTCGTGCATACCTCGCAAAAATGCCTGATGAACCAACGCGAAGTGCATCGCGACACCCACGGTTTTAATGAAGCCCTGCGTTCGGCACTGCGAGAAGACCCCGACTATATTCTGGTCGGCGAGTTACGCGATCTGGAAACCATTCGTCTGGCACTCACCGCCGCCGAAACCGGCCATCTTGTGTTCGGTACTCTTCACACCAGCTCTGCCGCCAAAACCGTGGATCGGATTATCGACGTGTTCCCTGCCGGTGAAAAACCGATGGTGCGCTCGATGTTGTCGGAATCGCTGCGGGCGGTGGTTTCACAGTCCTTGCTGAAGAAAGTCGGTGGTGGCCGTATTGCCGTTCATGAAATTATGGTCGCGGTGCCCGCCATCCGTAACTTGATTCGTGAAGACAAGGTGGCACAGATGTATTCGGCCATTCAGACCGGGCAAAACTACGGAATGCAGACGCTCGATCAAAACCTGCTCGATTTCGTCAAGCGTGGCTTGGTGACCAAGAATCAGGCGCAGGAGTACGCCAAAGACAAGCGTATTTTCGATTAAACGACGGTTTCGGGACATGCCGCAGTCGGGTATTCACTTCGATTCATTTATCTAAACGTGAATGAATCGAAACCTGCCCAGTGGGGCCTTGCCAATGGGCAGACGCAATGCCCGAGTTGCGGTATCTTAGACAGACCTGAAAGAAGCGGTCGCTCCGGCGTTCGTTTCATCACTCACGGAGTTGGCCATGAGCAGCATTGATTTCACCTCGTTTCTTAAATTGATGGCGCATAAAAAAGCGTCCGATCTTTTTATTACCGCAGGCGTGCCGCCTTCAATGAAGGTGAATGGCAAGCTTTCGCCTATTACCCAAAACCCGCTTACGCCGCAGCAAAGCCGTGATCTGGTATTGAACGTCATGAGCCCGGCCCAGCGCGAAGAGTTTGAAAAAACCCATGAGTGCAACTTCGCCATTGGTGTATCTGGCGTCGGTCGCTTCCGCGTTAGCTGTTTCTACCAACGCAACCAAGTTGGCATGGTGTTGCGTCGTATCGAAACCCGTATTCCGACCATTGAAGAATTAAGCTTGCCGGCCGTCATCAAAACATTAGCGATGACCAAGCGCGGCATCATTTTGTTTGTCGGCGCGACCGGTACCGGTAAATCGACCTCGCTGGCGGCCATGATCGGTTACCGCAACATGAACTCGTCCGGCCACATCATTACTATTGAAGACCCGATCGAATTCGTCCACAAACACGAAGGTTGCATCATCACCCAGCGTGAAGTCGGCATTGATACCGACAGCTGGGAAATGGCGCTGAAAAATACCTTGCGACAAGCCCCCGACGTGATCATGATCGGCGAAATTCGTACCCGCGAAGGCATGGACCATGCGGTCGCCTTCGCCGAAACCGGTCACTTGGTACTGTGCACATTGCATGCTAACAACGCCAATCAGGCATTGGACCGGATGATCAACTTCTTCCCGGAAGATCGCCGGAGTCAATTGCTAATGGATTTGTCGTTGAACCTGAAAGGCATCGTCGCGCAACAGCTGATACCGACACCGGACGGTAAAGGTCGCCGCGTTGCGATGGAAATTTTGCTCGGCACCCCGCTGATTCAGGATTACATCCGCGAAGGTGAAATTCACAAGATCAAAGAGGTGATGAAAGAATCGACCAACCTCGGCATGAAAACCTTTGACCAGGCATTGTTTGAGCTGTATCAGGCAGGCGAAATTTCTTATGAGGACGCCTTGCGCTACGCCGATTCAACCAATGAAGTCCGCTTGAAAATCAAACTGGCACAAGGTGGCGATGCTCGCTCCTTGGCGCAAGGTATGGATGGTGTGGAGTTGTCGGAGGTTAAGTAATTGCCACATTTTAATGGTGCAAAAAGCCGGGCGATGCCCGGCTTTTTACATCGGCAATCGAAAAAACGGTAAAACCGCGGCTTCGGCTTCCGGGTCCCAGCTTGACCAGCTATGCTGTTAAAAACCGCCGGGATGACGTTCTTTTTTGTGCAAATCAGCGCCGGGGGCTAAAATACCGTCATGTCGTCCAGCTCATCGCTTACTGCCCACTTCCTGATTGCCATGCCGGCGATGGACGATCCCAATTTCGCCCAAGGCGTCACTTTGCTGTGCCAGCATAATGACGAAGGTGCGATGGGTTTGATGATTAACCGGGTTTCTGAATTCACCCTTGGCGAAGTGCTGGAACAAATGCAGATCGTCACCGAATCAAAACAATTGGCGGATATTCCGGTATTAATCGGTGGGCCAGTGCAGCCCGATCGCGGTTTCGTATTGCATGACGACCCACGGGAATGGAGTTCGACACTGCGTTTTGGCAACGGCCTTGCCGTCACGACGTCGCGCGACATTCTCGAAGCGATGGCCAAAGGCGAAGGCCCTAAAAATGCCGTAATTACCCTCGGCTATGCCGGTTGGACAGCAGGTCAACTGGAAGAAGAAATTGTCGCCAATGCCTGGCTTACGGTAGAAGCCGATCAGGCAATTTTATTTCACACACCCATTACTGATCGCTGGCAAGCGGCTGCAAAAAGCCTGGGTATTAATCTTGCGCAAGTGACCGATTATTCGGGGCGAGCCTGATGAGTATTACCACCGTTCTCGGTTTTGATGTCGGCGCCAGACGAATTGGTATTGCCGTTGGTAACTGTATTTCGATGAGTGCGCGCGAAGTCGGTGTGCTGGATGTGTTCGATAATCAAATCGATTGGCCGAGTTTGAATCGCTGGATAAAAGAATGGATGCCGCAGGCGCTTGTCGTGGGCGACCCGCAAACACTGGATGGCGGTGACCAAGCCTCGCGCCAGCGTGCACGTAAATTCGCGATAGAAATTGGCAAGCGTTATCAATTGCCGGTCGAGCAAATCGACGAGCGTAATTCTTCGATTGAAGCGGCGCAGCGTTTTGCGCAAGCACGCCGTGATGGTACAAAAAAGCGTCATCAAGCCGCCAGCCTGGATGCTTTGGCAGCGGTCATTATTGTGGAGCGCTGGTTGAACGAACCGGCGGCGCGTACTTCGATAGATCCAGTTTCAAACAATCCATCTGTAAATTCTTCTACAAACTATTCCTCCGGTGTGGAGCCAGCATGAGCCTGCAATTTTTTCCCGATGGTCGTTTCAAACATTTTCTAAGTCTCGAAGATGTTCCGGCGGCCACTCTGGAAAACCTACTTGATGACGCGCAAGAGCTGCGTGCCAATGCCTTAGGCGGAACCGCGTTGCGGCAGCTTTTATCGGGTAAGACGGTGTGCAATCTTTTCTTTGAAAACTCGACCCGTACCCGCAGCTCGTTTTTGCTTGCCGGCCAGCGTTTGGGGGCCGATGTGTTTACTTTCGATGCATCGACCTCGTCTGGGAAAAAAGGCGAAACTGACATCGATACACTGAAAAATCTGGAAGCGATGGGCGTCAATACTTTCGTCATTCGGCATTCCGAAAATGGGGCGGTAGAAAAACTTGCCGCCGCCGCCAATGAGGGCACCAGTGTGATTAATGCCGGCGATGGCCACCATCAGCACCCGACCCAGGGTTTGCTGGACATGCTCAGCATTCGTCAAACCAAAGGCAATGATTTTTCGAAACTGAAAATATTGATTGCCGGTGACATCAAACACTCGCGTGTTGCACGTTCTGATTTGAATGCCTTGCGAACATTGAATACAGGTGAAATTCGCGTTTGCGGCCCCGCCAGCTTATTGCCTACTGACGGCACCATTGATAGCTGCACACGCTATGAAAATTTTGATCAAGCGATAAAAGACGTCGATGTTGTCATGATGCTGCGCCTGCAACGCGAACGCATGGAAGAAGGTTTGGTCGCTTCGCTTGACGGCTATTTTCAGGACTATGGTTTGACACAAAAACGCTTGGCTTCGGCAAAGCTGGATGCCATTGTTATGCACCCCGGCCCGATGAATCGCGGTGTCGAAATTGCCGATGAAGTCGCCGACGGCCCGCAGTCGATTATCTTGCCGCAGGTGAGCAATGGCGTGGCGGTAAGGATGGCGGTGTTGAAAGCCCTGCTGACCTAGTTTTATTTTTCACGTAGGGGCGCTGCTTGCTGCGCCCACAGGTTGTCGCGGCGTTCGGGCGCAGCAAGCAGCGCCCCTACTATCAAAAAGTTTCCAAATCACCGCCACCAAAATCCCAAGTGCGGGTGATATGCAATACATCAATGTTGTCGGCAGTTTTTGGTAGCGGTGCAAACGGTTCGGTGAGTCGCACAATCTTCATGGCGGCTTGATCAATAATCACCACACCACTGGGTTTGTTCAAAACAATATCTTCCACGCTACCATCTTTGCGAATCGCCACAGTCATGGTTAACTTTCCCGACAAGTTTTTAATGCGCGCCTGCTCGGGGTAATTGGCATTGCCGACGCGTTCTACTTTTTGCACCCAGTCGCGCATATACGATGCGTATTCATAAGCCTGCGTGCTGGCAGAAATAAATTTACGCTTTGGGCGCTTGGCGTAGAGTTCTTGCTTACGCTCGATTTCTGCAGCCAGGCGCGCCATTTCCAAGCTTTGCTGCATTAACTCGCGCCCAGTAGGAAGTTTTTGCGGCGTGGTAACGGGATGTTCTTCCGGCTTGACCGCTTTGATAACACTAGCGGCTGTCGTACTGAGAACCCGCTCTTTGGGGTCAGGCTCAAGTACTGGCGCCTGTTTCGTCATCAAAATCGGCGCGACCCCGGGTTCCGGCTTGGGTACGCTGGCTAACTGGGTGTCACGTGGTCGGCGGGCTTCGTCCTTATCACCACCACCTTTATTATTGGCTTGAGCAATAAAATCGGCATCTTTCGGCGCTTCGGTGGTCTGGGTTTCGGTCAGGATAACGTCCAGCGTTGGCATGACCGGTGCTGCATCCTCCAGACTAAAGCCAACGCCGAGAATCACCACGCCATGCAAAATTGCAGCCAAGGCCAAGGTAGCGCTTAGACGCTCATTGGGGCCGATTTTGGGTGCTATGGGTGGCGCCTGATATTCGGGCACCTCAGATGCTGTGTCAGGATTGCCGGTCAAGTCGTACCTCAATGGCGTCAAACAATTGGCCTGCAATATTCAAGCCGAATTGCTTATCCAATTCGCGAATACAGGTGGGGCTGGTCACATTAACCTCGGTCAGATAGTCGCCGATCACGTCTAATCCGACAAAAATCATGCCGCGTCGTTTCAATTCGGGGCCAACTTGGGCCGCGATCCAACGGTCACGCTCACTCAACGGGCGACCTTCACCACGTCCGCCGACGGCTAAGTTCCCCCTAAAATCAGTGCCTTGCGGAATTCTGGCGAGGCAATAAGGCACCGGCTCACCATCTATCAACAAAATACGTTTGTCGCCAGAAGTTATTTCAGGGATATAACGCTGCGCCATTGTCAGTGCTCGGCCGCCATCAGTTAGCGTCTCGATAATCACATTGAGATTGGTGTCATTGTGGCTGGAGCGGAATATGGAACGCCCACCCATGCCGTCCAGGGGCTTTAAAACCACTTCGCCATGGGTAGCCACAAATGCCTTGAGTTCGTCCTTGTCACGGCTAACCAGAGTCTCGGGGCAGCATTGCGGGAATAAGAGAGCGGCGAGTTTTTCGTTCAGATCACGCAAGCCTTGCGGGTCATTCACTATCAGCACGCCGTCTTTTTGCGCGAAGCTAAGAATAATACTGTCATGTAAGTAATGGGAATCGACCGGCGGGTCGGTACGCATCAGCACCACGTGGGTGTCAGTCAGCGGTTTTGCTTCAAAGGCGCCGAGCTCAAACCAGTTTTCCTTGCGGTCGAATACGGTCAACAACGCCATTTGCGCCCAAGCCTTACCGCTTCGAACATTCAAGCTCTGAGGTTTGATGTAATAGAGTGCATAAGCGCGCTGCTGCGCTTCGAGCAACATGGCGAAGGTAGAATCTTTCGTCGTGTTGATCGCGTTAATCGGGTCCATGACAACAGCACAAGCAATCGACATTCCAAGACTCCAGCTTCAAGAAGGTGTAGCCTAACAGGGCTAAGAGCCAAGGTGCAGAGTGTCACGTTTTGTTAAAAAAGTGCTTAGAAGGCTTGACACCTTAACGGGTGATTGGGATATAAGTCAGTGTGTAAATGCCAGACATGGCGCCTGAAACAGGGAATGGGGATTGAGATGGAAGACAACAACCTGACCGGCTTGCGTGTCATGGTCATCGACGACTCGAAGACGATTCGTCGAACTGCGGAAACTTTGTTGAAAAAAGAAGGCTGTGACGTTGTCACCGCAACGGATGGTTTTGAGGCGTTGTCAAAAATTGCCGACCATCAGCCACAAGTTGTTTTTGTCGATATCATGATGCCGCGTTTGGATGGTTATCAAACCTGCGCCCTGATCAAAAACAATCAAATGTTTAAAGGCATTCCGGTGATCATGCTTTCATCGAAAGATGGCTTGTTCGATAAAGCCCGCGGTCGCATTGTGGGTTCGGATGAATACTTGACCAAACCGTTTACTCGTGACGAGTTGCTGACCGCTATTCGTAAATACGTGAAATCGAGCTGAGGCGGGCATGTCGAAAAATAATCCAACACGCTTAAGTTCCTTTGACGTTCTGCAAGATTACGAACAGCGTTCCCTGGTGCATGCACCGGGTCGCCCGGAAATGATTGAAGCAGCAGGGCACTGGCGTGGCGTGGGTTATCGCTTGGGTAAGCGCCGTTTCGTTTCTTCGTTCGATGAAATTGTCGAAATTATTACTTTGCCGAGCGTCACCGCCGTACCAGGAGCCAATCCTTGGATGCTAGGCGTGGCCAATGTACGCGGTAGCTTGTTGCCAGTCGTCGATTTAAAACAATTTCTTGAAGGCGAGCGCACCGTGCTGCACGACGGTCAACGGGTTCTGGTCATTCGTCAGGCCGGTGGCAATGTCGCGGTCTTGATTGATGAACTATTCGGGCAGCGTACTTTTAATGACACCCACAGTGTTGAGCTAGAAGAGCAATACGAAGGGCGTTACAGCAATTTTGTTAGTCAGATTTACCAATTAAACGATTCACAATGGGGTGTGTTCAACATGTCTTTGCTGACACGCACACCAGAATTTCGGCAGGCTGTCCTATGAAGGCGGCTTCTAATGTTTTTTTATGGGGTGAGGTTTAACTATGAGCAGCAAATTTAGCTCGTTATCGAACAAAGTGTCGGGTTTCGGGACCCGAATCTGGGCCATTATTCTGGTGGTGTCATTGTTGGTGTTTCTTGCTAACTTCTTGGTGGCTGCCAGATTCAACGGACAGGAAAACAGCGCGCGCGCCTTGAGTGCCGAGATACAAGTGCTTTCGTACAAACTGGCGAAGTATTCGCAGGAATCGGTGGAAGGTAAAACCGAAGCTTTCGAGGAATTCCAGGCAACCAAGGCACGCATCGCCGTCATCGTGAAGGCCTTGAATGAAGGCAGTCTTGGCGAAGGTGTTGTGGCTTACAAAGGCAGCTTGAATGCGCCGGGCGTAAGTTCAGCCCTGACCAAGGTGACCGACACCTGGACCCGTATGTCGAAAGACGCCGACCGGATTTCGCAAAGCCAGAAGCAAATTCTGGAATTTTCCGATAACGCCGACAGCTTCACTGCCCGTATCCCGCAAATCTCTGCCCGACTCGACGAGGTGGTTCGTCAAATGGCCGATAGCGGTTCGTCTTCAACACAGATCAATCTGGCCAACCGCCAGATCGTGTTGGCCGATCGGATGTCGCGTCGTGTAACAGAAATCCGGGCCGGCGGCGATAACGCGATTACCGCAGCCGACGCTCTGGCACGTGACTCCTCGGTGTTCAAACAGGTATTGGAAGGCTTGCAAAAAGGTAATAGCACGATGGGGATCAGTCAGGTTTCCTCCGCTACTGCCGCCACTGCCGTAGGCGCGGTCGAAAAGTTGTACGGCGATTCGCAAAAAGAAATGGACTCCATCCTGCAAGCTTCGACCGACTTGTTCGAAGTGCAACAATCCAATGCGCAAATTTCTGCCGATTCCAACACGCTGGAAGAAACTTCCAAAGCCTTGCTGGACTCGTTCGATACCATTTCATTCAAACGCTTTTTCCCTAACAATTACTGGGCCATTGGTTCTGGCTTGTTTGCATTGTTCGCACTGGTCGGTTTGTTGAGAACCACTTCGGCCGCACAACGCGTGCAGTTGAGCGAAACCAAGCAAATCAACCAACGTAACCAAGAAGCTATTTTGCGCTTGCTGGACGAAATCGGTTCGCTCGGTGAAGGTGATCTGACGGTAAAAGCGACAGTGACCGAAGACATTACCGGCGCCATCGCGGACTCCATCAACTTCGCCGTGGATCAATTGCGATCCTTGGTATCGACCATTAACGAAACTGCCGTGCAAGTCGCTGCTGCTGCCCAAGAAACCCAGGCAACGGCGATGCATCTGGCCGAAGCTGCGGAACATCAGGCGCAACAGATTACTTCGGCTTCGCAACAAATTAACTCGATCGCGACCTCTATCGACCAAGTATCGAAAAACTCCGCCGAGTCGGCCGACGTGGCATCGCGCTCCGTGCAAATTGCTGCAAAGGGCGCCGACGTTGTGCGTCAGACGATTCAGGGCATGGACAATATCCGTGACCAGATCCAAGAAACCTCCAAACGTATTAAACGACTGGGTGAAAGCTCGCAGGAAATTGGTTCGATCGTGGAACTGATTAACGACATCGCCGAACAAACCAACATTCTTGCTCTTAACGCCGCTATTCAGGCGGCCTCCGCCGGTGAAGCAGGCCGCGGCTTCGCCGTGGTGGCCGACGAAGTGCAACGACTCGCTGAACGCGCGTCCAATGCGACCAAGCGAATTGAAGCACTGGTTCAAACCATTCAATCCGATACCAACGAAGCCGTGAGTTCGATGGAACAAACGACGGCCGAAGTGGTTTCCGGTGCACGCCTGGCAGAAGACGCCGGCTTGGCACTCGGCGAGATTGAAAAGGTGTCGAACGATCTTGCAGATCTGATTCAAAACATTTCGACTGCCGCCCGTCAACAATCTACTGCTGCAACGAATATCACTGCAACGATGTCCGTGATTCAGGAAATTACGACACAGACCTCGCAAGGTGCCAGCCAAACCGCTGATTCGATTGGTAACTTGGCGCAGCTCGCTGCAGATTTACGTCGTTCGGTAGCCGACTTTAAATTGCCAGGCTAAGGCTTGGTCATTTTGGGATGGATTTTTTGAATGCTGGTTTAAACGAGTTGTTTGGTTTGCCAAACAGCTCACCATGAGGACCTCGGCATGAGGCTGCACGACAATAACGATTTCACCACACTCACCTGGGTAAAGCCGGAACTTGACGAAACCCTTCGTCAAGCTCGCAATGCTTTAACGATTTACGTCGAAGAAGGTGAAGACCCCACACAGTTGAAAGACTGCGCTTCATTCCTGCATCAAGTGCAGGGTACGCTTCGCATGGTCGAGCTCTACGGCGCGGCCATGGTGGCCGAAGAAATGGAGCAATTAAGCAAAGCCCTGATCGACGGTAAAGTCGAAAAGCGCGACGATGCTTACGGCGTTTTGATGCAGGGCATTGTGCAACTGCCGGATTATCTGGAACGTCTGCAAACAGGTCATCGCGACATTCCGATTGTGCTGCTGCCTTTGCTCAATCAACTGCGTGCTAGTCGTGGTGAACAAGGTTTGTCGGAAAGTGTGCTGTTCTCGCCCGATTTGTCGCGGCCCTTGCCCGATTCTGCCAAAGGCCCCAGTGAACCATTGCAGAGCGATGAATTGTCGCGTCGTGCTGACACTTTGCGTAATTTATTCCAAGGCGCTTTGCTACGCTGGTTAAAAGACGACAACAGTGCAAGCAACATCAAAGACATGACCGATGTTTGCGATCAATTAGTTCCGATTACTTTTTCCGAGCCAGCACGTCGTTTGTTTTGGGTGGCTTCCGGCACGCTGGATGCTTTGAGCAAAGGTGCATTTCAAGCCAGCAATCAGCTGAAACAATCACTGGGTAAAGTTGAGCGCGAAATCAAGCGCTTGGCAGAAGGCGGTGACGACGCTTTCCGCAGCGATCCGCCTATCGAATTAACGCGCCAGCTACTTTATTTCGTAGCCCATGAAGCCACCGAAGTCGGTCGTATTGGTGAAATCCGCGAAGTCTTTGGTTTGAATGACAATGTGCCTAACGCTGCCGAACTTGCGCATGCGCAAGGCAGTTTGACTGGCCATAATCGTGCCTTGCTAGCAACGGTAGCGGTGGCCATCAAAGAAGATTTGATGCGGGTAAAAGACTCACTGGATCTGCATCTGCGCACACCCAACGCCGCTTCTTCTGACTTGAATTCTCAGGTCGATGCACTTGACCGTGTGGGTGACACACTCGGCATGCTCGGTCTTGGTGTTGCCCGTCGTGTGGTACAAGAACAACGCACTGCAATTAACGATGTCGTTTCTGGCCAGCGCAAAGCCGACGAAGCCACTTTGCTCGATATTGCCGGTGCTCTGCTTTATGTTGAAGCGTCGCTTGACGATCAGGTAGCGCGTCTCGGCCAGGACGATAGCGCAAATGCTGCCACTGGTGTCGGTACTTCCTTACCCAGTTCGGAAGCACGTAAAGTGCTTGATGTCTTGCTTAAAGAAGCTGCAACCAACTTTACCCAAGCACGCCAATGTTTTGTTGCCTTCGTTGAAACCCATTGGGATCACACACAACTTAACGACGTTCCGCGTCTGCTCGATGAAGTTGCAGGCGCGTTACGAGTTTTGGATGTTGACAAAGCACCAGACTATCTAACCGGTGTGCGTCGCTTCACCGAAAGCGAATTGCTGCGCCGCCAACGCGTGCCGAACGGCCAGCAAATGGATCGTCTGGCAGACGCCTTGGCAAGTCTGGAATATTTTCTTGAAGCCGTGCGTGACCGGCGTCCAAATCGCGAGCAGATTCTTGAAGTTGCACAGCATAGTTTGGAAGCACTGGGTTATTGGCCGTTACCGGCACAAGAAGCTGCGGAGCCGATTGCAAAAACTTCACCCGCGCCGCCCACCGCCGCGTCGATCAAACCCGCTGCTGTCGATCATTTGGCAGTCGCGCTCGCGCCGTTTGTGCCTGTGCCCGATGCACCACGCGTCATCGAAGAAATCGCTCCAGCCGCTTTTGTGCAAGTACAGGCATCGGCAGTCGTCGAAGCGAGCGAACCAAGTTTTGCCGACATTCTGAACGAAGCGGCATCAGCACCGGCATTCGATGCCCAAGTATTTGAAGCGCCCGCCATACCCGTTACAGTGCTTGCTGCTGCGGTTGTCGCAGCGCCTGCCGCACCGATTTCATCGGTGCCTGTGGTGGGTGAATTGATTGGTAGTTTCGATGCTACCAGCGACGAAATCGATGATGAAATTCGCGAAGTTTTCTCGGAAGAATTCGAAGAGGAAATCGGCAATCTCGAACAATTGTTACCACTTTGGCGCTCTGCGCCGGACAATCCTGAATTACTGCGTCCTATTCGTCGCGTATTCCATACACTCAAAGGCAGTGGTCGTTTAGTCGGCGCTAAAACCTTGGGCGAATTCAGCTGGAAAGTAGAAAGTTTGCTCAATAAAGTGCTTGAGGGTACCCGCGCGGCATCGCCAGCGGTGGTTGCTTTGCTCGATAAAGCCTTTCATACGCTTCCCTTATTGCGTGCCGCGTTGCTGGGCGAAACTGTCTATGCCGATTTGAAAGGTATTGAAGCTGTTGCGGAGAAATTAATTGCTGGCGAAGAAGTTTATTATCAAACCGCGCCATTGGCTGCCGTGGCTGCTAATATTCCTGTCGGTGGCAATTTAACCGATGCGCAAACACCTGTTGTCAAGGCCGCTGAAGAAGTGATGGCAGTAGCAGAAGTTGCCAGCCGCGAGCCTGAAGTCGAAGTGGGTGACGGCATTGAATTCTCGATCGATCCGGTCTTGTTTGAAATCCTCAAACCAGAAGTCGCCGGTCATCTGGAAACCGTTGAAAACTGGATTGCAGAATCCAAACGTAATAACAATACGGCGGTTACCGAAGTATTGTTGCGTTCAGTACATACGATGAATGGCGCTTTCGGCATGACCGAAGTGACCACAATTACCGATGTTACCGCACCATTGGAAGGTTACCTGAAACGTGCCATGGCACATTCGGTGAGCCTTGACGCCAATGCCGTGGCGCTTGTGTCTGAAGCCGCAGGTGCAATTCGTCAAACCATTACCGCTCTGGATCGTCCAAAACCGGTATTGCCGCGCTTTGAAGACCTGTCTGCACGCATTCAGGGATTGCGTGACGCCTTGCCAGAATCGACACAGCCTTCCGTGCCGATTCATATCGATGCCGACGCAGAACAACATATGCCATCGGTCGCTCTAATCGAAAAGCCCGATGTGTCGGCGATTCCGGATTTCTCCGGAGCCGTTGCAGGCGCCGCCGCAGCAGCAGCAGAAGCCGCAGCAGCAGAAGCCGCAGCAGCAGCAGCAGCAGCAGCCGCAGCAGCAGAAGTCGCAGCAGCAGAAGCCGCAGCAGCAGAAGCCGCAGCAGCAGCAGAAGCAGAAGCCGCAGCCGCAGAAGCCGCAGCAGCAGCAGCAGAGGCA
>Ga0209181_10004772_pt1 | contig 19933 bp, 17 predicted proteins | sample MAT05_FD_187208 | JGI IMG/M metagenome (GOLD analysis project Ga0209181, IMG submission 187208) | Freshwater microbial communities from Lake Fryxell liftoff mats and glacier meltwater in Antarctica - MAT-05 (SPAdes) (version 2) | ecosystem: Environmental > Aquatic > Freshwater > Ice > Liftoff... | reverse complement strand
CGGCGGCGGGCCGCTGATGAACGCGGTGGTGGGCAACCAGGTCAGCGCCGGCATCGACGCACTGGTCGACCAGATCGAGATGCACCGCAGCGGCAAGACGCGCTTGCTGGCCACCTCGGGCGCCGCGCGCAGCCCGCTGCTGCCCGATGTGCCCACCTTCGCCGAGGCAGGCCTGCGCGGTATCGAGGGCACGAGCTGGTTCGCGATGTACGCGCCGGCAAAGACGCCCGACGCGACCGTGCGCCAGATCAATGCCGCCGTGAACCGCGCGCTCGCCACGCCCGAACTGCGTGAACGCCTGGGCCGGCTGGGCCTGGAGGCGGGCGGCGGCAGCGCGGCCGACTTGGCCGCATTGATGAAGCGCGACACCGAGCGCTGGGCGCCGGTGGTCAAGGCCTCGGGCTTCCGCGGCGACTGAGCCCGCCCGGCGCGCCCCAGCCCCACCACCCATGCCGGCAATCCGCACGCCCGACCTGCCGATGCGCCGTGCGCGCGTGCGCATGCAGGTTCGCGCGCTGTGGTGGCTGGCCGCCTGCGCCCTGCTCACGCTGGCGCAGGCCCTGGGCCTGCTGCACCACTACGCCCACGGTTCGGCGCCGGCGCCACACGCCACCGCCCACGCACATCCGCATGCTCATGCGCATGCGGACTTGCCCGCCCTCTTCGCGGGCCACGAGGACGACGGGCCGCAGTGCAAGCTGTACGACCAACTGCTGGAAGCCGAAGCACTGCCGAGCCCGACGCTGGTGCTGGCGGCTGCGCCCGACGACCTCGAGTCCCTGCCACCGGCCGGCCGCGTGCACCACGCGGCGCAGACGGTCGGCTACCTGCCGCGCGGGCCACCCGCCGTCTGAGACGCAGCCCAGGCGCAGGCGGCTCGGCCGCCGCGCCCTCGTCCCACCCCGCAGGACGCCGCCGAGCGCCGCGCAATCCGGTGCGGCTGCGGCGTCCGCGCGCCACTGGATTCGCCTGTCTCGCCCGGCTGCACGCCGCCGCCGCGCAGACGTGAGCCACCGCAAAGGATGTCCCGCCATGTCCGCACCCATCGCTCCCCGATCGCCGCCACACCGCCGCGCGCGGCCCCATCGAATCGCCATCCCTCTCTCGATCCCGATCGCTATCCCGATTGCCATCGCCATCGCCGTGCTCTGGCCCGCCACCAGCCAGGCGCAGACCGCAACGGCGCCGACGCAGACCGTCGTCATCACCGGCAACCCGCTGTCCGCCGCGCGCCCGGCACTGCCCGTCTCAACGCTCAGCGGCGACGAGTTGGTGCTGCGCCGCGGCGCCACGCTCGGCGAGACGCTCGACGGCCTGCCCGGGGTCTCATCCACCTGGTTCGGCCCGAACGCCAACCGGCCGGTGATCCGCGGTCTGGACGGCGACCGTGTGCGCGTGCTCAGCAACAACGGCGCCTCGGTCGACGCCTCGGCACTGAGCTACGACCATGCGCTGCCGATCGACCCGCTGATCCTGACCCGCGTCGAAGTGCTGCGCGGCCCCGGCGCGCTGCTCTACGGCGGCAGCGCGATCGGCGGTGTGGTCAATGCGCTGGACAACCGCATCCCGCGCGACCGCCTCAGCGGCACCAGCGGCACCGCCGAGCTGCGGCTGGGCGGCGCCGCCAACGAACGCGGCGGCGCGGCCCTCATCGAGAGCGGCAATGACCGTTTCGCGCTGCATGCCGATGTGTTCTCGCGCAGCACCGATGCCTTGCGCGTGCCCCTGCACACGCCCATCCAGGACGGCCTGCCGCTCGACCCCGCGCGTGAAGTGCGCAACAGCGCCGCGCGCACCTCTGGCGGCGCCTTCGGCGGCAGCCTGTTCTTCGGCCCCGGCCGCATCGGCCTGTCGATCGACAGCTACCGCAGCCACTACGGCGTGGTTGCCGAAGCCGATGTGACGATCGACATGCAGCGCGACCGCGTCGGCCTGGCCGGCGAGTGGCTGGCCCCGGGCTCCGCCATCCCGGCGCTGCGGCTGAACGCCAACCTGACCGACTACCGGCACCAGGAGGTGGAAGGCGACGGCACGGTCGGCACCCGCTTCGCCAGCCGCGGCCATGAAGTGCGGCTGGAGATGGAGCACGCCCGCATCGGCCCGCTGCGCGGGGTGCTCGGCGCGCAGCTCGAAGACAGCGACTTCTCGGCGCTGGGAGAAGAAGCCTTCGTGCCCGGCACGCGCACGCGCAAGCTCGGCTGGTTTGCGCTGGAGCAGATGGACTGGGCGGGCGGCAGCACCTCGGCCGGCGTGCGGCTGGAGCGTGCACGGGTGGGCTCCGTCGGCGACGCCGACCCCGCGCAGCCGAAGTTCGGCGCCGCGCAGCAGCGGCAGTTCGCGCTGCGCAGCCTGTCGCTGGCCCATGTGCTGCCGCTCGGGCCGCACAGCACGCTGAGCGCCAACCTGAGCGCCAACGAACGCGCGCCGACCTACTTCGAGCTCTTTGCCGACGGCGTGCACGCCGCCACCGGCGCCTACGAACGCGGCGATCCGACACTCGCCAAAGAGCGCGGCCGCAACCTCGAACTGGCCTGGCAGTGGAAGGCCGAGCCCGGGCAACTTCGGCTGGCGGTCTACAGCACCCGCTTCGCACGCTTCATCGCGCTCGACACCGACGGCTCGAAGGTCGACACGGCCGGCGCGCCGGTGCCTGCGGGCGCCGCCGACAGCCTGCCGCTGTACCGCTTCACTGCCGTGCGCGCGCGCCTCGAAGGGGTCGAGCTCGAGGCGCACAAGCTGCTGGCGCGCAGCCCATGGACGCTGGAAGCCACCGCGCGGCTCGACACCACCCGCGGCATCAATCTGGACACCGGCGAGCCGCTGGCACGCATCGCGCCCTGGCGCCTGAAGCTCGGCCTGGACGCGGCGCAAGGCCCGTGGCGCGCGGGCGTCGAGCTGGCCCATGCGGCACGCCAGAACCGCGTGCCGGCCAGCGACGAGCCGACGGCCGGCTACACGCTGGTCAACCTGTCGATGTCACGGCGGCTGGGCGGCGGGCAGCGCGACATGCTGTGGTTCGCGCGCCTGCACAACGCCGGCAACCGGCTGGCCTACAGCGCCAGCTCGATCCAGACCATCCGCGGGCTGTCGCCGCTGCCCGGACGATCGCTCGGCACCGGCCTGCGCATCGGCTTCTAGCGAACGGCAGCGCCGACGATCCAGCCCTCCACCGCGTCGACCTGCGGCGGCAGCCCGAAGTCGGGCTGCCCGCCGGCCCAGGCGGCCTGCAGCAGGCAGAGCACGGCATCGAGCCTGTCGCCCGACGCATCGGCCGCCAGCGCGTCGCGCTGCGCATGGGTGAGCTTGACGCGCAGGCCCCAGCGCGTGCGGCCCTGCTCCAGTGCCTCGATCAGGTCCTTGCGCGCGATCAGGCGGTCGCCGCCCTCACCCGGCTTGTCGTTCTTGTACGACCGTGCGCCCAGCACGCCGTGCGCGACGAGACCCGGGTAGCCTTCCAGCGCCACGCGCGCCGCATCACCGGCGCGCAGGCGCGGGATCGTCACGCCGGCCGCTACCAGCCGCGACAAGCCCTCGAAGTACATGAAGCCGACCGGCACGTAGCGCGTCTGCAGCGGGCTGGTGGAGCGCAGACCGGCCATCGCCGTGTCGCAGCGCCGGTGCAGCAGCCGCTGGCCGGGCGGCAGGTCGTTGCCCCAGGCATCGACCAGCGCACGAAAGCCCATGCGCGTGCTGCAGCGCCGGTGCAGTTCGCCGATCACGGCGTCGGCGTCGGTGCCCAGCGCCTGCGCGTCGACAAAGGCACGCGGCAGGCCGAACGGAAAGTCGAACGCGCCCAGCCAGGGCCCGGGCGCCGCGAGCAAGGCCTCGAAGCCGGCGAAGCCCGGCAGCGCATCCACGCGCTCGAGCCGCAGCAGCGCGCCTTGCAGCCGGCCATGGGCCACGGTGATCGGCTTGCGCGGGCCAGGGGCGCTGGTGAAGTCGATGCCCAGCAGGGCGGTGTCAGGGTGCATGCGGACCGATTGTCCCGGTGCGCGCAACACCTCAGCCCAGCGCCAGCGCAGCCACCCCCGCCGCGATGCAGCCCGCGCCGGCCAGGCGCAGCGCGAGGTCACCCTCGGCAAGCAGCCGGCCGCCGATGAGTGCGGCAAACAGCATCGACAGCTCGCGCGCAGGCGCCACCCGCGACAGCGGCGCCAGCGTCATCGCGTACAGCACCAGGATGTAGGCCAGCGGCCCGAGCGTGGCCACCACCAGCGCCGGCCGCCACTGGGCGCGCAAGGCCGAGCGACAGCCCGCGGGGTCGCGCCACAGGGTCGGCAGCAGGAACGGCACCCTCAGCACGTTGCACATGTAGTCGAAGATCACCGGGCCGATCAGCAGCCCCTTGATGGCCCAGCCGTCGATCACTGTGTAGGTGGCGATCAGCGCGCCGGTGGCGAGGCCCCAGCGCACACCAGCCAGCGTGCGTGCACGCGCCAGCGGGTCGGCGCCGCCACGCCACAGGCCGGGCCCGCCGGCGATCAGGAAGACGCCGGCGCAAACGGCCAGCACGCCGGCCGTCGCCGCCAGCGACAGGCGCTCGCCCAACAGCAGCACGGCACCCAGCACCGCCAGCAGCGGCCCGCTGCCGCGTGCAACCGGGTAGACCACTGTCAGGTCAGCCGCCCGATAACCCGCCAGCAACACATTGAAGTAGGCCAGGTGCACCGCCGCGCTCAGCGTCACCACGCCCCACTCGGCGGCACCCCAGTGCGGCACCTCATGGCGGCCGAACCACAGCCCGGCCGGGGCCCACAACACCATCACCATCAAGGCGGTGATCAGCGCGAATCGGTGGTCGCCGCCAGCACGCTTGGCGGCCAGGTTCCACATCGCATGCAGCAGCGCCGCGATGACGACCAGGAGCAGCGCATGAACCGGCATGGCGGCGATTCTGGCCGCGGGCGGCTGCCGCTACAGTCCTGCTCGTGACAGCCCACCCCATCCTGGTCGAGGCCTGGCGCGGACCGATCGTCGAGTCGATGCACCGCGGCGCGCTGGCGGTGGTCGATGCCGACGGCGGCCTGCGGCTCGCGCTCGGCGACATCGACCGCCCGATCTTCCCGCGCTCGGCTGTCAAGCTGCTGCAGGCGCTGCCGCTGGTCGAGAGCGGCGCCGCCGAACAATTCGGGCTCGGCGACGCCGAGCTCGCGCTGGCCTGCGCCTCGCACATCGGCGAGCCCGTACATGTGCAGACGGCCGCCGCGATGCTCGCGCGCACAGGGCTCGACGCGACGGTACTCGAATGCGGCAGCCACTGGCCCTACAGCGAAGCCGCGCAGCGCGCGATGGCGGTGCGCGATGAGGCGCCGGGCCCGCTGCACAACAACTGCTCGGGCAAGCATGCCGGCTTCGTCTGCCTCGGCTGCGCGATGGCGGATGCCGCAGGCAGCGATCGGCGCGCCTTCCTGACCGGCTATGGGAAGCCCGGTCACCCGGTTATGCGCGAGGTGGGCGCCGCGCTGCAGGCGACCACCGGCTGGGACCTGTCGAAGACCGTGGTCGCCACCGACGGTTGTTCGATCCCCACCTGTGCCATTCCGCTGCGCCATCTGGCACTGGCCTTCGCCCGCGTCGCCAGCGGCCAGGGCCTGCGCCCGGGCCACGCGGCGGCCGCGCGACGGCTGCGCCGGGCCATCGCCGCCGCGCCGCAGATGGTGGCCGGCACCGGCAAGCTCGACACGCTGCTCGCCCAGCGTCTGGGTGAACGCCTGCTGTGCAAGGTGGGCGCCGAGGGCGTGTATTGCGCGGCGCTGCCCGAGCTCGGGCTGGGCCTGGCGGTAAAGATGGACGATGGCAACAACGCACGCGCCTGCGAGGTGGTGATGGCCACGCTGGCGGGCTCGATGCTGACGCTTTCAGCCGACGAGGCGGCCTTCGTCCAGGGCTTCGGCGACGCCCCCATCACCAACCGCAACGGCCTGCGGGTCGGGCGACTGGCCGCCAGCGACGGGCTGCGCGCAGCGCTGGTGCGCTCTTGACGCGGCTCTGCAGGGCCTTCGGCGCCTTCGCCAACCAGCAGCCGGGCGCCAAGGCGTGATGCGGGCTGCGGCCGCCGGGTTCAGTGTGGTCTTCGGCCTGGCCGGGCCGGCCGCGGCGCAGCCGGCGCCAGAGGTCGAGCGCGTGGTTGAGCGCGTGGTCGAGCGCGTGGTGATCACAGGCGGCGCCGAACGACGCATCTTCGACACGCCTTTCGCCATCGGCAGCGTGGACGCGGACCAACTGCGCGCCGGCGGGCCGATGATCAACCTGTCCGAGGCGCTGGTGCGCGTGCCGGGGCTGGTGGTCAACGACCGCGGCAACTACGCGCAGGACCTGCAGATCAGCTCACGCGGCTTCGGTGCGCGCAGCAGCTTCGGCGTGCGCGGGCTGCGGCTCTACGCCGACGGCATCCCGGCCAGCGGCCCCGACGGTCAGGGCCAGGTAACCCATTTCGATCTTGCAGGCGCCACCCGCGTGGAGGTCTTGCGCGGGCCCTTCAGCGCGCTGTACGGCGCCAGTTCGGGCGGAGTGATTGCACTCGTCAGCGCCGCGCCCACGGCCACGCGGGCCACGCTGGACGTGGATGCCGGCAGCCACCGGTTGGCGCAGTGGCGCGTGAGCATCGCAGCGCCGCTGGGCGAGGGCTTCAGCCTGGCGGCCAGTGCCAGCCGCTTCCAGACCGACGGTGCGCGAGAGCACAGCGCGGCTTCGCGCGAACTGGGCAACCTGCGGCTGGGCTGGGCCGGCGCGCAGGACCGCGTGATCGTGGTGCTCAATCACATCGTGCAACCGGCGCAAGACCCGCTGGGCCTGAGCCGCGCGCAGTGGCAGGCCGACCCCGGGCAGACCACGCCGCAGGCGCTGCAGTTCGACACCCGCAAGCAGGCCGCGCAGACGCAGGCGGGACTGAGCTGGCAACACCGCTTCAATGACGCGGGAACGCTGCGCAGCGCGCAACTGGCCGCCTGGCGCGGCCAGCGCAGCGTGACGCAGTGGCAGTCCATCCCCGTGGCCACGCAGCGCAACCCGCGCCAGCCCGGGGGCGTGATCGACTTCGATCGCGACTACAGCGGCACCGACCTGCGTCTGGCCTGGGCCGGAGAAGGCTGGCGGCTCGACGCCGGGCTGGCCGCCGAGCAGCAGGGCGAGGCGAGGCGCGGTTTCGAGAACTTCAGCGGCAGCCCGCCGGTGCAGGTGCTGGGTGTGACGGGCGCGCTGCGCCGCGACGAGCACAACCGCGCCCGCGGCCGCGACCGTTACCTGCAGGGCGAGATCGATCTGGCACCGGGTTGGATTGCCAGCGCCGGCCTGCGCCAGGGCAGGCTGGTGTTCGATTCGCGCGACGACTATCTCGTCAACGGCGACGACTCGGGGCGGCTGGACTTCGCCTTCAGCACCCCGGTGGCCGCGCTGCGTTGGCAGCCGGCCGCGGCGCTGGCCCTCTACCTCAGCCACGGCCGGGGTTTCGAGACGCCGACGCTGGCTGAACTGGCCTACCGCGGCGACGGCCGGCCGGGCTTCAATACGTCCCTGAAACCGCAGCGCAGCAGGCAATGGGAACTCGGCGCCAAGTGGCGGCCGTCGGGCGGCGCGCTGGCCGCCGATCTGGCGCTGTTCGATGCGCGCACGCAGGACGAGATTGCGGTGCAGAGCAACGCCGGCGGGCGCGCCACCTTCGCCAACGTCGGCCGCACGCAGCGCCGCGGCGCCGAACTCGATCTGCGCTGGCAGGGCCGCGCCTGGGGCGCGCCGCGCTGGCAGGGCCAGGTCACGCTGAGCACGCTGAATGCGCGCACGCTGGACGGCTTTCTCGCCTGCGCCGGCACGCCGTGCAGTGCGCCCACGCTGGCGGCCGCGCCCGGCCTGCGCATCGCCGGCACCCAGCCACGCAGCGCCTTCGTCGAGGTGGTCTACGCAGCCGCGCCGCACACGCAGTGGGCGCTGGAAGCCCGCGGCCAGGGCCGCGTCGCGGTGGATGACCTGAACCGCGACTTCGCGGCCGGTCACGGGCTGCTGGCACTGCGCCTGCAGCAGCGGCTCCACGGGGGAGACACACCCCTGGGTCTGCTGCTGCGCGTGGACAACCTGGCCGACCGCCGCGTGGTGGGCAGCGTCATCGTCAACGAGGGGAACCAGCGCTGGTTCGAACCCGCCGCCCCACGCCGCTGGCTGCTGGCGCTGCGCTGGGCGCATGGTGGTTGAGCGGGCGATCTGGCGGGCGGTTCAGCGGGCGGTCCAGGCAATGGCCGGCAAAATGCCCGCCATGACTCCTGCACAGACCGAAGCCGAAGACGACGCCGGCAGCGCCATCCATCAACCCCGCCTGTGGCGCGACCACGGCTGGACCGCGCGCGTGGTCAAGAACAACGACGACGAAGGCTGGGCCGTGGAGATGATCAAGCACGGCGAGCCCGAGCCCGCCCTGATCGGCCCGTGGACCATGGGCCGCGACAAGAAGAATCCCAAGCCGCTAGACACCAACGCCTTCAACACGCTGGTGAAGACGGCGCACGAGGTGGTGAGACGGCACGAGCAGTCGATGGCCGCGCTGCACCGCAAGAGCGTGTACGTCGAGGCCGACGCCGGCCGCATCGAAGTCACGCTGGAAGTCGTGCCCGACGAGGACGACGCGCACGCGCTGCTGGCGGCGGCCGACGCCGACGGTCAGCCATTGGCACAGGTGCGCGTGGCGGCGGACTTCAAGCTCAACAGTCGCAGCGCCGCAGCCTGGATCGAGGCGGGCTTTCGCCGGCCGGGCTGACTCGGCGGGCCGGCCTCAGCCCTTGGCGGCCTTGCGCGCAGCCGCTTTCTTCGGCGCTTTCTTCACGGCGCTCTCTGCGGCCGGCTTTGCGGACTTCGCCGCCCGCACCGGCCCGCGCATCGCGCGCACCCGCTCGGCGATGCCGTAGTCGATGAAGCCCTTGTTGATGTCGGCGATCTTGCGCGTCAGCCGGTAGACGCCACCGCCCTCGCGCGTCTTGCTGGCGTCGGTGTTGCCCTCCACGGTGGTCAGCAAGCCGCCGTCCACCGTCTCGACGAAACCGGTATGGCCGGCGCCGCCGCCGAAGTCCATGATGAAGACCATGCCGGGCTTGACCAGCGCCGGATTGGCCACCGCCTGCGCCGACAGGATGCGCCGCCCCCCGGCCGCGACGGCGCCATTCCAATGGTTCAGGCAGCCGGCGGTGCGCACCACCGGGTTGCCGCGGCCGACGGCCTTGGCCGCCTCGTCCAGGCACCAGTAGGTGAAGGCGCAGCACCAGGCGAAGCCGCCGCCCAGGCCGACGCGCTTGAGGTAGGCCTCGACGTCCGCGCCGCGGTTGGAGTTGGCCGGCACCTCGCGTACGCGCCGCGCTTCCTCGCCGGCGGCGATGCGCAGCGTGGCGTCCAGCCAGGGGTCGTCGCTGCGCGTGGCGCTGGGCACCGTGTCGCTGCCGAACAGGGTGGCCCAGGTGATGGCCTCGACCTCGCCATCGATCACCAGCGGGCGGCCGTGCGTGTCGGCGTTGCGCGCCTGGAAGGTTTTCACGGCCTGCGTCATCTTCGGCCCGAAGCTCGGCTCGTCGGGGTTGAGCTTCAGGTCGGCCAGGCGCTGCATGGCCAGCGCGCGGTTCAGCGCGAGCTTGACTGCGCGCACGATGCGGGCATCGGTCTCGCCCGCCTTGATGATGCGACCGGGGTATTGCATGAGAAGTCTCCTGGTTGAAGAGGCGCAACCTTAGCGAAAGCCGGCCGCCCGGCGCGCTTCAGGATAGGGATGCGCTCAGGCGCCGCACCCGGGGGTCGGCGCTGGTGCCCGGACCATCAACCACAGCCGCAGATCGGCCTCGAGCTGGTGGTAGTCCGGCGCCATGTACGTGCACAGCGCGTAGAAGGCCTTGTCGTGATCAGGCTGGCGCAGGTGCGCCAGTTCATGCACGACGATCATCTGCAGGAAGGCGGCCGGCGCCTGGCTGAAGACGGTGGAAATGCGGATCTCGCGCTTTGCCTTGAGTTGCCCGCCCTGCACACGCGAGACCGCCGTATGCGTGCCCAGCGCCTGCTGCACGAGGTGCAGGCGCTTGTCGTACATCACCTTCTGCAGCGGCACCGACTGGCGCATGTGGCGGTTCTTCAGCGCCAGCACGTAGTCGTACAGCGCACGGTCGCTGCGCACCTCGTGCGCCTCGGGGTAGCGTTGTTGCAGGCGGCTCAGCAGCTGCGCGCGCCGATCGGCGGGCAGCGGCACGGCCGGCGACGAGGATGGCGCCATGTGCTGATGCTCAGTCTCCCTGCGGCCGCGCGAGCAGCGGGATCGAGCCCTCGCCGCCCGCGCCGAGCAGCCCGGTCTGGGTGTAGATCTCGAGCTTGTGGCGGGTGTCGGCGATGTCGAGGTTGCGCATCGTCAGCTGGCCGATGCGGTCGGCCGGCGTGAAGGCGCCCGCGCCGCTCTCCATCGTCAGCCGCTCGGGGTGGTAGCTCAGGTTCGGGCTTTGCGTGTCGCGCAGGCTCCAGTCGTTGCCACGGCGCAGGTCGATCCACACCTCGCCGGTGACGGCGCGTGCCACCCAGCGCTGCGCGGTCTCGCGCAGCATCAGCGATTGCGGGTCGAACCAGCGGCCGTGATAGAGCAGCTTGCCCAGCGTGCGGCCGTTGGCACGGTACTGTGCGATGGTGTCCTCGTTGTGGATGCCGCTGACCAGCCGCTCGTAGGCGATGTGCAGCAGCGCCATGCCCGGTGCTTCGTAGATGCCGCGGCTCTTGGCCTCGATGATGCGGTTCTCGATCTGGTCGCACATGCCCAGGCCGTGGCGCCCGCCGATGCGGTTGGCCTCTTCGAACAGCGCCACCGTGTCGGCAAAGCCCACCCCGTTGAGCGCCACCGGCACGCCTTCCTCGAAACGCACGCTGACGGTCTCGGCCTTGACCGCCACGTCCTCGCGCCAGAAGGCCACGCCCATGATCGGGTTGACGATGGTGAGCCCGGCGTTCAGGTACTCCAGGTCCTTCGCCTCGTGCGTGGCGCCGAGCATGTTGCTGTCGGTGCTGTAGGCCTTCTCCACGCTCATCTTGTAGTCGAAGCCGTGCGCGACGAGGTATTCGCTCATCTCCTTGCGCCCGCCCAGCTCGTCGATGAAGCGCTGGTCCAGCCACGGCTTGTAGATCGACAGATGCGGGTTGGCCAGCAGGCCGTAGCGGTAGAAGCGCTCGATGTCGTTGCCCTTGTAGGTGCTGCCGTCGCCCCAGATGTTGACGCCGTCGTCGCGCATCGCCACCACCAGCGCGGTGCCGGTGACGGCGCGGCCCAGCGGCGTGGTGTTGAAGTAGGTCTGACCGCCGGTGCTGATGTGGAAGGCGCCGCACTGCAGCGCCGCAATGCCCTCGGCCACCAGCTGGACACGGCAATCGACCAGCCGCGCGATCTCGGCTCCGTAGGCCAGCGCCTTCTTCGGGATGGCGTCGTAATCGGCCTCGTCGGGCTGGCCCAGGTTCGCCGTGTAGGCGCAGGGGATGGCGCCGTGGGCGCGCATCCAGTGCACCGCGGCGCTGGTGTCCAGGCCGCCGCTGAAGGCGATGCCGACGCGCTGGCCGGCGGGGAGGTGCTGCAGGATGGTGGAAGACATGGCGGGATGGTGTGGAGTCGTGATGACGCGGCAGGCGAAGCCGGTGATTGTCGCCAACCCGGTGCCGCGCCCTCAGGCCATCAAGGCGCGCAGCGTGTCGAGCGTGTCGGCCTCGTGCAGCGGCTTGTCCTGGCGGATGCGCAGCATGCGCGGGAAGCGCACCGCGATGCCGCTCTTGTGGCGCGGGCTGGCGTTGATGCCCTCGAAGCCCAGCTCGAAGACCAGGCTGGGCCGAACGCTGCGCACGGGGCCGAACTTGTCGACCGTGTCGGCGCGGATGACGCGGTCGACGCGCGCGAATTCGGCGTCGCTCAAGCCCGAATAGGCCTTGGCGAAGGTCACCAGCTGCAGCGCGCCGCTGGCCGCATCGGGTGGCGGGGCGCGGCGGGCGATGGCCTCCACCACCGCCTGCGCTTCTTCGGCACTGCGGGGCACGCGGTTCCACACCGCAAAGGTGTAGTCGGTGTAGACGCCGGCGCGGCGGCCGTGGCCGGCCTGGGCGTAGATCAGCACGCCGTCGACGGTAAGCGGATCGATCTTCCACTTCCACCAGACGCCGTCGCTCGTGGTGCGGCCGCTGCCGTAGCGCGCGGCGCGCTGCTTGAGCATCAGGCCCTCGACGCCGCGCGCACGTGACTGCGCGCGCAGCGCGGCGAAAGCCGCCCAGTCGGGCGCCAGCACCTGAGGCGACAGGCGCAGCGCGTGGCAGGGCTGCAGCGAAGTCGGCAACGACGGCGGCAACGACGGCGGCAGCGCGGCCAGCAACGCCTCGAGCGCATCGCGGCGCGCCTGCTGCGGCTGCGCCCGCAGGTCTGCAGCGTCCAGTTGCAGCAGGTCGTAGGCGACGAAGACCACCGGCGCATCGGCCAGCACCTTCTTCGTCAGCGTCTTGCGCGCAATGCGCTGCTGCAGCAGGTTGAAGGGGGCGGGCTGGTCTTGTCCGGGCGGCCAGGCGAGCAGTTCGCCATCGAGGATGCAGCCGTCGGGCAAAGCGCCGGCGGCGGACTGCACTTCGGGGAATCGGTCGCTGACGAGTTCCTCGCCGCGCGACCAGATCCACACATGGCCGGCGAGCTTGACGACTTGCGCGCGGATGCCGTCGAACTTCCATTCCACCAGCCAGTCGTCGCTCGGCCCGAGTACGCCGTCGAACTCGGCCAACGGCCGCTGCAGCGCGTGGGCGAGGAAGAACGGGTAAGGCTGCCCGGTGGCCGGCGCCGCGGCATCGGCAGGCGCGCGCAGGGCCTCGAACCGGCTTGCACTGGGCGTGGCGCGCGCCTCGGTGAAGCCCATCATGCGCTGGGCCACCAGCTTGACGTCCAGCCCGGCGTGCTCGGCCAGCGCGCGCTGCACCAGCAGCTTGCTCACCCCGACGCGGAAACCGCCACCGATCAGCTTGACCAGCAGGAAGCGCCCTGCGGCATCGAGTTCGCCGAAGGCTGCTTCCAGCCGCTCGGTCTGGTCCTGCGCCGGCAGACCGCGCAACGGCAGCAGCCGCTGCTCGACCCAGAACGCCAGGCCGTCGTCGCTGGCGCGGGTGGCCGGCGGCAGCACATGGGCGATGGTCTCGGCCAGGTCGCCCACCGCCTGATAGCACTCCTCGAACAACCAGTCGTCGATGCCGGCCAGCCGGCAGGCGGTCTGCCGCAGCAAGGCGGTGGGCACCACCTGGCGCGGTTTGCCGCCGGCCAGGAAGTACAGCGCCCAGGCGGCGTCTGCCGCGCGCGCATGGTCGAACCATCGGCGCAGGGCCGCCACCTTGTCGCCGGTGGCGGTGCTGGCATCCAGTTGCTGGTACAAGCTGGCGAAGTCGCGCATGCGCCGATGATGCCGCGGCCCGACTGGACAGCCACTGAACAGCCACTGAACACCCAGCGAACCCGCCCCCATGTACGAAGAAGACCCCTTGTGGAAACTGCGCCATGCGCTGGCCGGCGTCGCCCTTTCTCTGCTGGCCTCGGTGATCCTGGCGGCGTTCGCCGGCGCCTTCATCGGCGACCTGTTCGGTGACAGCTACGGGCTGCGCCTGGGCATCTACCTCGCGCTGCTGGTGTACGTGGTGGCGGGCGCCGTGGTGCTGTTCACCAAGGTGGCGCGGCACGAGACGCGCGCACTGTCGGCGCAGCGCCTGCTGCTGTGGCTGGCCAGTTTGTGGCTGTGGCCGCTGTTGCTGGCCGCGGGTGGCCGCAAGACCTCATCCGGCCAGACGGGGCCGGACGGCCCGCGATGAACGCCCCGCGCTACGCGGCGGGACGCCGGGCCACGCGGGCGCTGTGGGCAACGCTGCTGACTTTGCGACCCCCGGCAACCCGCGCATGACGCGGCTGGTGCTGGTGGGCGCCGGGCACGCGCATGCGCTGGTGCTGCGCGGCTGGGCAGATCAACCGCTGGCGGGCGTGGAGTTGGCCATCGTCTCGCCGCAGCCGCTGGCACCCTACTCGGGCATGGTGCCGGCATGGCTGGGTGGCACGCTGGACTTCGACGCGCTGTGCATCGACTTCGCCGCGCTGGCCCGCGCGGCCGGCGCGCGACTGATTGTCGACGAGGTGCTGCGGCTGGATACCGCGCAGCGCCAGTTGCACCTGCGCAGCGGGGCCGTGCTGGGCTGGGATCAGCTGTCGCTGAACATCGGCTCCACGCTGCGACCGCCGGCGCTGAGCGGGCCGCGTGTGCTGGCGCTGCGCCCGCTGGCTGATCTGCACCAGCGCTGGACCGCGCTGCTGGCGGAACTGGCCGACGAGGCCCGCGGCGCCGCAGCCAACCTGCCTCTGCGCATCACGGCCGTCGGCGGCGGCGCCGCCGGGGTGGAGTCGCTGCTGGCGGTGTGCGCGCGGCTGCGTGCGCTGCTGCCGCAACGGCCGCTGCAGCCGCGGCTGCTGGCGCGCAGCGCGCGGCTGCTGCCCGGTCTGGCACCCGGCGCGGCACGCGCCGCGCTGGCCGCGCTGCGGCGTGCCGGCGCCGAGGTGCAGACGAACACCGACTGGCACAGCGCCGATGCCGCCGACTGCGACCTGGTGTTGTGGGCCACCGGCGCACAGGCGCATGCCTGGCCAGGCGAGGCCGGGCTGGCGCTGGGCGATGGCGGCTTCGTTCAGGTCGACGACAGGTTGCGGTCGGTTTCGCACCCGCGGGTGCACGCGGCGGGCGACTGCGCGCAGTGGACCCCGGCGCAGCCCAAGTCCGGCGTGCTGGCCGTGCGCATGGGCCCGGTGTTGCTGCACAACCTGCGCGCCGCATGCGGCCACGGCAATGCGCGCGTCTGGCAGCCGCCGCCACGTACGCTGGCGCTGTTGAACACTGCAGACGGCCGGGCCATCGCGGCCTGGGGGTCGCTGGCGGTGCAGGGCCGCTGGGCGATGCGCTGGAAGGACCGCATCGACCGCGCCTTCGTCGCCGGCTTCAGCGCGAAGGCGGACGCGCCGGGGCCGACGCCGCCGGCACCATGAACACCGGCGCCAGGCCGCCGACGCAATTGACGCCGGCGCCGTTGCCGCAGGGCTTCGACGGCGCCGGGGCGGCCGCACGAGGTATCGGCGGCGCACCGGGGCGTTCGAGCACCGACCACATCACGAGCAGGCCCGTGCCCACGCCCAGCACCAGGACCAGCACACGCAGGCGCCGGTTCAGCGGTTGGTAACGGTCGTCGTCCATCGTGGCGATGATGGGGCCTGCGGCGCATACGATGCGCGCCTGCTCACTTCGACCCGGCGCAAAGGATTCCCCATGCTTGCGATCATCGGCGGCACCGGCCTGTACGAACTGGCCGGCATGGAGATCGAGCAGACGCTCGACGTCGACACGCCCTTCGGCCGTCCGTCAGGGCGGATCGTGCACGGCCGGGTCGGCGCCACGCCGCTGCTCTTCCTGGCCCGCCATGGCGCCGGCCACCGGTTGCTGCCGCACGAGGTGAACTACCGCGCCAACCTGTTCGCGCTGAAGCAGGCGGGTGCCACGATGGTGCTCGGCTTCTCTGCCGTCGGCAGCCTGGCCGAGGCCGTCGAGCCCGGCCACCTGGCGATGCCCGAGCAGTACTTCGACTGGACCCGCGGCAGCCGCGAGCGCAGCTTCTTCGGCGGCGGCGTGGCCGCGCACATCTCTACCGCCAACCCGGTGAGCGCCGCGCTGGTGGATGCCTGCGCGGCCGCGGCCCAGGCGCTGTCCGTTTCGCTGCACCGCGGGCTGACCTACGCCTGCGTCGAAGGCCCGCGCCTGGGCACACGCGCCGAGAGCCACTTCATGCGCTCGGCCGGCTGCCACATCGTCGGCATGACCAACGTGCCCGAGGCCTTTCTTGCGCGCGAGGCGCAAATGGCCTACGCCACCGTGGGCATCGTCACCGACTACGACTGCTGGATGGAAGACCCGGCGCGCCACGCCAGCGTCGAGTCGATCATGGCGCTGTACGCGCAGACGCTGGTCAAGGGCCGCGCCGTGCTCGACCACCTGCTGGCGCAGCCCCTGCCCGAGCCCGAGCCTGCGATCCGCCATGCCCTCAGCGGCGCGCTGCTCACGCCCGACAGCGCGCTCAGCCCGGCGCAGCGCGAGTGGCTGGAGGTGCTGCGGCGCTGACTTCGACGTTGAAGGCCCGACACGCTCAGTCGTGCCCGACCGAGAAATCGTTCAGCCCGCAGGCATCCACCCCGCTGACCAGCCAGAGCGGGCGCTGCGCGAAGTTGACGGCCACACCGCTCTTGCCGTCCACCGGCCGCAGACCGCGGTCGAAGTGCGAGGTCGCCGGCATGTAGCGCAGTGCCACGCCGGTGCGGCGCTGCGCGCTGGTATTGGCCGCGGCGCCGTGGATCATGTAAACGTCGTGCAGGCTCATCTGGCCGGGCTGCAGTTCGATGTCCACCGCCGCTGTCTCGTCGAAGGCACCGGCCGCCAGCCGCTGCTGCAGCGTCAGGTCGCTGCGGTCCTCGTGCAGGTGCTCGTGCAGTTGCTGCGCTGCGTGCGAGCCGGGGATCACGCGCAGGCAGCCGTTGGCACGGGTGCTGGGCTCCAGCGCCACCCACACGGTGCAATTGGCCAGCGGGCGGATCGGCCAGTAGTGGCCGTCCTGGTGCCAGGGCGTTTCGTAGCCATCGCCGGCCGGCTTGCAGAACACATGCGCGCCCCACAGGATCAGGTCGCGGCCCAAGAGGCCGCTGACCAGTTCGATGATCTCGGGGTCACGCGCCAGCGCCAGGAAGTCGGCCACGCCGCGCACGCCCTCGCCGTTGTCGCGGCCGCCGCGGTCGATGTGCGCCGAGACCAGCTTTTCCGGCCGCACGCCCGGGTTGCGCCGGATCAGTTCGTCCAGCGCGTCGCGCAGCGCCTCAGCCCGCTCGGTGGGCAGCCGCCACTGCGGCACCACCCAACCTTCGCGGCGGTAGCGTTCGATCTCTTCAGCGTGCAGTCGGGCCATGGGTGATGCGCCGGTCGTTCAAAGGGGCTCAAAGGGGCTCAAAGGGGCTCAAAGGGTCGCAGGGGCCTCGGCGGCGCGCACCACCGTCACCGGCACCGGGCTGTGGCGCAGCAGCGCTTCGGCCACCGAGCCCAGCCCGCCGTCGCCTGCCTCGGCGCCCATGCCGCGGGCGCCCATCACCACCGCATCGCAGCGGTAGTTCTCGAGCAGCTCGACCAGCAGCGTGGCCGGCTCGCCGCCGGCGACCTCGGTCTCCCACTCGGCGCCAGCGCCTTGCAGCAACGCTTCGGCAGTGGCAATCAGGTCGGCGCCGGCGGCGGCGCGCAGCGCGTGCAGCTGATCGGCGTCGTGCGTCAACACCGCCTCGTACAGCGAGGGCGGCTCCTGCACGTTGACCAGCACATAGGTGGCGGCCAGGCCAGTGCGGCGCAGCACCAGCGCGTGCTGCACGGCCGCCAGCGCGGCGGCCGATCCATCGACGGGCAACATGATCTTCATGGCGGGCTCCTGGGCGGGCGTCTGAACCAGGGCGAGGCTACCGCAGTCGCGCCGCCAATCCTCGCAGTGCAGCCCGCCGGCGTATCCGCCGCGCTTGCCCTGCGTCAAGCCCGGATGCACCTGCACGCCGCCCTGTCACAGGCGCTGGGGCAACATGCGCGTCATGAGCATCCGCAACCTGGATTCGCTGCTGGAACCCGCTTCGGTGGCGCTGTTCGGCGCCTCGGCGCGCCCGGGCAGCGTCGGCGCGACCGTCTGGCGCAACCTGTGCGAGGGTGGCTTCGAGGGCCGCCTGTACGCGGTCAATCCGAAACAGCCGGCCCTCGGCGGGCAGCGCGCCTATGCCAGCCTGGCCGCGCTGCCCGAGGTGCCCGAACTGGCGCTGATCTGCACCCCGCCGGCCAGCGTGCCCGGGCTCGTCGCCGCGCTGGCCGCCGCCGGCACGCACGCTGCGATCGTGATGACGGCCGGGCTCGACGCGGCCCAGCGCCAGGCGATGCTCGACGCGGCGCGGCCGGCGCTGCTGCGCATCCTCGGGCCCAATTGCATCGGCCTGCTGGCGCCGCACATCGGGCTGAACGCCAGCTTCGCGCACATCGGCGCGCAGCGCGGCTCGCTCGCCTTCGTCTCGCAAAGCGGGGCGCTGGTGACGGCGATGCTCGACTGGGCGCAGGCGCGCGGTATCGGCTTCTCGCAGTTCATCTCGCTCGGCGAGCATGCGGACGTCGACTTCGGCGACATGCTGGACGCACTGGCCAGCGACCCGCGCACACGGGCCATCCTGCTCTACATCGAGTCGGTCGAGTCGCCGCGCAAGTTCATGTCGGCCGCGCGCGCCGCGGCGCGCAACAAGCCGGTGCTGGTGGTCAAGGCCGGGCGCAGCGCGGCAGGGCAGGCCGCAGCGGCTTCGCACACCGGGGCGCTGGCAGCCTCGGACCTGGTCTTCGATGCCGCCATCCGCCGCGCCGGCATGCTGCGCGTCGATTCGCTGCAGGACCTGTTCATCGCCGCCGAGACGCTGTCGCAGATCCGCGCCCTGCCCGCGGCGCTGGACGCCGCGCTGGCCGAACGACTGACGCTGGTCACCAACGGCGGCGGCGCCGGTGTGCTGGCGGCCGACGCCGCCGCCGCGGCCGGGTTGGCGCTGGCGCCGCTGGGCGATCGCACGCGCGCCTTGCTGGATGCCGCGCTGCCGCCGAACTGGTCGCACGGCAACCCGGTCGACCTGATCGGCGACGCGCCGATCGAGCGCTACGTGCAAACGCTCGACGCGCTGCTGCAGGACCCTGCCAGCGGCACCCTGCTCTTCATGCACGCGCCCACCGCCATCGTGCCCAGCGCAGCCATCGCCCAGGCGCTGCTGCCGCTGGCCGCCAAGTCGCCCGGCCGGCTGCTCGGCTGCTGGTTGGGTGATCGTGCGGTGGCGCAGGCACGGCAGACCTTCCGCAGCCACGGCATCCCCACCTACGACACGCCCGAGGACGCGGTGCGTGCCTTCGGCATGCTGGTGACCTACCGGCGCAACCAGCAGCAACTGCTGGAGGCGCCGACGGCGGTGGTCGGCGCCGCACCCGACTTCGCCCGCGTGGCCGCCCTCATCGACGCCGCGCTGGCGGCCGGCCGGCAGACGCTGAGCGAGCCGGAGGCGAAGGCGGTGCTCGGCGCCTGCGGCATCCCGGTCGTCGCGACGAGCGTGGTCGCGCCGAACGCCGATGCGGCGCTGGCCGCCGCGCTGCAGATCGGCTGGCCGGTGGTGATCAAGCTGCTGTCGCCGCAGATCAGCCACAAGAGCGATGTCGGAGGCGTCGCGCTCAACCTGGACAGCGAGGCCGCGCTGCGCGCCGCCGTGGCGGCGATCGAGCGGCGGCTGGCGCAGAGCCGGCCCGATGCGCTGATCGAGGGCTACACGGTGCAGGCGATGGTGCGCAGACCACGCGCGCTGGAGCTGATCGTCGGCGCCAGCATCGACCCGCTGTTCGGCCCGGTGATCCTGTTCGGCCAGGGCGGCACCGCGGTCGAGGTGCTGGCCGACCGCGCGCTGGCGCTGCCGCCGCTGAACGGCCCGCTGGCGCAGGCGCTGATCGCCCGCACGCGCGTGGCGCGGCTGCTGGCCGGCTGGCGCGACGTGCCCGCGGCCGACGCGCTGGCGCTGCAGACGGTGCTGGTCGCCGTCTCGCAACTGGTGGCCGGCGAGCCGCGCATCGCCGAGCTCGACATCAACCCGTTGCTGGCCGACGCCGCGGGCGTCATCGCGCTGGACGCGCGCGTGCGCGTCAACGCCAGCGGCCCCGGCGGCGCCGCGCACTTCGCCATCCGGCCCTACCCGGCCGAGCTGAGCGAGAGCATCGACTGGCAGGGCCGCCCGGTCACGCTGCGCCCGATCCGCCCGGAGGACGAACAGCAGCACCGCACGTTCCTCGAGCGGCTCGACCCGGTGGACATCCGC
>Ga0209181_10004771_pt1 | contig 19934 bp, 16 predicted proteins | sample MAT05_FD_187208 | JGI IMG/M metagenome (GOLD analysis project Ga0209181, IMG submission 187208) | Freshwater microbial communities from Lake Fryxell liftoff mats and glacier meltwater in Antarctica - MAT-05 (SPAdes) (version 2) | ecosystem: Environmental > Aquatic > Freshwater > Ice > Liftoff... | reverse complement strand
GAATGAATACTAATATATGGGGTTTCACATTTCCGCAGGATGTGTATTACGTAGCGGAGAATTTGTTAAGAAGCGGTCACTTTGATCGATATAAAAAATCAATGAAATACTGGCTTGATATTCTTCCCGAAGTAAAAAAGTATAGTGTACGAACCATGGATGTTGAAGGTGGATTTTATCCGTGGACTCCGCCTTTCGAGCAATGGGATGAGTTTGAGAAGAATGGAGTAGTTGGAAACGACTCCTACGAAATTCATAATCCTGCTTATGTATCTGCTATGGTGTGGCATTATTACCAGCGCACAGCCGACAAAGAATTTCTGACGGAGTACTTTCCTATAATGGAGGAAGTGTGGAAATTTTATTCGAACGTAACGCATAAAAATGCACGTGGCACTTTCGATGTTGATCATCACAAAGCTGCAGGGCAAGACGAGGCCTCAAGGCTGGAAAGATCTAAGAACTTGCTTTGCGCATCTTACAGCGCAGAGTATAGTGCCCGAAATTTTATAGCAGCTGCTCAACTAGTAGGTCATTTTGATAAGCCTCTTTACGATCTGGCCAAACAAATCCTTGATGCTGGGTTTGAACGTAAAACCTTGATGACTCCCTTTGGTTTTTATGCTACATACGAAGGAGACAACAGACCGCTCAATAGTCAGAAACATCCTGTACAACTGAATGCAATTACATTTTGCCCTATGGGTGACCTGGGAACGGCCGCACCTTCTTTAACCGCACATCAGAAGAGATATGATCTTACCATCAATGCGAAGAAACCGATCTCCATGGGTTGGACTTTTGCAGCATTTGCTTTAGCATCGAGCAGGTTAGGGCAACCTCAGGAATTTACGCGTGATATGAGTGCTGCGCAATACTGCGCTCATGCAGATCCACGTTGGATCCAATTTTATGAATTCACTTTTTGGGAAAGGTATACCTTGGCAACAGCCTATTATTTTCCAACACAAGGTTTGTATCAGCAAGCTTATACGGATGCGTTGGTGCAGGATTGGCAAGGGTATGTAAATATTTTTGCCTGTATGACCGATGAATGGAAGAAAGCGCCTCTTGCATTTAAAGGATTATATACATTAAACGGAGTTTCTGTAGATGGTAAATGGGATAATGGGAAGATTAATATTATGCTACATCCTAACGGAGCCTCAAATATTAAATTAAAAATTTCTACACTTACTGGTCCAATAAGTGTGGGCAGTGAAAAGAACAAATTGAAATCTTTTAATGCAGGGGAGATTGTAACATTGGAATTTGATGGGGATAAACCGATAAGGTTGTTCAACTAATACTAATCAAAGAGAAATTGGTAATGAGTTAGTGATGTAAATATTTTCAAAAAATATACAACGCATAAATAGCTTTGAGTGTAGGCTCCACGCTATTATTTTAACCTCTGTGATCCGGATTATTAAACCCAAAAAAAATGACAAGAGTATTGATTTACATGATTATTATAATTATTTCAATGGCAGGCTGCAAGTCTCAGGAAGCCAAGCCCAGGGTATTTGTATTTACCGATATCAATATTGATAAAGGCGATCCCGATGACCGGCAGTCGCTGGTACATTTGCTTTGGTATGCCGATGAATTACAGATAGAAGGCATTGTGAAGATCGTTTAGATGCGCAAGGCATGGAGGCATCCTTAATGGCCTTCGATGCTTACGCAACGAACTTTCAAAAGTATAGATTTGGTGAAAAAGGGTTTCCAAAGCCCGAACATCTTAAAAATATTCTGGCAAAAAATAGCGAGGATGCCATACTGCGGTTGCACAAGGCTGCTATGTCAGGAGACGATGAACCCTTGTACGTTTTGATTTGGGGCAATATGTTCTATTTCGGAAAAGCACTGAAACAACATCCTGAGATTAAGGATAAAATAAGATTGATTACCATCGGAACGGGTTTGAAGTATGGCCCTGAAGACGAGGTAGCAGGAAAGGAAAATGTGTGTTTAAGAATATCTTGGATGGTTGCGTCTTTCTATTTTTCAATATTTACTAATTTATTTCATTTTACTTTTAATTTCTTCGTATATTTGCTATTATATTTAAATAATGTTAGCAAATCACAGAAGAGAGAAGATTCTCGCGCTTTTAAAAGAAGATGGATCAGCTAAGGTATTTGATCTGGCCAGGCTATTTAAGATCACTGAAGTAACGATACGTCAAGACTTAGAAAAACTTGAAAAGGAAGGATTGATTATCCGCGAGCACGGGGGAGCATTTATGAAAGATGTGCCGAGCCAGGTAAAGGGCTTTACGCTTACTCACCAGGAAAACCTGGATAAAAAGGAACTGATTGCCAGGAAATGTCTGGAATTTATCGAAAGTGGCGACACGATCATACTAGATTCAGGATCGACTACCACAGAAATTGCAAAGCAACTGCGAGGGATGAAGCAACTAACTGTTATTACCAATGCCCTGAATATTGCTTTAATGTTGGGAGCCGAGACGGGAATTGAAGTAATTGTAACGGGAGGCGAGTTTAAACCTCCTACGCTCTCTTTAACCGGACAAAAAGCTGCTGATTTCTTTAAAGGTTTAAATGTCCAGAAGCTGTTTCTGGCCACCGCGGGAATCTCATTGAAGGCCGGATTAACGTATCCGAGCATTAGCGATCTCGTGGTGAAGAGAGCCATGATTGAAGCTGCGGACACAACTTACCTTGTTGCAGACTCCACAAAGATTGGCAAAACAGCTTTGGCCAGTTTGGGCGCGCTTGCCTTAATTGATTATATCATTACTGACCCAAATATAGAAGAAAAACATCGTCAGGTATTCGCAGATCACGAAATCGAACTCATTATTGCTACAAGTGAACATGAAAAATAATACAACCAAAATAACGCTAGGTGTCATCATCGGGAACCGCGATTTTTTTCCAGACAAACTAGTCGGCGAGTGCAGATTTGACTTACTAAGCGCTTTTGAAAAAGTAAACGTGAGGCCTATAATTCTGGAAGAAAGCGACACAAAATTAGGTGGAGTAGAGACTTTTCAGGATTCACAGAAATGTGCGGGTTTATTTAAAAGATTTGCGGACGAGATCATGGGCATCGTTGTGGTACTTCCCAACTTCGGTGATGAAAAAGGGATTGCGGAAACAATCAAGTTGGCAGGCCTGAACGTACCGGTGCTGGTTCAGGCTTATCCGGATGACCTTAACAAAATGGATGTCGCACGTAGACGCGATGCCTGGTGCGGCAAAATTTCTGTTTGTAACAACTTTTATCAGTACGGTATAAAATATACGCTAACCACCAAACATGTGGTGCATCCTTCCGACCCAAGTTTCATTGCTGACCTGAACAACTTTGTGGCTACTTGCCGGGTTGTAAGAGGATTGCGTACCGTCAGAATCGGAGCAATAGGCGCGAGGCCGGGAGCGTTTAATACCGTGCGGTACAGCGAAAAAATTTTGCAGCGCAATGGCATCTCGGTTGTTACCGTGGACCTATCACACATCCTTGGTCATGCCAATCGTTTGACCATTGAAGATAAAAGTGTACAGAACAGGATAGATGCCATTCGCTCTTATACGCCAACAGGCCGCACACCAGAGGACAGGCTGTTACAGATAGCCAAATTGGATGTTGCGCTGAACTTTTTCATGGAAGAACATGCGCTGGACGCTACCGCCATTCAATGCTGGACATCTCTCCAGCAGAACTATGGTTGCAACGTGTGCACCAGCATGAGCATGATGAGTGAGAACATGCTGCCCAGTGCCTGCGAAGTGGACGTAACCGGTACCTTAAGCATGTATGCCATGCAACTGGCTTCAGGTTCACCCAGTGCACTCGTTGACTGGAATAACAACTATTCCGACGATGAGGAAAAGGTAGTATTGTTCCATTGCGGCAACTGGGCCAAATCCTTCCTGCCGGATATTGAAATTTCCACAGCACCAATTCTTGGTACGACCGTCGGAGAAGAAAACACCTATGGCGCCTTAGCCGGACGTACACCTGCTTCACCGCTTACCTATGGAAGGATTAGTACTGATGACCCGAAGGGAATCATGAAGGCCTATATAGGCGAAGGAGCCTTGACAGATGACCCTTTGAACACCTTCGGTACAAGAGCGGTCGCACAGATAGCAAACCTGCAAGGACTGATGCATTTTGTCTGCCGAAATGGCTTTGAACATCACGTAGTGATGAATGCTTCCAAAACAGCGGGCATATTGAAAGAAGCCATGGGTAACTACATGGGCTGGGAAGTGTACCATCACGACGAAAAAGGAGTACTGGCATCATCCCAGACATCAATTTTAAATCATTCAATCCTCCAAAATGTCTGAGCAGGACTTAGCCGGAAAATCAGTTGAATACAGAAAAAATATACTCAAATATATCTACCATGCCAATGCTGGTCATACTGGCGGCAGCTTATCCTGTATTGACATTTTGAATGTATTATACAATCACGTGATGAATGTTTGTCCGGAAAGTTTTGCCTCACCTGACCGAGACCGGTACATTCAAAGCAAGGGGCATTCGGTGGAAGCACTTTTTGTGGTATTGGCGGACAAAGGTTTTTTCCCGGAATCAGATTTGGAGACCTTGTGCAAATACAAGTCGCACTATATCGGCCATCCTACCAGAAAAGTAAAGGGTGTAGAGCAAAATACCGGTGCTCTGGGACACGGCTTGCCCATCAGCGTGGGTACGGCCATTGCCGGGAAGTTGGACGAAAAAAGTTTTCGTGTCTTTACGCTGCTGGGAGATGGAGAATTACCGGAAGGCTCAAATTGGGAAGCGGCTCTTACCGCTGCACATTATGGTCTTGATAATCTTTGCGCTATTATTGACAACAACAAGTTGCAGATTACCGGTCCCAATGCTGAGGTGTGCAACACAGACCCCATTGATGCAAAATTTGAAAGCTTTGGTTGGGCTGTACGCCACGTTGATGGTCATGATTTCGAGCTGTTGAAGGAGACATTTGATAGTCTTCCTTTCACCAAAGGCAAGCCAAGCATGTTGATTGCGCATACCGTGAAGGAATCAGCTACATGGAAAATGTGCTCAAATGGCACCACGGTGTACCGACCGAAGAGCAATACCAGGAAGCTTTGATGGAATTGGATAATTCCACGGGCACCGTACCGGATGATTTCTGATTTCTGATTTCGAATGCCGGAGGTTTCCAAATACGAAGGTGCTATAATGCGAAAGATTCCGAAATCCCAAATATTGTCGTCGTATTTCTAAGAGTTAAAACAACATATTCGTGGATACACACATTGAAAAAGAAATAGGAGTTGAAACAGTCAAAGCAAACCTCGACGTGTTCTCAAACACACTTCATCAGTTGGCAGAGGCTGACAAAGACATTGTCGTTGTGACCAGTGACTCCCGTGGTTCCGGTAAACTAACACTGTTCGGACAAAAATTTTCAAAACAAATTGTCGAAGTCGGAATTGCGGAGCAAAACCTGGTGGGTGTGGCTGCCGGCCTTGCTTCTGCCGGTAAAAAAGTATTTGCTGTTTCTCCCGCCTGTTTTCTTACCGCACGTGCGCTGGAGCAGATTAAAAATGATGTGGCATATTCCGATAATCCGGTAAAACTTATCGGCATCAGTGCAGGGGTGAGTTACGGCGCTTTAGGCACCACGCATCACAGCTTGCATGACTTTGCAGTGTTACGGGCAATCAACAATCTGATGGTGGTAGCACCTGCTGATAACTTCGAAACAGAACAAGCCATCCGAAAAGCTGCTGACTTGAATCATCCGATTTACCTGCGCTTTGGAAAGAAAGCAATGCCACTGTTAAAACCGGCGGATGAAGATGATTTCGAATTTGGTAAAGGACGGATCATCAAAGAAGGCGGGGATGTGGCTTTTGTTGCAACGGGTGAAACGGTTTACCCATCACTGCAAGCGGCCGAAAAGTTGGAAGCAGAACACAACATTCGTGCAACCGTGATTAGCATGCATACGGTGAAGCCGTTGGATTATGACTTACTCGCTGTTATCGCCACTACTGGTAAAGCTATCATCACCGTAGAAGAGCACATGGTTTATGGTGGTTTGGGTGAAGCCTGTGCGTCTTTTTTGCTTCAGAATGGCTACTGCAATCCTTTTCAAATTATTGCCATTCCTGACGAATACACCGTAACCGGTTCGCAAGCGGAAATATTGGCCCACTACGGTATTTCCAGTTCCGGTTTAGCTGAAACCGCCTTAAAACTTTTAAAAAGAAGGAACGATTAATAGCTCGTGCACTTCGAACGATTATTCTATATGAAAAAGAATGTAAAAAGATTTTCCTTCTTATCGCTGTGGCTTGTGCTGCTCTTTTTCAGCAACTGCAAGAATCGCTCTACTGCAGGCGATGGGCCAAAGAAAGTTGCCATTATTGTTTCGACACTCAACAATCCGTGGTTTGTTTTTTTGGCAGAAACGGCAGCGGCGCAAGTGCAGAAGTTGGGGTATGAAGCAAAGATTTTTGACTCCCGGAACAATACCGCCCTGGAAACCGAACATTTTGAAAATGCACTGGCTTCCGGATACAACGCAATTCTTTTTAACCCGACAGACGCCGATGGTTCTGTCTCTAATGTTAAAAGAGCGAAAGAGGCAAACGTACCGGTGTTTTGCATGGACCGGGAAGTTAATACAACGGATGGTGCTACTGCGCAGATTTTATCAGACAATTATTCCGGCTGCGTTGCTTTGGGAAAATACTTTGTGCAATCACTAAAAAAGAAAGGCAAATACGTTGAGCTACTGGGTTTGGTAAATGACAACAATACCTGGAATCGCTCAAAAGGGTTCCACAGCCTGGTTGATAATTACACCGGACTTGTGATGGTAGCTCAGCAAAGTGCAGAATTTGACCGTAACAAGGCAATGGATGTGTTAGAATCAATTTTGCAGGCTCACCCCAACATAGATGCTGTTTTTTGCGGCAATGATGCTATGGCAAGCGGTGCTTACCAGGCCCTGGCGGCAGCCGGTAAAACCAATGTGAAAGTGTTTGGTTTTGATGGAGCGGAGGACGTGGTGGAAGCCATCCGTAACGGAAAAATTCAGGCAACCGCCATGCAGTTTCCGCAAATCATTGCCCTAAGTGCAGCCAATTTTGCCGACGAATATTTTAAAGGCAAACGAGACTTTCCCAAGAAAGTACCAGTGGCTGTTGAATTGGTCACACAAAAAAATGTTGGTGATTATCTCGCCTACGGAAAAAAAGAAGAGAACAAGTGAGGGATATAAAATAGGTAAACTGCTGACTTAAACTTCACCGGAAACAACAAAAGCTATGCAAAAGAAAATGATTAAATATTCTCTTTCCATCTTACTTATTTTTTTGGTGGCCTTTAATTCCGTTTATTTTAAAAAACTGGATGAGGTAAAGCTGGCATCGTCCTCAATAGTGTTCGATGCAAGCACTTTTGCCCACAGTTTTTACAGCAACAAACTGCTTCCACATCTCGATAGTGCTATCAAATTAAACCAGTTGATTTCTCTGCTAAAATCGGAGGCGGACAAAACTTTTAAAGATTATTCACATGCATTCGCTATTGGCAACATCCGTTATTTTTTGGTGCAAGGAGAAGGCATTATCACATCTATTGACGAAGATGCAATATCTGTTGCTTTGAAGAACGATTCAGCAGAAAATAGCATTAAGATTGCCACCGAATTTGTTTATGGTAATGCAATAAGGGATGCGTCAGGCCTATTGAATTTGAATGATTTCAGCAACATGTCTGATTTCAACAGCGTATCCGGGGAACTCAACAAAATTGTCCGGCAAGAAGTATTGCCACCATTCAAGGCAAGAGCAAGGCAGGGTGATGTTGTAAAGTTTACAGGAGCCATTGAGTTAAACCAGGCGCATTTAAAACCAGCTTCGATCGAAGTCGTTCCCATTCAGTTGTCCATTCTGAAATAAAGGCAAAGGGAAGTGTCATAAAAGTTATCAGGCGTTTTAAAAAGCCATATCAAACACAAACATTCAAATAGAATAAACAACAAAGATGCTTGCTGTAGAAAATATCACGAAACGGTTTCCAGGTGTCATTGCCCTGAACAATGTAAGCATGGAGTTGCACGCCGGGAAGGTAAATGCCATAGTGGGTGAAAACGGAGCAGGGAAATCTACGTTGATGAAAATCCTTTCAGGCGTTTACAACGATTACGAAGGGAGAATTCTGTGCAAGGGCAAACCGGTAGCTTTTACCGGCATTCGTGAAGCACAGGCCTGTGGCATTGCTATTATTCATCAGGAGTTAAATCTAATCCCTTATTTAAGCGTCAGGGAGAACATTTTCCTGGGACGTGAGATAGTAGACAGATGGGGCTTTCTAAACAAGAAAGCTATGCAGGCCAAAACAGGCTCTCTTCTTCAGCGATTGAAATTGAACGTTAACCCCGAGACCCTGGTGGCCGATTTGAAATTGGGTCAGCAGCAGGTGGTGGAAATTGCAAAAGCTCTCTTAACAGATGCAGACGTCATCATCATGGACGAACCTACTTCTGCCATCAGCGGCAAAGAAGTGGACGTGCTTTTTGACATCATTAACGACTTGAAAAGGGAAAATAAAACCATTCTTTACATCTCGCACAAGTTGGATGAACTCTTCAAAATTGCTGACCACTACATTGTATTGCGGGATGGTTGTTCGGTTGAAAGTGGAGACATGAAGGGGATAAATCAAGACCAGTTGATTCAAAAAATGGTAGGGAGGCAAATTCAGATCATCCGCAAACAAGACAAAGACACTTCACAAAAAGGAGAACTGCTTCGTATCGAAAATGTGTGTTTAGAACATCCTGTTAAAAAAGGGGAAAACATTCTGAAAAACATTTCGTTCCGTTTGCGAAAGGGTGAGATTGTTGGCCTTTTTGGTTTGATGGGTGCAGGTCGGACGGAACTCATGGAAACCCTTTTTGGTATGCATCCAAAGCGAAGTTTGGGAGCAATTTATGTGGAGGATAAACCTGTAACCTTCCATTCACCTTCTGATGCCATCAAAGCTGGCATTGCCCTGGTTCCGGAAGACCGGAAAAAAGATGGTTTGGTATTAGGACTGGATGTGCGGACCAACATCAGTCTCACTACGCTGGAGGAAATGGAGCACGGCCTGTTTTTAAACAACAGCAAAGAAGGTGCACTGGCCCGCAAATACATTGATCAACTAAATATAAAAACCCCGTCTGAAAAACAGGCCGCCAAAAACCTGAGTGGTGGCAATCAGCAGAAGATTGTCATTGCCAAATGGCTTGCAAAAAAGCCCAGGGTGCTACTGCTTGATGAACCAACACGTGGCATTGACATAAATGCAAAGGCTGAAATTTACAAGTTGATTCTGCAGCTATCGGAAGCCGGTTTGGGTATCATCATGGTTTCTTCAGAGCTGCCGGAGATCCTCGCTATATCCGACAGGGTGCTTGTGTTGTGCGAAGGAAGTTTAACCGCCGAAATACCGATACTTCAAGCCAATGAAAACACCATCTTAAAAGCAGCTATTCCTAAAACAATATAATCAATGGAAGCCACCACCATAAAAATGAATTTACCGGACGGCGTGAAAAAATACACCACCGCCGTTGCGAGGTTTCAATCCCTGATTGCGCTTTTTGTTTTGTGCCTTGCACTAAGTCTGCTTACCGATAAATTTTTAACGGTTGACAATGCCTGGAACGTAATGCGCCAAATTTCTGTCAACATTTGTATTGCCACGGGAATGACATTGGTGGTTCTTACCGCCGGCATAGACCTTTCGGTTGGCTCTGTTTTAGCACTCTCGGGTGCTGTTGCTGCCGGCTTGCTAAAAGACGGGTTGCAGTTTCCGTCAAGTAACCTGTATGTTGGTTTCACACTCCTGGGCGCAGTGCTTTGCGGGTTGGTGGTGGGTTCAGTTCTTGGCATATTCAACGGATGGACCATCACAAAATTCAAAGTGCCCCCTTTTGTAGCCACGCTGGCGATCCTTACTGTGGCAAGAGGGTTGACATTTCTATGGACAAAAGGTTTTCCCATTAGCAACCTGGGACAAAATTTCGGTTTCATAGGAACGGGCTGGTTTCTAGGCATTCCGGTGCCGGTTTGGATTTCCGGTATTGTCGTGTTGATTGCTGTTTTGCTGACCCGTAAAACAAGGCTTGGACGGTACATCTATGCCATCGGCGGGAATGAAAATGCGGCAAGACTTTCAGGCATCAACATCAACAAAGTAAAAAGAATAGTTTATACCATCGCAGGCGGACTGGCTGCTGTTGGTGGCATAATCATTACGTCAAGACTCGATTCTGCTCAACCCAATGCTGGTGTTAGCTATGAGCTGGATGCCATTGCCGCCGTTGTAATTGGTGGCACGTCGCTTTCAGGTGGAAAGGGAAGCATCCTGGGCACGGTGCTCGGTGCTATCATCATTGGTGTACTAAATAATGGTTTGGTTCTGCTGAATGTCTCTCCGTTTTGGCAGCAGGTGGTAAAAGGCTTTGTGATCCTGCTTGCGGTTATCATTGACAAGGCCAATTCAAAAAACGAATAAAACTACATCACACATCACTCATCACTCATCATTAATGACATACATTCTCGCCATTGACCAGGGTACAAGCAGTACGAAAACTATTCTGTTTGATGAAGCAGGACAACCATTTGCCAAGGGTTCAGAGCCCTTGAAAACAATTTATCCGGAGAATGGATTTGTGGAACAAGACCCCCAGGAAATCGTTCAAAATGTGTTCACCTCAATCGCAAAATGCCTGGATGACTTTCAATCGAAGGGTGGAGAGTTGAATAATATAAAGGCTTGTGGTATTTGCAATCAAAGGGAAACCTTTGTCGTGTGGGATGAGAATGGCACGCCGTTGTACAATGCTGTCGTTTGGCAATGCAAACGTTCAATTGCAATTTGTGTTCGTTGGAAGGAGGAAGGTTACGAAGAAATGATCAAGTCAAATACCGGTCTGCTGATTGATCCTTATTTTTCCGGAACAAAACTGCTCTGGTTGTACGAGAACAATGAAAATGTTAGGACGGCCATTGATGCCGGCAGGGCTTACTTTGGAACTGTAGATACCTGGTTGTTGTATAAGCTGACAAATGGGGAAAGCTATTGCACTGATTATACCAATGCGTCCCGCACTTTATTCTTCAACCTAAAAAATCTTGATTGGGATAAAAACCTTCTGCAGATATTTGGCCTTTCCAATATAAATCTTCCCCAGCCGCAACCATCATCGGCCTTTTTCGGCAGCTCAGATTTCGATGGCTTGCTTCCTTTGCCAATTGGCATTACAGGAATGATAGGCGACTCCCATGCTGCTGCGTTTGGAGAAGGTTGCTTTTATCCGGGAATGGCAAAGGCTACGCTGGGCACCGGTTGCTCAATAATGATGAATATCGGTGACCACTTGCAAGAATCAAAAAACGGAATGGTGGCCACTGTTTGCTGGAGCACTGAGAGTAAAGTACAGTATGCTTTCGAAGGAGTAATCGTGAGCTGCGGAGCAACGATTGAATGGTTGAAGAATGAACTGGGGTTTTTTACCGAAAGCAAAGAGACTGAGACCATGGCAAGTGAAGTGCCTGATAACGGAGGCGTATACATCGTTCCTGCCTTCAGCGGATTGGGTGCTCCTCATTGGCAAATGAACCGTAAGGCATCCATCTCCGGCCTTACATTCAGCAGCACTAAAAATCATATCGTACGAGCCGCTTTAGAGTCTATTCCTTATCAGATTATGGATGTAATTGATGCTATGGAGCAAGACACTGGCTTTGCGCTCAAAGAATTAATGGTAAATGGAGGTATGGTCTCAAATGGGTTTGTATTACAACTTCTGGCAAGTTTGTTAAATAGACCCATTGTAAATAATGGCATGTCGGATGCATCCGCTCAGGGTGCAGCCTACCTTGCCGGATTAAAATCGGGCATCTACAAAGACTTGGCTTTCCTTCAAGACATAAAGATTGAAAATCAAAAAATCAATCCGGAAAAAAAGAGAGAACAAATCCTTCGTAATTATGGAGAATGGAAGGAAATTATTAAGAATACGCTTTATAAGTGAAGTAATTAATAATGTGGATTAACGGTTTACGAATAAAATAAAAAACATAAATCTCAACCTCTCTAAATATTAATAACAATAAAAAATTAACGATGAAAAAATTTATTGTATTGCTGACAGGTTCCTTTATATCGGTATTGGTAAATGCGCAAACTCCTCTGACTTATGAACAACCGATTAAGCAACGTGTGATTGTGTTAACAGATATTACGAACGAGCCCGATGATCAGGAATCGCTGGTCCGGTTTTTAGTTTATGCAAATGAATACGATATAGAAGGAATAGTGGCAACTACCTCCACTCACCTTAGAAATAAAGTAAGAAAGGACAAGATCGAGAAATTGGTGAGTGATTATGGAAAAATCAAGTCGAACCTTGACAAGCATGCCCCCGGATTTCCTTCTAGCAAATACCTACAAAGTGTTACGGCAGAGCATCTCCCTTTGTACAGCATGGATGGTGTAGGAAAAGGTAAAAATTCTTCAGGATCTGACCTTCTCATTAAGGCGGTTGACAAAGCGGATGACAGACCGTTATGGGTTTCTATATGGGGTGGAGCAAATTGTTTGGCGCAAGCACTTTGGCAAGTACGTGAAACGCGAAGTGAGAAGGAAGTTAAGAAATTTGTTGCGAGGATAAAGGTGTATTCCATATCAGACCAGGATTTTTCCGGACGTTGGATCAGAAATACATTTCCGGATATTTTCTATATAGTAGATCCCAGTGCAGGTGATTCGTGGGTAGAATATTATAAGGCAGTCTGGACAGGGATTTCCGGGGACAAATTGTATAAAAACGGATCATTTTTTCATTATGATCTTGTTGATAATCCTTGGCTGACCAAAAACATTCGTGAAAATCACGGCCCATTAGGAGCCAACTATATTCCCTTTGATTATATCATGGAAGGTGATACTCCCTCTTTTTTTGGTCTGATCAACAATGGTTTAGGATGGTACAAAAGCCCCTCTTTTGGTGGATGGGGAGGCAGATATGAGTTTTATCAATCTTATGCTGAATCAGGAAAAATATGGACGAGTTCAGTGCTGACACAGGACGAGGTAACATTGCCAGACGGAAGTACTACAGCCTCAAACCAGGCAACTATTTGGAGATGGAGAGAAGCTTATCAAAAAGATTTTGCTGCGCGGATGGATTGGAATATTGCTGATGATTTCAAAAAAGCAAATCATAACCCGGTGATAACGCTGAATTCAAATGAGGGTAAAGCAATAGCAAAGGGAGTTATCAAAGCAGGGGAAACGGTGGAGCTTTCTGCAGCGGGAACCAAAGATCCGGATGGTGATTCAGTTAGCTATAAATGGTTTGTGTATAAGGAAATAGGAGAGTTTTCAGGTCAGCTGAACTTTGATTCTACTACCAATCAAGCTTTAACTTTTACGATGCCACAGCTAAAAAAAGGACAGGAATTGCATGTTATTCTTGAAGTAAAAGATTCCGGAGAGCCATCGCTCTTTTCTTACCGGAGAATTGTATTAACTAATGAATGAGCCCATGTTGATTCGGAGGGATCTGAATTAATTTTGAAGAACTTTTAAAAGTTGAAATATGCATATGAAATGATGAGTTACCTGGGTTCTATAAAAAGTAAGGTAATTCAAAGATTAATAATAGTGGAATAGATAAAAACAATATAACTAAAGTAGATAAAATATGAAATACACGTTACTTCTGATTTTAAGTTTTTGCTTCTGTGCAAATAGTAATGCACAAGATAGTAACCAGCGAGACAAATTTAGAGTCGTCATAATGACCGACATGACGCATGATGATGGGAACTCCCTCATCCGGTATTTATACTATGCTCCGTATTTTAATACAGAAGCTATAATTGTCACACAGCAACTTCCTGATTATAATTATAACGATGAAGGGCCCTGGAATAAAGTTACGAATGTATTAACTGCCTATCAGAAAGAATATCCGCAGCTTAAGAAACACCATGCTGATTTCCCAGCGTACGAAAGTCTTTTAAAAGTAACAAAGAAAGGCAGAGGTGCTTTGCCAATTATATGGCTTACCAATGAAAAGAAATTTGCAAGAGAAATAGCAGGACGACATGTCGAAAGCACCTGGGGAGATATTAATTTTCATGATTGGATTGGTGAAGGGAACAACCCCAATGGAGAGTCTAAAGACTCTGAAGGAAGCGAATACTTGCAGGAAGTTTTTAATAAGGATGATAATAGGCCCATCTATGTACAGATGTGGGGAGGGCCAATTACCTTTGTTCAGGCGCTTTATCGCTACAAGCAGCGCAATACAGACGAGAAGTTTCAAACGCTCATGAAGAAGCTTCATGTATACGGCATTTTGTTGCAGGACATCACATTTGACTACATGATTGACCTGGATAAAATAAAAGCTTTGAGTTGCGACAAAATGGGTACTACTACTTCAACATATAAAGGAGAACGTGTTCATCCAGGATGGCTATTAAACGATGCAGGTCATTTTTGGAGATATCTGTCAGTCATGAAAGAAACCGATGTTAAAGGCCATGGTGCCATGTCTGCACATTATGACCATGGCGGGGAGGGCGATACGCCTGCATTTTTATATTTGATAAGTGCAAAAATGGGCCTGAACGATCCCCTTGATCCTACGCAAGGGAGTTGGGGGAATATGTTTAAACCCATGGGGCCTGAATTTCCAAAGAAGTATTTTGAAACCTGTAAGGTTGATAAAAACGAGTTGGAAAGATGGATTCCTCAAGTAAAAAATAGCTTTTTAAATCGTCTTCAATATTCTCTGAAAAACCCTGACGAAGTAAATCATGAACCCATTGCCGTAATAAATGGAGATAAGAGTAATAACCTTATTAAACTTCAGTTAAAACGAAACAAGAAGATAAAGCTTGATGCATCGGCTTCCACTGATCCGGATGGTGATACAGTTTCATACAATTGGTTTTTTTATAAAGAAGCAAGTGATTATACAGGAGTGATTTCTATCAAAGATCCTTCTTCAGCTATTCAAACAATCAAGCTACCAAAGGATATTGGTAAGAAAAGCATTCACCTGATATTGGAAGTTACCGATAAAGGTTCGCCTGAATTGGTTTCTTATCGGAGGGTAATATTATCTGCCCGGTAAATTAAACACATGGCCACATGAAGTTTTTTTTGGACAAATAATAAATTTAAAGACGCTCAAGAATGAAAATTATAGCATGCTTCTTTGCCTTATTTATCTTTTGCTATCAGGGTTTTTGTCAAGGTTTTTCTTCCAGGCCAAGGGTCGTAATCTCTTCGGATTTCCCCCCTATAGATGTTATACCGGGTACACTAAATTATGGAGCTCCTGAGAAGAAATCCGATCCGGATGATATCCAGTCAATGGTCCGGTTTTTAGTGTATGCAAATGAATACGATATAGAAGGAATAGTGGCAACTACCTCAACTCACCTTAGAAATAAAGTAAGAAAGGACAAGATCGAGAAATTGGTGAGTGATTATGGAAAAATCAAATCAAACCTTGACAAGCATGCACCCGGATTTCCTTCTAGCAAATACTTACAAAGTGTTACGGCTGAGCATCTCCCTTTGTACAGCATGGATGGTGTAGGAAAAGGAAAAAATTCTTCAGGATCTAACCTTCTCATTAAGGCGGTTGACAAAGCGGATGACAGACCGTTATGGGTTTCTATATGGGGTGGAGCAAATTGTTTGGCGCAAGCACTTTGGCAAGTACGTGAAACCCGAAGTGAGAAGGAAGTTAAAAAATTTGTTTCCAAATTAAAGGTGTATTCCATATCAGACCAGGATTTTTCCGGACGTTGGATCAGAAATACATTTCCGGATATTTTCTACATAGTAGATCCCAGTGCAGGTGATTCCTGGGTAGAATATTATAAGGCAGTATGGACAGGAATTTCCGGAGACAAATTGTATAAAAACGGATCATTTTTTCATTATGATCTTGTTGATAATCCATGGCTGACTAAAAACATTCGTGAAAATCACGGCCCATTAGGAGCCAACTATATTCCCTTTGATTATATCATGGAAGGTGATACTCCCTCTTTTTTTGGTCTGATCAACAATGGTTTGGGATGGTATAAAAGTCCTGCTTTTGGAGGATGGGGGGGTCGATATGAGTTTTATCAATCTTATGCTGAATCAGGAAAGATTTGGACCAGTTCTGTTCGGACTCAGGACGAGGTAACATTGCCAGACGGAAGTACTACAGCCTCTAACCATGCAACTATTTGGAGATGGAGAGAAGCTTATCAAAAAGATTTTGCAGCCAGAATGGACTGGAATATTGCAGATGACTACAAAAAGGCAAATCATAACCCGGTGATAACGCTGAATTCAAATGAGGGCAAAGCAATAGCAAAGGGAGTTATCAAAGCAGGGGAAAAGGTGGAGCTTTCTGCAGCGGGAACCAAAGATCCGGATGGTGATTCAGTTGGCTATAAATGGTTTGTGTATAAGGAAATAGGAGAGTTTTCAGGTCAACTGAACTTTAATTCTACTTCTAATCAAGCTTTAACTTTTACGATGCCAGAGCTAAAAAAAGGACAGGAACTGCATGTTATCCTTGAAGCAAGGGATTCCGGAGAGCCTTCCCTCTTCTCTTACAGGAGAATTGTATTAACTAATGAATGAGCCCTTTTTAAATAGATTATTAGAATGAAAAAATACAAGTTGATTATTTTATTATTGTTCGCCTTCCTTTCGGTTTGCTTTGCGAAAGAAAAAGAAAAACCGGTTGTTATAATTACGCAAGACGGAGAAGTTGATGACCGGAGTTCTGCAGCAAAAGGCCCTTCGCCTATTAAATTTTAAAGTTTTTAAAAATAAATCAATGTTTTACACTTCCTTATTCGTACTCCCCAACGAGTGTATATTTTTTATTGTAGCCATTAGGCGTTAATTCAATTTGTAGTACACAAGGGGTGTTCGTATTTGGTTAAGCTATACCACCTTTGTCGCTTGTATTTTAAAAGCACCATACGTAATCATCCTGACACCGCCAGGCTTATTATTTTCTACCGCCTGGTAGCATTTACAACCTGTGTATACTTGGGCACCTGGTTTTCCAAGCAATTGAAACTCTGGCATCTTATCGTTGGTTATACAAAGCAAGAGATTTCCTTCACTTTTAATTCCTGAACCCTTTCTTATTTAAATAATTTTAGAATAAAAAAGAAAATTAAAAGAAAATAAAAAAAGAAAATAAAAAAAGAAAATAAAAAGAGTAAAGAAATTTTTTTAAATATTTATTTGTTATTTTCGGTTCTTGAATGAAACAACACATCAAGTTTGTTACAAAAAATGAAACATGGGCTCAGTATTTTCAGGTTGATGATACCCCGTCGGTATTTTATGTACTCGATCGCAATCATAATCCAGATACCCGGGGTTCTATATAAAGTAAGATAAATTACAGATTAATAATAGCGGAATAAATAATAACACTATAATTAAAGTAGATACAATATGCGATACACGTTACTTCTGATTTTAAGTTTTTGCTTCTGTGCAAATAGTAATGCACAAGATAGTAACCAGCGAGACAAATTTAGAGTCGTCATAATGACCGACATGACGCATGATGATGGGAACTCCCTCATCCGGTATTTATACTATGCTCCGTATTTTAATACAGAAGCTATAATTGTCACACAGCAACTTCCTGATTATAATTATAACGATGAAGGGCCCTGGAATAAAGTTACGAATGTATTAACTGCCTATCAGAAAGAATATCCGCAGCTTAAGAAACACCATGCTGATTTCCCAGCGTACGAAAGTCTTTTAAAAGTAACAAAGAAAGGCAGAGGTGCTTTGCCAATTATATGGCTTACCAATGAAAAGAAATTTGCAAGAGAAATAGCAGGACGACATGTCGAAAGCACCTGGGGAGATATTAATTTTCATGATTGGATTGGTGAAGGGAACAACCCCAATGGAGAGTCTAAAGACTCTGAAGGAAGCGAATACTTGCAGGAAGTTTTTAATAAGGATGATAATAGGCCCATCTATGTACAGATGTGGGGAGGGCCAATTACCTTTGTTCAGGCGCTTTATCGCTACAAGCAGCGCAATACAGACGAGAAGTTTCAAACGCTCATGAAGAAGCTTCATGTATACGGCATTTTGTTGCAGGACATCACATTTGACTACATGATTGACCTGGATAAAATAAAAGCTTTGAGTTGCGACAAAATGGGTACTACTACTTCAACATATAAAGGAGAACGTGTTCATCCAGGATGGCTATTAAACGATGCAGGTCATTTTTGGAGATATCTGTCAGTCATGAAAGAAACCGATGTTAAAGGCCATGGTGCCATGTCTGCACATTATGACCATGGCGGGGAGGGCGATACGCCTGCATTTTTATATTTGATAAGTGCAAAAATGGGCCTGAACGATCCCCTTGATCCTACGCAAGGGAGTTGGGGGAATATGTTTAAACCCATGGGGCCTGAATTTCCAAAGAAGTATTTTGAAACCTGTAAGGTTGATAAAAACGAGTTGGAAAGATGGATTCCTCAAGTAAAAAATAGCTTTTTAAATCGTCTTCAATATTCTCTGAAAAACCCTGACGAAGTAAATCATGAACCCATTGCCGTAATAAATGGAGATAAGAGTAATAACATTATTAAACTTCAGTTAAAACGAAACAAGAAGATAAAGCTTGATGCATCGGCTTCCACTGATCCGGATGGTGAAACTATTTCATACAATTGGTTTTTTTATAAAGAAGCCAGTGATTATACCGGAGCAATTTCTATCAAAGATCCTTCTTCAGCCATTCAAACAATCAAGCTACCAAAAGATATCGGCAGAAAAAGCATTCACCTTATTTTGGAAGTGACAGATAAAGGTTCGCCTGAATTGGTTTCTTATCGAAGGGTAATTTTATCTGCTCGGTAAATTAAACACCTGGCCACATGACGTGTGCTGTTTTTGACAATAATAAATTTAAAGACGCTCAAGGATGAAAATCATAGCATGGTTCTTTGTCCTATTCAACTTTTCTTATCAGGTTTTTTGTCAAGGTTTTAGTCACCGGCCAAGGGTCGTAATTTCTTCAGATTTTCCCCCTATAGATGTTATACCGGGTACACTTAATTATGGAGCTCCTGAGAAGAAATCCGATCCGGATGATATCCAGTCAATGGTCCGGTTTTTAGTTTATGCAAATGAATACGATATAGAAGGAATAGTGGCAACTACCCTGATTTCCCAGACGAAAGTCTTTTAAAAGTAACAAAGAAAGGCAGAGGTGCTTTGCCAATTATATGGCTTACCAATCTTAAAGGAAAGATTCCAACATCAATATTTATAAAAAATGAAACAGAACAAAGGTTTTTTTAAGGAAGTTACAAACGGCAAAACCTGCCTGCCTTCAAAAGCGCAAAAACGGCACGCGGCGGGTATTGCATTTCAAAGAAGGAGAAATCCCATGTCAAACCAGGGTCAGTTTGTTCGCCTGACGGCCGCAATCGTGCTGGCTTGCAGCCTCATCCTTGTACTGCTGCCAGGCTTCGCCGCCGCGCAAGACCTGCACACTCGAGAGACGCACGCCTCACGTTTCGGGACGATTGTTCCGCTCGATGGGCCGGTATTGGCTGGGAAGCCCGTGACGTTCAGAGTCAAAGGCAATCCGAGCGACCCTCACTGGGATCTGGGGGACGGGGCGACGGCTGACGGCTCGTCGGTCAGCCACACGTACCAGAAACCGGGGGTTTACCGCGTCGTCATGGGATCAAGAGTGGGCGACACATTCAACGAGCTATCTTCCGCTATCGTGCGAGTCCACACGCCGGAAACACTGCACTTACCGCAGATACTTCTCGATACCGATGCCCGCAACGAAGTCGATGACCAGCATT
>Ga0209181_10004770_pt1 | contig 19934 bp, 17 predicted proteins | sample MAT05_FD_187208 | JGI IMG/M metagenome (GOLD analysis project Ga0209181, IMG submission 187208) | Freshwater microbial communities from Lake Fryxell liftoff mats and glacier meltwater in Antarctica - MAT-05 (SPAdes) (version 2) | ecosystem: Environmental > Aquatic > Freshwater > Ice > Liftoff... | reverse complement strand
GTTTCGCAAATCCAAAGGCGCAGTCCCTGCCACATTCACCCACAACACCACGGCTGAAGTGATCTGGACGGTCATCCCCGTCGCAATCCTGTTGGTCATGGCTTGGCCGGCGACCAAAACCTTGGTGCGGATGGCCGACACTGGCAATGCTGAGTTGACCATCAAAATCACCGGCTACCAGTGGAAATGGCGCTACGAATACTTGGGCGAAGACATCAACTTCATCAGTTCGTTGACCCGCGCCGCCGATGAGGCACGTCAGTTGGGTTCAGGCATTGATCCCTTCACCGTGGATAACTATCTGCGCGATGTTGATCGTCCCTTGGTCCTCCCTACACACACCAAAGTGCGTTTCGTGATAACCGCTGACGATGTGATCCATGCGTGGTGGGTGCCGGAACTGGGCTGGAAACAAGACGCCATCCCTGGATTTATCAATGAAACGTGGACGCAAATCGATAAACCCGGCACTTATCGCGGTCAATGCGCTGAATTGTGTGGCAAAGATCACGGCTTCATGCCCATCGTAGTGGTCGCCAAACCACGCGCCGAATTTGACGCTTGGATGGCCGAACAAAAAGCCGCCAAAGTGGTTCCGGCGGCTGTAGCGCAAAGCCCACCTGCGCCGGTCACCAAGAGCTGATTTCAGGTCGTCCACGTCCCTTTCGATTAGCGGAGTACCCAGCCATGGCTTACCACGGCGATCACACCCACGATTCCCATGATGGTCACGATGACCATGACCACAAGCCCAGCGGCTTTATTCAACGCTGGGTGTTTTCGACCAATCACAAAGACATCGGCACGATGTATCTGGTGTTTTCGCTGGTCATGTTTTTGATTGGTGGCAGCATGGCGCTCATTATTCGCGCCGAGCTGTTCCAACCCGGTTTGCAATTGGTCGAGCCCGACTTTTTTAACTCGATGACCACGATGCATGCGCTGGTGATGATTTTCGGCGCGGTCATGCCAGCCTTCGTGGGTTTGGCTAACTGGATGATCCCGTTAATGGTCGGCGCGCCCGATATGGCGCTGCCGCGCATGAATAACTGGTCCTTCTGGATCATGCCGTTTGCGTTTATGTTGTTGTTATCGACTTTGTTTATGGCCGGCGGTGGCCCCGCGGGCGGTTGGACTTTGTATCCGCCATTGTCAATTCAAGGCGGAAATAACGTCGCATTTGTGATCTTCGCGATCCACATGATGGGTATCAGCTCGATCATGGGTGCGATTAACATCATCGCAACCATCCTTAATATGCGTGCACCGGGTTTGGATCTGCTCAAAATGCCGATCTTCGTTTGGACTTGGTTGATTACCGCATTTTTGCTAATCGCGGTCATGCCGGTTTTGGCCGGTTCAGTCACCATGCTGTTGACTGACAAATACTTCCACACCACGTTCTTCAGCGCCGCTGGCGGCGGTGATCCGGTGATGTTCCAACACATCTTCTGGTTCTTCGGGCATCCAGAGGTGTACATCATGATTCTGCCGGCGTTTGGTATCGCGTCTGAAGTGATCCCGACTTTCGCCCGTAAGCCGCTGTTTGGTTATCAGGCCATGGTCTACGCCACGGCTTCGATCGCGTTTTTGTCGTTCATTGTTTGGGCGCATCACATGTTCACGGTAGGCATGCCACTGGGCGGCCAGCTGTTCTTCATGTACGCCACGATGTTGATCGCCATTCCCACCGGCGTGAAAGTATTCAATTGGGTAGCGACCATGTGGCGCGGCTCAATGACCTTTGAAACGCCGATGTTATTTGCGGTTGCATTTGTGATCTTGTTCACGGTGGGCGGATTTTCTGGATTGATGCTGTCTATCGTGCCGGCCGACTTCCAATACCACGACACCTATTTTGTGGTCGCACATTTCCACTATGTGTTGGTCACCGGCGCAATTTTCGCAATTATGGCGGCGGTCTATTACTGGCTGCCCAAGTGGACCGGCCGGATGTACAACGAAACGCTCGGTAAGTGGCACTTCTGGCTGTCCACTATCACGGTCAACATCTTGTTCTTCCCACAACACTTCTTGGGGCTGGCCGGAATGCCACGCCGTATTCCGGACTACAACGTCGCATTCGCCGATTTCAACATGATTTCGTCGATCGGTGGGTTCGCTTTTGGTTTATCGCAACTGTTGTTTGTGTGGTTGTTGATCGATGTCTGCGTGCGCAAGCGTGGTGCTCAAGCCAGTGACCATGTCTGGGAAGGCACCAAGGGCCTGGAATGGACTCTGCCTTCGCCGGCGCCGTACCACTCGTTCACCACGCCACCCAAGATTGACGACCGCGTGCTCGCCCACGGCGATGTGAGTCACTGATGGAACGCCCTACAGCGCGCGCTGCCCGCCGTCCGGCCGTACGCCGGACGGTGATCGTGCTAACGGTGATTTCGGTACTGTTTTATGTCTCTTTGTTTGTCCGCGCGGTATTACTGTCATGACGACTCAACCTGACCATCGGCAATTAGTGCGCCGCATTCTGTGGGTGTGTGCGGGCTCCTTTGTGTTTTGTTTTTCGTTGATTCCGATCTATACGATCTACTGCGAGATCACTGGAATCAACGGCAAAACGGGCATCCGCAGCGCGGCCGACGCATCCGGCGCGGTTGATCTATCGCGCACGGTTACCGTGCAGTTTGATGCGGCAGTCAAAACCGGATTGCCGTGGTCATTCAAACCCAAGCAAAGCACCATCAAGGTGCATCCGGGCGAAGTGACTGAGGTGATGTTTGTCGCTAGCAATCTCGGCACGCTAGATTTGGTCGGTCAAGCGGTGCCGAGTGTGGCGCCCAACCGAGCCTCCATCTATTTCAACAAAACGGAGTGTTTTTGCTTCACAGAGCAGACGCTGGCGGCTGGCGAAACGCGCGACATGCCGGTGCGTTTTGTCGTAGACCCCGACCTGCCAAAAAACGTGTCGGTGATGACGCTGTCGTATACCTTCTATCTCAATGACATTGCTACAGAACGACTAGCGCAGCAAGCGCCTGGGATAGATAATCCGCTGTTGTGATCTTGTCCGGACGCGCTGCGTCCACTGTGCTTCGTACTGTTGGGGAATGTCATGGCTGAAAGCTCCGGTACCTATTACGTACCTCATGGCAGCAAGTGGCCGATCGTAGGATCGGTTGCGCTGTTTCTGCTGATGGGTGGCTCCGCGTCACTGGTGAATGGCGACCATGATTTTGGTTTGATCAAGTTCGGCCTCGGCTTTGCGTTGATGATGTACATGTTGTTTGGCTGGTTTGCCAACGTGATCAACGAGAGCCTCGCCGGCTTGTATAACAATCAGGTCGACGTGTCCTTCCGCATGGGCATGGTGTGGTTCATCTTTTCCGAAGTCATGTTTTTTGCGGCATTTTTCGGCGCTCTGTTCTACGCGCGCGTGCTGTCCGTGCCGTGGTTAGGGGGTATGGGTGATGGCTTTGCCACCAACGCCTTGTTGCACTCAGGCTACCAGGCCGTTTGGCCGACCAACGGTCCGGGCGCGATCGGCGGCGCCTTCGAAACGATTTCGGCCTGGGGTCTGCCGTTGTTGAACACGCTGATCCTGTTGACGTCTGGCTTCACCATCACAATGGCGCATTGGGCGCTCCGAGTGGGCCAGCGTAAGGCACTGATCGTGTGGATGGCGCTCACCGTCGCCCTGGGTTGTTTGTTCCTGTACTACCAAATGGTTGAATACGTCCACGCCTATCAAGACTTGGGATTAACTTTAGGCTCGGGCGTGTATGGCAGCACCTTTTTCATGCTGACCGGCTTCCATGGCTTGCACGTGACGCTCGGCACCATCATGTTGATTGTGATTCTGTTCCGCTGCATTGCCGGCCACTTCAGCAAAGAAAATCATTTCGCGTTTGAAGCCGTGGCTTGGTACTGGCACTTCGTCGACGTGGTCTGGCTGGGTCTGTTTGTATTCATCTACGTGCTGTAGCACCTTCTGACGCAGTGGATTAAACCTGGCAGCCTGTCGGGCTTTCCTCCCGAGTGCGCGCAAAGTCCGACAGGCTGCTAGAAACCTCAGTTGGACGGGGTAGAGTGTGCGGTTGTGGGGGGTGCGAACCGGCGGCTTGCGCCGCCTGCGGCGCGCCGGTTCGAACGCACGCAAGCTTTGCTTGCGGGCCGGATAGAGGGCATAAGCGCAATGAGGGTGAAGCCGGCAAGCTTGCGCGGCATGCCGCGCGCCGGCTTGAACGGCTGGCGGCTGCGCTGCCAGACCGGGGGAATAGTCCTTCTATTCCAACCAGCCCTAAGGTAAAGATCCATCGCGATGAGCTCTTTGCTGCAATCAACAGCCTTTGGGAGGAACATCAGGTTCGCTTCGAAGAGCGTGACGCCGTGTGGTCGGCCGTATGCGACTTCGTCGCTGCGGCCCCGGTGCCGAACGCCAATGGAGCGCGGACTTCGCTGATGCTCTGATCGTCCGCAAGGCGATGGGCACGATCCGCGACATAGGCGAATCTTACGAGGGCACCTACACTTTTGACCAGCCGGCCCAGCAATTGACGGGAACTCGATCGCCGTAACTGGCTGCATTTCTACTCCACTCAGTCCGGCGCGACACCTGCATACACCCGCAATCCGGTCCCCGCCAGCCAATCGCGTTCGATCTCGCGGTCGCCCATCGGCAGCGGGCCGCGACCGACCACGGCACCGTTCCAATCACGGTAGTCCTCCATGCTGTCGCTAGCGAATGCGACTGCGATACGCCGCAGAGCCGGGAACGCTCGCGTGCACGCGAAGGCGCGTAGCGCAGGCGGGGTGAGACTGTTGCCGCGCACATCCAGGTCTTCAAGTTTGGGCAGATCGGCGCCTGCCAGCGCGGCGCCAAGTTGCTCGCGCAAATCGTTGCCGGAGATGTCCAGGACGCGCAAATGTGGAAAGCGTCCGCGCCAGACTTGACTAAGCAAGTCGGCGTTGAGGAAGCGCAGCTGCAAGGTGTTGAACGCGAACTCGCGCCCCTCCCACACGCTCGCCCACAACGTTGGATCAAGCGGCGCGCGCGCCCGAAACAACAGCAGAGTGAGATGCGTCAACGCGCCAAAAAACGGTGCCGTAGCGAGTTGCGCCAACAGATGCAGGTTGTCGATCTGCATGCCCAGCCCCTGCACGCGCAAGATCTTGAGCGAGGGCCAGCGCGCAATCTGGGCGCAGCCCGTCGCCGTAAGATCGCTGGCATTGGGCAATTCAAGCGTGTTCAGTTCGGTGAACTCAACTTCATCAAACAAACCACAATCAAGCAGTAGCGCAGGGCTCAATGCCAGTGCGCGCAGCCCGGTCGCCTCGCTCAGCAAAGTGCGCAGGCGCTGCGCAGGAGCTGCGGTGTAAAGTTGCAGCGAGCGCAAGCCGCTGCCATCAATTGCGAGCGGCAAGTCTGCTTGGTTAGCGATGCGCAGAAACTCCGGCCGCGCTGCGGGTGTACGTGGCAGATCGGGCAGCAGCTCGTCGGCTGATGGCAAGGTGGTCGTCAGCAGCCAGTGATCCGGTGCCATGAGCAGACAAGCCTGCGCGTTGACCAGCGCACTGACACCGGGCCAATCGATGCGCAGCACGCTGACGAAGGGATCGCTTTCGCCGACGTAAGCAGGCTGTGCGCTGTCGCCGAGGAAGCCATCGATCAAACTGGTCGCCAGCCCCTGCTTGCGCAGCGCAGCGCGATTGACATCGCGCGAGTTCAAGCGCGCTTGGCAATGCGCGAGCTCGACCTTAAAAGCGCGCTCAATGCGCAAACGGGCATCAATGAGATGACCGCCGCACACCTCAAGCGCCGTCGGCAACTCGCGCTGGGCCAGGCTCAGCGTGGCCAAAATGGGCGCGGCGTCGAGGTCGACGATGGCCAGCAGTTCGCTGAGTTGCTCGACCGGATTGCTCATGCTGCGACGATACTCCGGGGTTGGTGTCCGCAGCCAAATCGAATGTTAGCGTTGTAACAATTGCAAAATCCACGCATTAACCCTCTTCAACATCAAAGAGACTCAATTGGCGGAGTATAAACAGCTGGCAACTGCGCTACAGGCCGTCGTTAAATTGCGCTGCGTAGAATGTTCGGTGCTCATATTCGACCGAATATCTTGAGTAAGGATTGATCATCTGCTTTGCAATGGGACAAAATAACGTGACGCTCTGTGACCGCAACACCTCGCTGTATTTGATCGCCGCTGCTGCACGCCAGCCATCGGGGGCGCGGTTCAAATATTTAGGCCAATTAGCTATTGCTACCGCTTTTGGTCTATCGGGCGGCGCTGCGTTTGCGCTGCCCGATCACCATGAGTTGGAAGCCACGCTGTTGGCGACGCCCATGGCTGACGGGATTGCGCTACAGGTCGCTGCGGCTTTTCCGGGTGCGCCGAGTGGTACGCGGGCGTATTGGTCGGTGGTGATCCGCAATCCCGCTGATGAGACCGTAGGCGAATTGAGCGGTGAGTTGCAGTTAGATGTCGCGCAACTGACCCGCCAGCAAGACTCGTGGAGCGGCGCCGATCTGCCAGCAGGATTTTACTCGGCGGAGTTGCGCGCGACGGCCATTGAGCCGTGGATGCAAGCGCGCATCCGCGCCGATAGCGTCGAAAGTCGGGTGAACATGGCACTGCGTTTTGCGCCCAATGGTGTGGTGGTGCAGCGTTGGGACGTGCCGATCGGGGCCATCGCGGCGCCACAGATGCCCGAGTTTGCCGGGCTGCCGCTGGCCAAGCAGCGTGCGATAGATCCGCCGGGCGGGCTGCCGTATCGAATTTATCTGGCCAATTTACACAGCCAAACTAATCATTCTGATGGTGGCGGCAATATCGCCACGTGCACCAGTTCACAGGGTGCGCAAAATGGTGAGTTTGGACCGGCCGACGCCTACGCCTACGCGATGGATAAAGGCTTAGACGTGTTATTCACGAGTGAGCATAATCACTATTTTGATGGCAGCTCGGGCACCAATTCCAGCGCCACACCGGCGCAGGCAAACGGATTGTACCAATCTGGCGTGCAGGCGGCGCTGGCGCATAACTTGGCTAACCCTAACTTCCTGGCGCTGTATGGCATGGAATGGGGCGTGATCAGCGGCGGCGGACACCTTAATATTCTCGGCGCCGATTTTTTGTACGGCTGGGAATATAACGCCAGCAGCCAGTTGCTTGCCGAAGTTTTTACTGCCAAATCGAACTACGCGGCTTTGTACCCGGTATTGCGCCAAAACAACTTAATTGGCCAATTCAATCATCCGGCGAGCAGCGGTCAGTTTGTCATTGATGGCACGGCGCTGGCGTACCATCCGGATGGCGATGAAGTGATGGCCTTGGCGGAAATTCTTAATACTTCGGCATTCAGCAATAATATTACTGAGACGGAAACCAGCCGCACCAGTTATGAGTCTACGTTTAACCGAATATTGGAGCGCGGTTTCCATGTGGCGCCCACCACCAACCAAGATAATCATTGCGCCAATTGGGGCATGTCCTATACCAATCGCACCGGCGTGTTATTACCTAGTTCTGCGACGTTAACGCCAACGACGTTTCTAGAAGCACTGCGCGCACGGCGCATTTACGCGACGATGGATCGCAGCAGCCAAGTGATTTTTACCGCCAATGGCCAGCTGATGGGCTCGCGCCTGCGCAACCACGGGCCGTTAGCGCTGCAAGTTCTGTTTGCCAGCAGCACGGGTGATACCGTGAGTAGGGTACAGATTCAGGAAGGCGTGCCTGGACGCAATGGCACGGTCAGCACCTTAATCGAATCAGCCACGCACAGTTTTACCCCGACCTTGGGTTTGCATTTTTACTACGCCAAACTCACCCAAGGCGATGGCAATTTGCTGTGGTCCGCGCCGATCTGGGTAGAGCAAGTGGCGCCGCCCGGACCATTGTTGGTGGATGGGTTTGAGTAAAGTGGAGTAGGAGCAAAAGCGCGAACCTGAACGACTTGCACGGCAACATACCGCAAGGCATGGATCGGCAGGCGGTCGGGCTTTGCACTTGCGAGGAAAGTTCGACAGGCTGCTAGGTCAGCGAATGACGCATTGCCTCAGCGCCCTTTGGCTGCGTTTGCGGCGCAAAAAACCATGCGCCAAACGCCAATCCGCTGAGCAGCATCGCGATGCCGGCTGCCAGACCGGTCAAAGCGCCCTGCCAAAACAACACGGCCGCGCCCGTTGCCAGCACGATACAGAGCATTTCACGGGAAGCGCTGCGCGCGTCCGTCCAACGTCCTAAGGCCCACAGCGACAGCACAATCCAAACCGCGAATGCCGTGCCTGGTATGCCGGGCAGCGGGGCTTTACCGTCCAGCGCCAACACGAAAGTACCCGCGCCCACCAACAAAACGAACAACAGGGCGGCGTAGGCGCTAGCCGCCGGGCGCAGCGGCGCATGATACTTTTGCACGGCGCTGATATCGAAGGCCGCAGCAGGTTCCAGCGCGGCCAGATCGGCCGGGCGCCAGCCGGGTGGTTTCAACCACACGCGCAGTTTGTCCGCCCAAGATCGGGTGCGCCAACTGTCTTTTGCCAGCGCGACATAGACCTCCAGATTGGCCCAGATCGGATCTAAGCTACGCAAAGGTTTACGCGTGCCATACACCACCGGATCATCATCGCGCTCTTCGGTAAAGCTGCCAAAAAGTCGATCCCAGATAATCAGAATTCCGCCGTAATTTTTGTCCACATAACGCTCATTGACGGCATGATGCACCCGATGATTGGACGGCGATGCAAACACGCGATCAAACCAGCCCAAACGGCGAATTTGTTCAGTGTGAATCCAGTACTGATAAAGTAAGTCAATCAGCGCGACCACTGCGAATACTAACGGCGGAAAACCCAGCACCGCCATCGGCAGATAAAAAATCCAGCCCGCGATAAACGAGCTACTACTCTGCCGCAGCGCGGTGCCTAAGTTGTAATCTTCGCTTTGGTGATGCACCACGTGCGCCGCCCAAAACAGCGCAACTTCGTGGCCAAAACGATGGTTCCAGTAATAGAGAAAATCATAAAACAACAACGCAGCCAACCAAACCCACAGCGATTCTGTCGGTAACTGCCATAACGACAGATGCTGATAGGCCAGCACATAAATGCCAAGACTAATCAGCTTGGTATACAAACCTAGCACTTGCGACATAGCCCCAAGGCCGACGCTGGAAATCGTGTCGCCCAGGCGATACACCTGCTGCTGACGGGCGCGCGCGATAGCCCATTCCAAGGCCATCAGCGCGAAAAAAGCCGGTATTGCGTAGACGATAGGGTTCAACCTCAAAACCTCAGTTATTTGTTATTAGAGAGTCGTCGTTCATCTGCGAAGCGTTCCACGATCTGTCGCGCGATGCAACGGGTGCGAGTCAAATTGCCGTGGAATTCAAGCGACGTCATCGCGAGGCCTGCCCGGCGCTGACCAGACGCACTCGGGTGGGTTCACCGGCAGGCCGCAGCGATACAGCGGCCGTGCCTGGATTGCTGCGGTCGCTTAAGGACCTTTGATCTAGTCGATAGCAATGCTCGGAGCAGCCAAGAAATCCACCATGCGGGAACCGCATCAGCGCACAGCGCCGACCCAGCAGAGCCGCGTCTTTGCTGGCTTTGATCTCAGATCGAACGCTCTTTCCTCACAATGCGGGAACCGCGCCAGCGCACAGCGCCGACCCACCAGAATCCGCTGTCTTGTCCCCCCATCGTTTGATTCCGCCGGCGCGAAGTGACAGCGAGCATGGATCAGCACATCACTTTGACTCGCACCCCGATGCAACAGGGCAGACCACACGCATGCCGCACGGGTGTAGATTGAAGGGCCCGTCCGCGAAGCGCGTCGCCGTGAAGCCTATCCTCAGTCTCGCTGATGCACCGCAAGTTGACCTTAGCCACGGCGAGTATTTTGAGGCGCACATGCGGCGTTTGGCGCAGCCGCTCGGCGCGCAGCGGATCGGCAGCAATGTCACCACGGTGCCACCCGGCAAAGCGGCGTTCCCCTTCCACCATCATCGTGCCAACGAGGAGCATTTTTTTGTGCTGTCCGGCCAGGGTGTGTTGCGCTATGGCGACGATTGGCATGAAGTCCACGTGCACGACTATGTATTTTGCCAACCGGGTGAAGCCGAACACGCGCACCAGTTGATTAATTCCGGCGAGGTTGATCTGGTGTACCTGGCGATTTCCACCTTGCAGCTACCGGAAGTGGTCGGTTATCCGGACAGCCAAAAAACCGGTGTCGCAGTGGCTCCGTTTGGCCAATTGCCCGCGCGTTTTTTGATCGAAGACAAACTGCGCGATACCAAAAGCTATTGGGACGATGAAGACGCCGCGTCTGTCCAGCGCATCATGCGGCATGACCCATCGTGAAACAGCGGATAGGCGATAACATGAAACGCGAGCGCGTCATTGAATTTGTCGGTGGCAGCGAGGAAGACATCGCTTATTTGCGCCTGCAAATCAGAAAAGCGGCAAAACAGTTGCACGATAAATGGCGGCTACGCCGCGAGGACGATCCTAAGTTTGACCTGTTAATCATTGAAGATGGCGCCGTGGAAGGTTTGCCCACCGTGCGCGACGCGATGCAACGCCGGGTTCGATTCATTGATCCGGCCGTCGGGGCGGCTGGATTGGAATCGGCCCTGTGGCCAATGGCGCAAGAGCAAATCGTCCAGCTGCTGAATGCGAGTCGCAGTGCGCCGGCACCTGCACCGCCACCGGCACCGGCACCCGCGGTCAGCGTTGCCCTCATCCAGTACAATATTTACGACGACTTGTTTGAGCAGGAAGCCGCCGACCGCACGCAGTCAGCCGATGGCGGAGCGCACGCCATGATGGATTTCGATAGCGAATGGGCGCCACCGCGCGCGCCTGAATCGGCCATCAGCCTGCAGGCCGAGCAGTTGTTTCGGAAAGATCCACGGTCCTCGCATCGTGATGCGCTTGACGCCTTACGCCTGCATGACGAAATTGGCGTGGAAGCCACCGACGGGAAAACCCTGAGCGCTGATTTACGCAAACAACGGCGCGACGCGCTGGGCAATCCGATTGACGTTAATCCGAGCCTGAGCGCCGATGAAGCCGCCCAAAGCCTGCCTTTGGCGAGCTATTTGACTGGCAAACTACTGCCAGGTCCTGCGCGAATTGAGGTCAGCAATATGGAGCTGACCTTAGATCCGCGTAATCGCCAGTATTACGCCAAAGGCGCGTTGTGCATTTTTGAGGATTGCTGCAAACAACTGCTGCGCCGCGCTGACTGGCACAGTTTGTCGGCGCATGCTTTTGCCGAAATCAAACAGCAATGTGACCCGCGCCCGTTTGTTGAACTGCTTTGGTTGTGTGCGTACGTAGCTGAGAGCAGCGCGGCGGCCGACTCATTGGACACCCAACTTCGTTTTCGATTGATCCAAAGCCTGGACCTGCAACGCGACTACCCGAGCGCCGCGCGCGTAGTGCGCGAGCTGGAACAAGGCGCATCGATCGCCGCCGCCGCCAGCGCGGCACGCGTGCCACTGGCACAAGCGCGGCGGGTTGCCGCGGCCTTTGATGCCCTCGGCTTTTTGATTCCGGACTGAATGGTTGTTGGTGCGCCTTCGCTTTCGCTCACGATTGGTAGCGGGTGGGATCGGCGATGCCTGCCGCCTCAAAACCCTCGCGACGCAAGCGGCAAGAATCACAGCGTGCGCAGGCGCGACCGTCGTCGTCGGCTTGGTAACAGGACACCGTCATCGCGTAATCGACACCCAATTGCGTGCCCACGCGAATAATCTGTGCCTTGCTCATGCCGATGATCGGCGCATGCACGGTAATCGCCGCGCCCTCCACGCCGGTTTTGGTCGCCAGTCGCGCCATCGTTTGGAAGGCGGCGATGAACTCCGGGCGACAGTCCGGGTAACCGGAATAATCGACCGCATTGACACCGATATAAAGATCGTTAGCGCCGATCACTTCGCCGTAGGCCAAGGCCAAGGCCAGCATCAAGGTATTGCGGGCCGGCACGTAGGTGACTGGAATGCCGGTGGTCGGCGATTCCGGTACGGGAATCGCGTCATCGGTTAGCGCTGATCCGCCGATCGCCCGCAAATCCAGCGGAATCACCCGATGCTCGTAAGCACCCAACAATGCAGCGATACGACTCGCCGCGACCAATTCGGCGCGATGGCGCTGCCGATAGTCAACGCTCAATGCATAACAACGATGGCCAGCGGCAATGGCTTGCGCGAGCACGGTAGCTGAATCTAGACCACCGGAAAGCAAAATAATGGCTGAGGACATAGGACATAGTAATCAAAAAGTTGGGAAGTGAGATGACAAACACCGCGATCGCCGCGCAGATCATCGCCGAATACTAGACGGCCGGAAACTTCGCGCACGGACAATGGTCGAAGACCGATTCGTCAAGCTCGCGACCGCCCGCCATTATGAACGTGCTCCGACCGTGTTTTCTCGCGCTGTTGCTGAGTGCACCGATTGGCTTTTTGAACCCCGCGCATGCGGCCTTGCCTGCGGAAGTGGACGGCGCACCCATGCCGTCGTTGGCGCCGATGTTGGATCGCACCACGTCAGCGGTGGTCAATGTCGCCAGTAAAACACGCGTACAAGTGCGTAATCCGTTTTTTGATGATCCGTTTTTGCGACGCTTTTTTGAGCGCCCGGATGTGCCGCGTGAACGGGTTGATCAGAGTTTGGGTTCCGGCGTTATCGTGGATGCGGTGCGTGGTTTGGTATTGACCAATAACCATGTGATTGAACGCGCGGATGAAGTGACTGTCACCTTGCACGATGGGCGTACCTTAAATGCCGAAGTCATTGGTCGCGATCCAGATACCGATGTAGCCGTGGTGCGCATTCCGGCTGAAAATCTCACCGCGCTAACGCTGGCTGATTCTGATGCGCTGCGGGTGGGTGATTTTGTCGTCGCGATCGGCAATCCCTTTGGTCTGGGGCAAACCGTGACCAGTGGCATTGTCAGTGCGCTGGGCCGCAGTGGTTTGCGCGGTTTGGGATTTCAGAATTTCATTCAAACCGATGCGTCAATTAACCCCGGCAATTCCGGTGGTGCGCTGGTTAATTTGCGTGGCGAATTGGTCGGTATTAACAGCGCCATTTATAGTCCAACCGGTGGCAATGTCGGTATTGGATTTGCGATTCCAGCGAATCTGGCGCGCAATGTGATGAATCAACTGATCGCCTTTGGCGAGGTGAAACGCGGCTCGCTAGGCGTGCAAACCCAGGATCTCGACGCCCGTTTGGCGCGCGCACTCGGCCTAGAAGAAGGTCGTGGTGCGGTGATTACCCAGGTGGTTCCGGACTCGCCCGCCGATAAAGCAGGTTTACTGGCGGGCGATGTGGTGGTCAAATTGGATGGCAAGCCGATTACCAGTGCCGGCGAATTGGCCAATGCTGAAGGTTTGTTGCCGATCGGCAAAGCGCTGCCACTGAATTTCATTCGTGCGGGTACAGCACAAACCACGCGCTTGACCTTAATCGCCAGCAGTTCTCAACAATTGGCGGGCGAAAAACTGGACCCACGCCTTGCCGGCGCACGCTTTGGCGAATTAAGTCAACGCGAAAAACAAACTGGAATCAAAGGCATTAAAGTACTTAGCGTCAGCGACGGCAGCAGCGCCGCTGAGAACGGATTGGTGGCTGGCGATATTATCTTTGGCGTCAATCGATATGAAGCGGCAACTTTACCCGAACTGACCAAATTACTGAGCCAACCGTCGCGGCAAATTCTATTTTCGTTGTACCGCGGCCGCCGGGCTTATTATTTGCCAATCGAGTGAGTGCAGAGCGCTGGTCGAACCGGTCTGGCGGCAGAGCCGCCAGCCGTGCCGCTTTTCGTGGGTTTGGACAAGTCCAAACCCACGCAAGCTGCGCGCCATCAACCCAACAGCAGTGCAGCAAGCTGCGCTGCGAAAAGCGCGGGCTACTTATCGCGGGCAAGGCACTACGTCGCCGGCGGCGTTGTAGCAAGTGCCGGTGTGTTGCACGCCTTGTCCCGTTGCGCCAGTGGTTTGGCCTTGGTAGCTATCGCCGGCAGCGCTACTTGCCGTGCTATTGCGCACGCCGCTGACATTGCCTTGCCCATCGCCGCTTGCTGATCCTGTGGTTTGCACACGTCCACCGGCCGCGCTTTCAGCTGCTGCGCCACTTGGTTGACGACGATCCGGGACGATCCCAAAGCGCCGCGACATATCCAAACGGTCTGGGGGCACGGTTATGTCTTCATCCCCAACTAAACCAGTCCGCCGTGGCTGGCGCACCGTGCATGTGCTGCTCGCCGGTCTGCTTGGCTTCCTGCTGGTGCTCGGCAGCGTTGCCGTGCTGTTGTTGCGCTATTCGACCATGCAGCCGTCGGTGCGCCAATTGGCGCTGCCGCTGACCGCGGTGATCGAGCTAATCGATGCCAGTGACGTCAATGACAGCGTGGCTGCGCAGCGCGCCTTGACGCGGCGCGGCATTGTGCGCGCGCCGCATGCGCCGCTGCCGGCGCGTTTAGTGCCGGTGCCGTTTTTGGACGCATTGACCGCGCATTTGCGCACCCGCATGCAGCGCCAAGTAGAAATCGAACGCACGGCGGATGGCAATACGCGGCTCTGGATCAGCAGCGCCCGCGGCGACTGGATCGGCGTACCGCTGGAACCGCTGCGCGGCCTGGTGGCCCAGTTCGCGTTGCTGATCGCGGTGATTGCGCTGATTTTGGCCAGTTTGGCGGCGTGGTGGCTGGCACGCCGCCTAGCGGCACCCCTGGAGCGGCTGGCGCGGGTCGCCGCGCGCTTGCCAGAGCCGGTCGATGTCGCAGAGTTTCGCGTGCATGGTCCACGCGAGGTGCGAACTCTAGGCGACCGCTTGGCCGAAACGCTAACGCGTATCGACACTCAGCGTCGCGAGCGAGACTTGCTGCTGGCGGGCCTGAGCCACGATCTGCGCACCCCGTTGATGCGCCTGTTGCTGCGTATCGACCTGATTGACGCCATTCCAGAAGCCGAACGTCTGGCGCTTGGCGCCGACATCACCGAACTGGATCGGCGTATCGACCGATTCATCGAACATGCCCGCACCGGCGCCGAGGAGCCGTGCGTCAGCCTTGATCTGGCGCAGCTGCTGCGCAGTGAAATTGCGGCGAGCAGCGCGCGTGGTTACCCCTGGAAATCCGAGCTCGTCGCCGTTGCGAAGGTGCGCGCTCAGCCTGGTGTGCTGGGTCGTTTGTTAGCCAATTTGGTCGACAATGCCGAGCAACACGGCACGGCCGATTTTGTTGTCAGGCTTGACGTACCAAGCGATGCGCAGTGCTGTCTGCGCATCAGCAATGGGCTGGCCAGTCCGCAGGCCGAGCGTGAAGCGCAGCACCGTGGTTTTGGGCTGGCTTTGTGCCGGCACATCGCGCAGGCGCACGGCGGACATTTGCAACCGGGCACCAACGGCGTTTACTGGGTGGAATTACGCTTACCGATGGACCGCTCGGCCCGCGAAGCCTAAGCTGCAAGCTCATTTTCGTTGGGAAACAGATCATGACCATTTGCCCGGTCGCACTGGCTGTAGGTTGCAAAAAATGCCCGATATTCTCGGTCTGCCCAGCCAAGTCGATCATTGGCGACCAGCCTGGGAAATCCGATGAAAGCGCCGCTCCGCCCAGTGCCAAGTCTAAATCGCACAAAGCAAAAAATAAGAAATAGTCGCCAGAGACCCGCCCATGGCTCGTTGGATCTGCCTGTTATTGGTCTGTTTGCAAATGCCCATCGCGATGGCGGCGAACTACTGGCATTGCGAAGACGTCGACGCCATTCGCCGCGGCCCCGATGCGCTGGCTGAGGTGTTGGCTGGCGCCGCGCAACAATGCCGACGCACCGCGGTGCGCGGTGTGGATACCTTGAACTGCGAGTTGGCGCGTGCGCGCGCTGCATTTGGGATGAGCGTGGTCGAAGTGTCGGCCAGCATCCAACAAGGCGGCACGCGGCGGCTGTCGATGATGTTCAAATCCGGCGAAGAACGCGTGCGTCGCGCGGTGGAACAGCGGCTGCTGGTGCAATTTGAAGCGGGCATCGGTGGTTATTTGGCGATCTCCAGCGACGACGTGCAGCGTCGATTCCGAGTGTCCGTGCGGGACGATGGCGCCACACAACTGGCCTGCGAGGTGACCGGCGAACCCCAAACCAGCCTGAACGCGATGGTCGAAGGCCGATTGACCTACCCAGGCGCGGCTAAAACCGCAACCCGCGTCTGCGCGATACCGGTCGATAGCGCGCTGCCGATGCGCTGCAGCGAATTACCGCCAGGCTTAAAGATGTTTCGAATCAGTGGTTTGAGTGGCGCCGATTATTATTTGGCGGCGTTTGCGCTCAGCCACAATCCGGATGGCGTGGTTGCCGCCTATGGCCGCACATTGCGCGATTGCAGCGATCAACCACCGGGTTGCGTGGCGACGCTGTTAGTGCCGCTTAAACTCACGCCCGGTCAGATTCAGTCGGGCATCGCCATTGCGCAACGATTTGCCGCGGTGCCAGAGCGTGTTGGGCGGGTGCGGAATGGGGAACTGTAGGACAAGTTTGCAACCCGCCTATTCGCTGACTTTCTTCACAAACTCCGATTTCAAGCCCATCGCTCCGATGCCCTCAACGCGGCAATCGATATCGTGATCGCCTTCGACTAAGCGGATGTTTCTGACCTTGGTGCCAACTTTGAGCACCGATGATGAGCCTTTGACTTTGAGGTCTTTGATCACGGTGACGGTGTCGCCGTCCTTCAGCAGATTGCCTACCGCATCACGCACCTGCGGCGCGGCTTCGGTTGCGGCTGTTGGCGCGTCCTTGGGCCACTCGTGCGCGCATTCGGGGCAAACCAGCTGGGCGCCGTCTTCGGTGTAGACGGAGCTGCATTTGGGGCAGTTCGGGAGGGTAGTCGCTAAGCCCGTATGTTTCATAAATTGCACGCGCCCTCGCCAGTCTCTTGTCCGCACAAGGAATTTTCCTCCCTCGGCCGTATAGCAACATACGCCGCTCCGTCTGGAAATCCCTTGAGCGGACAATATCCTGCGCGATCATCCCGCGAATTCATAAAACATGCGGGCTAGCTTGACGCATATCCGGTAGATCGCGCAAAAACACGCAGGAGGACGACAGCACTGATGCGCCGCGCCGAGCGAATCACTCGCCCGCCGGCTCCTCGTTATCGGGTGCGGCTTCGCTGTCCGGGCTGTCATCGCTTTTCAGCAAGCTTTTCAGCATCTGAAAAATCGATCGCTGCGCGCTCGGCGCGCGATTTTCGCGGCGTTCGATGCCGGCTTGACGGACGAGCTGGCGTAAACGTTGGCGATCGGCGCCTGGGTACTGTTGCAGTAACTCGTCCAACACCGCGTCGCCGCCATCAATGAGGCGTTCGCGCCAGCGTTCAATCGAATGCAATTCCGCGGTTTCCCGGCGACGCACTTCCAGCGGTTTATCGACCGCCAATCGGATCGCTTCCAGATCGTCATGGTGACGCATCAACTTGGCCAAATAATGCACTTGGCGCTTGTGCGCGATATGCGAGGGAATGCGATGCGCCAAATCAACCGCATCAAGCACGCGCTCGCTAAGCGGTACCTTGGCCAATTGCGAAGGCGTCAAAGCGACTAGGCGCTCGGCCAATTCCAGCACATCCCACGCCTCGCGTCGCAGTTGGCTGCGGCTGGGCGGCAGATCGTCGTTATCGATATCAGATTCGTTCATGCGGAAAGCTTAGCGGAAGATGCGCGTGCAGCGTAGCCCGCTGGCCAAACTGCGCCTCGCGCAAATGCCATTTGGTTTACAAACATGGCTGTCATCCGTGTCAGTCGCTGTTATGACATTGCAGCCGGCGCCCCGTTAAAACAATCCGCCTCTCGCGTCAAGTGTGCTTGGCTATAGGTAAAGGATGCTTGACATATTGCGGCACACCGCACTAGGCTTTGCGCATCGTAAAAACGGGAACGATCGTGAATCAGCAACGCCTAGCCGCACGCCGCCGCTATATCACGCGCTTTATTCCAGCGATGAGTGTGTATGCGATTCTGGTGGTGTTGATGATGCCGCTGGTGCGGAGCGTTGATCCGATTTGGGCGAAGATGCTGCTGGCCCTGGTGCCCACCGTGCCGGTGGCGTTTGCGGTCATGGAAATAGTCCGTTTTATTGCTAGCCAAGACGAATTGGAGCGCCGCTTGCAGTTTGAGGCGGTCGGTGTGGCGGCGCTCTTAACTTGCTTTTTGACCTTTGCGTGGGGTTTGTTGGAAAACGCCGGCGTGCCGCGCTTGCCCGTGGTGATGGTCACGCCGCTGTTTTGCTCGATTTATGGATTGGCGGTGTGGCGTGCGCATCGGCGGTTTCAATGAACAATCAACTGCGCGTTTTGCGTGCGCAGCGCCACTGGTCGCAAGCCGAATTGGCCGATGCGCTGGGTGTATCGCGGCAAACCGTCAATGCCATCGAAACCGGCAAATACGATCCCAGCTTGCCACTGGCATTCAAGATCGCGCAGTTATTTAACGCTGCAATCGAAGCCATTTTTATTCCCAACGAGGAGTCATCCGCACCATGAGATGCCTGATCCTGCCGACGCTGCTCGCTCTGACTGCTGGGTTTGTTGCCCCGCACGCCGCTGCGCGCACCGTGGGCGAGCTTGATTTTCAGAAATGCGAGTTGCCGGTGGTTGGCATGCGCCCCAGCAATCCGCTGAACGCCGAATGCGCCACGCTGGAAGTGCCGGAGAACTGGGAAACCGGCAGCGGTCGGCAGATCAAACTGGCCATAGCGCTGATTCCATCACGCTCTCCGAAACCGCAGCCTGATCCGGTGTTCATGCTCGCCGGCGGCCCTGGCCAATCGGCGCGCGAGTCCTGGCGCGGTGTGGCGGGCGCCTTCCGCGCGATCTTGACCAATCGCCACGTGATCTTGCTGGATCAGCGTGGCACCGGCGCGTCGAATCGTTTTGATTGCCCCACACCCGACAATATCGACCCGCTGGCGGTGGATGTCGATCCAGCGCAAGCGGCCATGCTGGCGCGCGCCTGCTTGGCAGCGGTCAAAGATACGCACGATGCGCGCTTTTACAGCACCGAAGATGCCGCGCGCGATTTGGAGCGGGTGCGCGCGGCGCTTGGCGCGCAAACGGTCAATTTGATCGGCATTTCCTACGGCACGCGCATGGCTCAGATTTACGCCAAACGTCACCCTGATCGGGTGCGCAGTCTGTTGTTAGATAGCGTGGTGCCCAATGAGCTGATTCTTGGCACCGAACACGCCATCAATCTGGAAACTACGCTGCGGGAGCAGCTGGGCCGCTGCCGCGATGATGCGCAGTGCGGCAAGCAATTTGGCGATCCGTACGCCACCTTGCGCGAACTGGCGGCCGATCTGAAGGTCAAACCACGCATGTTGCATGTGCGCGATCCGCGCACTGGCGAATGGGTAGAACAAGCGCTGACGCCGGCGTCACTGAGCGTGGTGGCACGCATGTACATGTATTCCAGCGAAACCGCTGCATTGTTGCCGGTGACGCTGGCAGAGGCCAAAGCGGGTCGCTTTGAACCGCTGCTGGCGCAAGCGGCGATGATGAACGACGATTTGGGCAGCCAGATTGCCAGTGGCATGCATTGGTCGGTGATTTGCGCTGAAGATGCCGAGTTTTTTGTCCCCCGACCGCAGGACGCCGACCTGCTGCTCGGCCAGGATTTTGAGTCGGTCGTGGTGAGTTGGTGCAAAGAGTGGCCCAAACGCGGTGTGCCAGCCGACTTCCATGCGCCGCTTAGTGGTGCCACGCCCGTCTTGGTGCTGTCCGGTCAGTATGACCCGGTCACGCCGCCGCGCTATGGCGATCAAGTCGTCAAAGGCCTGCCCAACGCACGTCATTTAGTCGTGCCGGGCAATGGCCACAACGTGTTGGCGCGCGGCTGCGCTCCCAAACTGATCACCGAGTTCATCGACACAGCGGACGCCAAGTCCTTGGAGGCCGAATGCCTCGA
>Ga0209181_10004769_pt1 | contig 19937 bp, 16 predicted proteins | sample MAT05_FD_187208 | JGI IMG/M metagenome (GOLD analysis project Ga0209181, IMG submission 187208) | Freshwater microbial communities from Lake Fryxell liftoff mats and glacier meltwater in Antarctica - MAT-05 (SPAdes) (version 2) | ecosystem: Environmental > Aquatic > Freshwater > Ice > Liftoff... | reverse complement strand
AAAATGCAGCACGCGCCATAGAAACTTTCGCAGGCAACCTGCAACAGGCTGTCGAACAGGAAAAACTCGGGGAAATCGATGGCGTAGGCAAGGCGATCACGGAGAAAATCTCGGAGCTCGTGCGAACAGGAAAGCTGGAGTATCACGAGACACTCAAGGCTGAATTCCCGCCCGGCATTTTCGAGATGATGGATGTCAACGGTCTCGGACCCAAAAAGATCAAGGCCGTGTGGGAGCAACTTGGAATCACCACCATCAAAGAGCTGGAGACGGGGTGCAAAGACGGACGTGTCGCCGGGCTGAAAGGCTTTGGAGCGAAGACAGCCGCCAATTTTCTCCAAGCGATCGAGGACCGAAAGAAGCATGCGGGACGTTTCCGGCTCGGCGACATCGCGACGGATGCCGAGCTTTTGCGTGAAGACCTGCGCTCACTCCCGGAAGTCATCCGAGTGGAAGCATGTGGGAGCTATCGGCGCCGACGCGAAACCTGCGGCGATCTAGACTTTCTCGTTTCTACTAAATCTCCCGAATCAGTCAGCGACTTCTTCATTCAACACGAGATGGTGGAATACGTGATGGTGCACGGGGCAACCAAATCGAGTGTGCGCCTCAAGAGCGGCATCCAGGCGGATTTACGGGTGGTGAAAGATGAGGAGTTCACTTTCGCGCTGAACTACTTCACCGGCTCCAAGGAGCACAACATTGTCGTGCGGCAACGCGCCCTTTCACGCGGCTGGACGCTCAACGAATACCGGCTCGGCCCTGACGAGAAATCCAAGATCCCCGCCCAGCCCATTCCACAGATTCATGAGGAGCGCGATTTGTATCAAGCGCTCGGGCTCGATTACATCGCGCCGGAACTCCGCGAAAACCGGGGTGAGTTTGATGCAGCTGAAAACCACAAGCTCCCGGACCTCATCAATCTCGAAAACCTGCGTGGCACTTTTCACAATCACACCACGGCAAGCGACGGACGCAATTCGCTGGAGGAAATGGCAGCCGCTGCGCAGGAGCTCGGAATGGATTACCTTGGGATCGCCGACCACTCAAAGTCATCCTTCCAAGCGCACGGGCTCGACGAAAAACGACTCCTTGAGCAAGTCGCAGAGATTCACAAGCTGAACAAGGCGTTTGGTGACGACTTCCGTCTCTTCGCAGGCAGCGAGGTGGATATTCTCAAAGATGGCTCGCTCGATTTCTCCGACGAAGTCATGGCGCAGCTCGATTACGTCGTCGCCAGCGTCCACAGCGTGTTCAATCTCTCCGAAGTGGAAATGACGAAGCGTATCATCAAGGCGATGGAAAACCCGCACGTCACCATGCTCGGCCATGTCACCGGACGCTTGCTGCTCCAGCGCGATGCTTACGCCGTGGATATTCCTGCAATCATCGAGGCCGCCGCCGCGACGGGGACGATTATCGAACTGAACGCAAACCCGCGTCGCCTCGACATGGACTGGCGCTGGTGGCCGCTTGCGAAAGAAAAAGGCGTGAAGTGTGCGATTAATCCGGATGCGCATCATACCGACCACCTTCAGTTTCTTCATTTCGGGATCGGGAGCGCACGCAAAGGCTGGCTCACCAAAAAGGACGTCGTGAATTGCGAACCGCTCATAAAAGTAACGTCCACACTCGCTGCAAAACGCACGCTTTTTTTCAATGAATCTGAATGAATTTTTCCGTAGTTTTTGCTAAAAACAGCACATTGCGCATTGCGATGGTACCCATGATGCTTCACGTTGTTAACAATCCCCCACCCCACCCTCTCGTCCTATGCTATATCCCCAGCTTGGACAGGGCAGGCTCGCTACAAACATGTCCTACCATGTTAGCGGTGCCTGGATCTGTCACACCGGAAAAGTTCGTAAAGCAAATGAAGATTCCTGCCTCTTCGGCGGCACTTTCTGCGGTGCAAGTATCTCCGCTCCAGTGCGATCGCGACACTCTGATGATAACTGGGTCATCGCTCTGGCAGATGGAATAGGCGGACACCGCGGCGGTGCATACGCCAGCAGATTGGTAACGGAAGGCTTGGGGAAATGTCACGAAACGACGCCATCGGGAGTGAGTCAGGCACTGCAAGCTCTCAATAAAAACCTTTATCAAGTCGGAATTGAGAAACCTGAGTATTCAGGCAGTGGCGCAGCCGTCGTAGGAATGTTCGCAGGTGAAAGCGGACTGTATGCTTTTAATGTAGGAGACGCGCGGCTTTATAAGCTCGAAGACACTCACCTGCGCCAGATTACCCAAGACGATTCTGTCGAACAAATGCTCATTGCCGAGGGAGTGATTCAGGCGCACGACGGGATTCGCCCTTCCAATATGCACGCACTCACCCAGTCGGTGGGAGGCGCCCACGAATACATTCCACTGGAGCCACACTTTCATCCGCTGCCAGTCACGCATCGCAGCCGGTTTCTATTATGCACCGACGGATTGAGCGACATGGTCTCTCATAAAGAAATGGAAAGCCTGATCCGGCCAAAGTCAGGAACCACGGCAGCCGTGCAGGCACTATTCTCGACGGCAATGGAAGCTGGCGGACGCGATAACATCACGATCGCCGTCGTAGATGTTGAGAAAACAGAGGCTCCAGGAAGAAACGGACACGGAAGACAGTGAAGACCGGAATGCGGAGAGCGGAAACCGGAAACCGGAAAGAAATGATCCGTTCTATTCAGGTAGCTATCTTTCCGCATTCCGCTTTTCAGTCTCCGCTTTTGAAAGTCTTGCATCGCAGGTCCCGTTTCCCTCAGGTTTGAGAACGTGGCTCTTAATTTTTGCGAACGGTTCATGGAAAAACTGCGGGACAGTCTCGAGGTTGGCTCTTTTGTTAAAATCACTCTCAGCAAACCCTGCGGAGAAGATCTTGCCCTGCGCAACTGCTATGGGCGTCTCATCGATCTGAAAGATGGCCCGGCACTGTCACTCCTGTATCGCTACGCAACACGGGATGTTACTAAAAATAACGCCATCAAAGCAGGAACTGAAAAGCTGGGGGAGATGCTGGGAGGTCAGTTTGAAGAAGCCCATCTTTTCACCACTGGCGGCGACTGGCGGCTCCGCTGGAATAGCGAAGGAATCGGCGGACTGAAAGCATCCCGTCCCGTTTTCGCCATCCAACCCACGGCATCCCACGACCGGGTGAAAACGCATGCGCTGGAAAACTCCGCATTTTTGCAGGCACTCGGAGTCACTCATCCCGACGGCGCATCGAAAGCCGGAATGGCCGACAAGCTCCGACAAGTGCAGCGCTTTGTCGAAATTCTCGGACATCACGTCAATGAATCCCCTCTCCATAACGCCAAAAGCGTCAAACTCTGCGACATGGGGGCTGGCAAAGGCTACCTCACGTTTGCTGCACACGAGTTCTTTCTAAAACGCGGCGTGGAGGTGCAAAGCACGGGCGTGGAATTGCGCTCTGATCTTGTAGAAAAAACGAACGCGGTTGCAGTCGAGGTCGGTTTCACCGGGCTCCAATTTGTGGAAGGGAGCATCGGAAGCCATGCGGTCAACAATGGTACTGATATTCTCATCGCCTTGCATGCCTGCGACACCGCTACAGATGACGCGCTCTTTGCAGCCATACAGGCTGGAGCCAGCCTGATTCTTACCGCACCATGCTGTCATAAGGAAGTCAGGAGACAAATGCATGCGCCGCCCGTGCTGGGAGACATCGTAAAACACGGCATTCTGGAGGAAAGACAAAGCGAGCTTCTCACCGACGCCCTTCGTTCGCTTCTGCTAGAAATGCACGGCTACAGCCCGAAGGTGTTTGAGTTTATCTCCAATGAGCATACCGCGAAGAATCTGATGATTTCCGCAGTGAAGCGCGCGCAGAAAACAGGCTCTGATGAAGCAAGTGAGCGCTTCCGTGAGCTCATCCAGTTCTTCGGCGTGAAAGAACAGCATCTCGCAATACTTCTCGGCAAGCTGTGACATCTCATTTCACCAAACCGGAGCTGAAAGCGCTTACGCGACTGCGTGCGGGATTTTTGAATGGCAGCAATGCAGGCGGCGGTTATTGGCGCGATGAAACTGATCTCGAACTTTACGACAAGACCTTCGGCGAACGCATCGGTTGGAAATGGGACGCCGTTTTCGGCGAGCTGGAAACAGTCGGCTGGCAGCCACAAAGCACCCAAGTGCTGGATTGGGGATGCGGAAGCGGTATCGCTGGAAGACGGGCTTTGAGTCAATGGCCGCAACTCACCTCGCTCAGTGTGCACGATGTCTCGGGTCCAGCGCTCGCGTTCGCAACGCGAAAGGCTCGCGAGCGATATCCCACTCATTCCGTCGATCAACACTATGCCAACACGCCTCTCAAACCGGGCACGCTTTTACTGGTCAGCCATGTCATCAATGAACTTTCAGAAAACTCCATCTCCCGGCTGGCTTCTCTCGTGGAGCAGGCGACGGAAGTGATTTGGGTGGAAGCGGGCAGCCATGCAGACAGTCGCAGCCTGATTCAAATGCGTGAACGGCTGCGCGGCAAATTCCGGATCATCCTCCCCTGCCCTCATCAGTCCGCGTGCGGCCTTCTCGCCGCAAAAAACGAACAACACTGGTGTCACCATTTCGCGCGGATTCCTTCCCACGCGTTTCAGGACGGACTCTGGGCGCAGTTTAGCCGTGAACTCGGGATCGATCTCGGCACGCTTCCCTACAGCTTTCTCGTTTTATCCAAAGCCGGCCTCGCTGTTCAGAATCCTGAAGACGCCCGGATTGTTGGCAGACCTCGCGAGGAAAAAGGACGAATGAAAGTGCTCACCTGCCAGGAAACGGGAGTTACTGACATCACCCTTCAAAAACGAGACGACCCGCAACTTTACAAAGCATTGCACAAAGACCGCATCGCATCACGCTACCGCTGGCGTATTGAGGACGGGAAAATTCTTGGTGATGTGCAGTAAAAGGAAGAAGGGGAAAGGATTAAGGAAAAAGGGTCAGGCGCTACGCGCGATAGGGCTTTATTAAATATAGCGCGAAGCGCCCGACCCTTTCTCCTTCTTCCTTTCGTAGAACCCAGACTTGCGCACATTCCGCATCAATGGCATCCGTCTGCCATGCGCTGGCTTCTTATCCTGACTACACTCCTTGCTCTGAGCGGGTGCAGTGCGTTCAAAAAGAAAGAGACAGCTCAAAGCTCAGGACGCGGCGCGATACGTACCCGGCAGGATGAAATCGAGAATCCCGATGTCAATATGATGATGCAGAAGGAGTTTTACATGGGACGTAACAGTTCGATTAGCGGCAGGAGCTCCCCCACCAAGCCAGCCAAAGGGCACTCATTTCTTTTTACAGAACGCACCCAAACCAAGGAGTTTGACACGCGTAAATTCGGAACCACGAAGGCTCGCACAGAAGATTACCCGCAGATGAACAAGACCGCCCCTGCTGGTGAAGCGCCCGAGCATAAGAAGAGCTTCCTCGCTAAAATCTTCTCCACTCGCAAGGCGCGCGAAGCCGATCAGACCGTTGCGACAAATACTCTCCCTACCGCAAACAAACCGTATCTCAAAAAGGGAAGGCGTCAGGCTGAGTTCGACACCAAAGGTCCCGCATCAGATATTCCCTCACAAAGCTGGGACGGAGACTTCACGGAACTCAAAACGGTGGAAGATATCCGGGCGTTGCTGAATAAAAATTAGTAACAACAGAGGTTGCAGAGGCGATGTCATTCAAACAACGTCGTCTTTTCTTTGTACGAGCAAAGAATTTAAAACGACACAATGCTTGCAGTTATGCGGGTGATGTTTATTTACCCGCCTCCGTTTTTTAATTCATGCCCACGCCTGAAGAACAACTCGAAATTCTCAAACGCGGTTCTGCGCAGATCATCTCCGAAAAAGAGCTGTTAGAAAAACTGCGCCTCAAACGCCCGCTGAATGTGAAGCTCGGCGTTGATCCCACCGCTCCCGATATTCATCTCGGCTTCACGGTTGGTCTCACCAAACTCCGGCAGTTTCAGGATCTCGGGCATCAGGCCATCCTGATCATAGGTGACTTCACGGCAATGATCGGCGACCCCACTGGACGATCCAAGACCCGCAAGCAGCTCACCCACGACGAGGTGATGAACAACGCGACGACCTTCAAAGAACAGGCGTTTAAAATTCTCGATCCAAAGAAGACCCAGGTGCTTTTCAACGGCGCATGGTTTGAGATGATGACTTTTGAGCAGATCATGAAGCTGAATGGCCGGGTCACCCTTCAGCAAATGCTCCAGCGCGAGGATTTCAAAACCCGCATAGAACGCGGCGAAGCAGTCCATCTCCATGAAATCCAGTATCCGATCATGCAGGGCTGGGATTCGGTAATGATCAAAGCTGACGTCGAACTCGGCGGGACGGATCAGCTTTTCAACATCCTCGTCGGACGCGATCTCCAGCGCGAAGAAGGTCAGCCGCAACAAGTCGTGTTTCTGCTTCCGTTGCTTGAAGGTCTTGACGGCTCCGCGAAGATGTCCAAGAGCCTGAACAATTACGTGGGAGTCAGCGAAGCACCGACCGAAATGTTCGGTAAACTCATGAGTATCAGCGACACGCTCATGGCGCGTTATTACGATCTCCTTTTGTGTGAATCACTTCCCGCAGACGCGCATCCGATGGATGCCAAGAAGCAGCTCGCAGCGCGAATCGTAGAACGCTACCACGGCGAGGAAGCCGCAACACACGCCAGGGCTGATTTTGATTTACGTTTCAGCAAGCGCGATATGGATAAAGCTGAGCTCCCGATTGTTACATTCAACGATCCCGGGATCGATCTCCTCTCCGCAGTCGTTGAAGCCTACCAAAACGGTTTTAAAATCACCAAATCACGCGGCGATGTAAGGCGTCTGATCGAACAAGGCAGCGTGCAATGGCAGGGCGAAAAAGTGAGTGACTCAAAAGCCACACCCGGATTCACAACGGGTGGTGTTCTCAAGCTGGATAAGACACGAACGGTGCGCGTCGGGTAATCGGGAGAGGTGGTGGCGAAAATAAGGAAGAGGGATTCGAGCGGAGCGAGAAAGCTTCTACGATAGTAGAACCCGAAGGGGCGACGCGGAGGCGTCGAGCAATAAGGAATAAGGAAAAAGGGCGAGACGCTTCGCGTAATGGAGGAAAGACGTTGTTTCATATTCATAACGCGAAGCGTCACGCCCTTTTTCCTTATTCCCTCATCCTTCTTCCTTTCCCCCATCCTTTCACTCCCCTCACTTTTCTCCTTGTTGCCAACGTCTAGTTTTAAGACGTAGTAGCGTGATGTTTCCTCTCCACTGTGACGCTATCCCCACAAGCACCCCCGAATTAATCGAAGCACTGGCGCAAAGTGCCTTGGAGTATGGCGTCTCGAATGCCAAATTTGTCGCCGAGGGAGCGTTTCCCCGTCTCGATACTTTCCGTGCCGACTTCTCCGGCACCCACCTGAAAAAAGGTCAGCCTTTCCCAAAAATGGCGAAAGTCGATGAACAAGGCGGTTTCTTTGTGCGCGATGCCAGCCTGCTGGCTGATCCGCTTTATATCAGCGATATCCCCGTCTCACTCAAAGCCAGCACACAGGACGCCGTTTTTGCCTTCGGAACTACAAAGAATGACAAGCCTGCCATGATGCTTCAACAATGCGGCGACGGCGCTCTGGTTGCAGAAGTTTCGCGCGATGATCTCCTTGCCGGACTTCGCGGCGTCGCAACGAATCTCGCAGAAAAGAAAGGCGTCGGAATTAATTCCACGGAAATGGACATCTCGGCCGATGGCAAACAGACACTGAATATTAATCTTACACTCACGGCAAAGATGATGATGATGACGGCTAAAGTGAACGTTTCCGGACGTGCGACACTTGATGACGAGTTCAATTTGAAACTTACTAATCTCCAATGCAACGGCGAAGGCATGGCAGGCAACATGGCTGCTGGTTTTGTCCGCCCCTACTTTGAGAAACTCGAAAATAAAGTCATTCCCTTGGCCGCAAAACTCCCACAAGGCATCCATCTTTCCCGCCCATCCGTAAGTGTTGGTAAGAAAATTGTTTTCCGCGCAAGATTTAACGTCCAGAAAGGTGCCTGACACTTTCTCTTTTTCCTCATCCTTCTTCCATTTTCCTTATCGCCCCATGTCCCAAGAAAACCTGCACGAAGATATTAAAGCCATGATGGTCGAAAACCTGATGCTCAAAGTCACCAAGGAAGAGATTGCCAATGACCTCCCGCTGTTTAGTGCGGACGGACTGGGGCTGGATTCGATTGACGCGTTGGAGTTGATTGTCGGTCTCGAGAAAAAATTTGGGGTCAGTGTACCAAACTCAGAAACCGCCCGCACTGCACTGGCAACCGTCAATTCCATTCACGACTACATCCTTTCGTTCCGTAAATAGGCAATCGTCTAAAAGCCATTGGAAAATTACGCGCTCATACTCGGAACGCTCGCCGGACTTGGACTCGGAATCCTGCTCGCTTGGTTCTCTCTACGCCAGCAACGTGATCTCGCTCTCTCACAACTGGAAACGCGCCTCAATACCATCCAGGCTGAAAAGCAGCAGGAACTTGCCAGTCGTCTTGCAGCCGCAGAGGAAAAGAATTCCCGGCTCCCCGAATTGCTCACCAGCTTGCATGAGCGTGATCAGGCACTGACGGAACTCCACAAGCTGAAGAGCGACGCAGAAGCGCATGTCGCCTCGCTGGAAGCCAGGCTCAGCGACGAGCGCGATCAAACCCGTGAGAAACTCGCCGTTCTGGACGACGCACAACGCAAGCTTACCGACACCTTCCAGGCGCTCAGTGCGCAGGCACTTGCACAAAACAACCAATCTTTTCTCGATCTCGCCAAGACCGCTTTCAGCCAAATTCAGGAAAAAGCCAGTGGAGAGATTAATCAGAAGCACAGCGCCATCGCCGATCTGCTCAAGCCCGTGCAGGAATCACTTTCCAAGGTGGATAATCACATTCACGAGCTGGAAAAAGCACGTTCTGGTGCCTACGAGTCACTCATCACTCAGGTCAAATCTCTCACTGAAACCCAGGCGAATCTGAAAAACGAAACCGGCAATCTCGTCCGCGCTTTGCATTCGCCGGTCGTGCGTGGGCGCTGGGGGGAGATTCAGCTCAAGCGCGTGGTGGAGCTCGCAGGCATGATCGAGCATTGCGACTTTTTCGAACAGGAATCCGTGAACACTGAGACCGGCCAGCTTCGTCCCGATATGCTGGTGAAAATGCCCGGCGGTAAAACAATCATCGTCGATGCCAAAGCGTCCATTAATGCCTACCTTGAATCACTTGAGCTTTCAGATCCGGCCGCACGTTTGGAAAGACTTAAGCGGCACAGCCATCAGGTTCGCGATCACGTCAAAAAGCTCGGGTCGAAAGATTATTCCAGCCAGTTTGCAGAAGCTCCGGAATTTGTGGTTTTGTTTCTACCGGGTGAAATGTTTTTCAGTGCCGCCCTCGAACAGGATCCCACGCTTATCGAGTTTGGAGCCGATCGCCGGGTCATTCTCGCCACACCCACTACCCTCATAGCGCTGCTTCGTGCAGTGCATTACGGCTGGCGTCAGGAAAGGCTCGCGGAGAACGCAGAGAAGATCAGCGACCTCGGACGCGAGCTATACGAGCGTATCGCAACGCTGGGTGAATACATAGGCAAGCTGGGCAGACACCTCGATGCCGCCGTGGACGCCTATAATAAAGCCGCCACCAATATTGAATCACGCGTGCTGGTTACCGCCCGTAAATTCAAGGACCTGCAAGCGGACATCCCCAATCGTGAGATCAAAACGATCGAGCCCGTAGATCACGCCACCCGAAAGCTTCAGGCACCGGAGATGGTATTGGAACCGGAGTTGAGCCTCGGAATCGATAACGAGCCTGAGAAGAAAGGCTAATCCCCTGCTCCTTTGCCCGACTTATTCCAGCGAACCTTCGGCGATCGCTGCACTTCTTCCATCCAGATGCTGGGGCTTGGCTTTTGCGTGAGCCTTACGAAGCTGGGTATCAAGCTTCTCCACCAATTTATCGATCCCTGCATACAACTCATGACTATGGGTCTCGGCGTGAAACTCATCACGACGTGCCTTCAAGTGAGCCTTTAAACGATACTGCGTTGCTCCGTGCCCTTCGTCGTGCTCCAAAACCACATGTGCGTGGCTTTCATTGGCGTTCAGATGCTCGAGCTGGGCCATTCTGGTGTCCACGTAGCTTTGAATTGCATCAGTGAGTGAGAAGTGGCGTGCGGATATTTGAGTTTTCATGATGTGTTATTTTGTTTTTTCGAAGAAATTTAAATTTCTATTCTGTTTATACGAAGTCCCGTTCATGGGCATGCACAGTAAGCACCGGACAGGGAGCATGCCGGATGACTTTTTCGGCTACACTGCCAAGCAAAGCATGTTTCAAACCTGTATAACCATGCGTGGAAGTAATTAACAAATCGCACTCCTGCTCCTTTGCCGCCTCGATGATCTCCTGCCACGCACGCCCGAGACGCACCATCAGTTCGGCTTCAATTCCTGCTTTTTTGGTAAAATGCCCCAGCTTTTTTAAAACTTCATGACGCTTTTCACCTGCCCACTCAGTGACCGTAATTGGAGGATACATCCAGTCGCCGGGATAAACCATCTGCTCCACGACATGCACCACCAGCAATTTCGCCTTATATTGCTTTGCGAACGCCTTGGCGTAGTGCAGCGCCTTCATTGAGTGCTCGGAGAAATCCACCGGGATCATGATTTTCTTCAAATTGAAGTGAAACTTTTCCGGGGATTTAGGAGCTGTTTTTGCTGCTGTTTTTTTCGCATCCTTAGCCTTCTCTGCCGCGCTGATTTTGGTGTTTTTCATAATTCTGATCCTTCTTAGTGAAGGCCTGCTCTTGTGTAAATATTAGGAACTTGAACTGGAAATTCCCATGAAAAAAAGCATGCCATTGATCTGCTAATTTTTGTCCACGCTATACTTCCCAGGGCCTATAAAAACCAAAGCAAGGAATACGATCCCAAGCTCCATGGGCTGCGCAGGGCTCTTCGATCCCCATATCGTTAGCGTGGCAACCGTCATGGTGCACACAAGCAGCAGGCAGGCTGGACGAAATGCCAGACCAATCATCATCAGCACGATTCCCAGTGTCTCGCTCAACATTGCCATGAATCCCCAAAACATCGGCCAGAAGCTGATTCCCACATTCTTCATCGCCAGCCCCAATTTGGTCCAGGCCTCTGGTCCTCCTGTGATTTTCTGCCAGCCATGCGCCCATATAAAAACAATACCCAGCGCCACCCGGAGAAAAAGAATCCCTGCATCACGATTTCTAGATAAAAAAGACCACATGCAATCGACACTAAAACCCTGCCATACTTCGCGCCAGATCAAAAAGCCCGATCCTTTGCAACGCTACTACGGCCGCAAAGATTAAAATCATTCCATCAAAAAGCTGCTGCGAAACCCGCTGCAAAAGCCAGCGTCCGAAAAACAGCCCAGCTATAATGGCAGGCGTGAGTAACAGATTGAAAAGGAGTGTATCTAATTTGATTAATCCCATACCTGCACTGAACGGGATTTTGAAAATATTAATGAATAGAAAAAACCACGCAGCCGTTCCCGCGAACTGATATTTGGGAAGTCCGACCGCCAAAAAATATAACGCCATGATCGGCCCCGCTGCGTTCGCCATCATGGTTGCCGCTCCCGCGCTGAGCCCCATCGCCCAGGCAAACCATTGCGCATTGGGCACGTGCTGAAATGCCGCTGGTTTCCACATCCGCCAGAGTTGCAGAATCACAATGACCACCACCATCCAACCGATAATTGGTTTGTAGGCTGAATCAGGTATCCGGGTCATCAACCAACTTCCCAAGATCACCCCCGCGCAAGCCGGAGGAAGTGTGCGGACCAAGTGATGCCGGATCGCATGATGACGAAACGCTGTCACCGCGCACAAATCCCCGATCAGTAGCATCGGCAAAACCACACCTGTCGAGAGCTTGTCACCAAAGATAGATGCCATCACCAGCACATGCACGAGACTCACCCCCGCAAAACCGCTTTTTGCCACGCCCACACCAATCCCCGCGACAATTGCCAGCAACCATTGCGTGAGGCTGATATCCGGCATGAGCAGGAGCAGTGTCGGCCGTTATACCACAGGAGGGCAGCCGTCGAAGAAATCCACCTCTCCAGTCTCCAGCTTATATTCCGCACCGACAATCAGGAGGCCATCATCCGCGATCAGATGTTCCAGCAACTGGGAACCATGACGAAGATGATTCGCCGACGCCCGCACATTGGCGCGAACAGCCTCGTGGATGAGTGCATCACGATCGATATCCAGTTTTCCGCCAATTAACGAAATCACCGAGGGACGCACCCGATCCACGATGGAACGGATATTACGGGACGTCGAATTGTTGGGGTTTTCAATATCATCAATCGTTGCCTTGATAGCACCGCACTGCGAATGACCCATCACCACCACCAGCTTCGTATCAAACATTGCAGCGGCAAACTCCACACTTCCAATCTGTGAAGGAGCCACAATATTGCCCGCCACGCGGATCACAAACAGATCGCCCAGTCCCTGATCAAACACGACTTCAGCCGGCACCCGCGAATCCGAGCAACCCAGAATGATCGCCACCGGTTGCTGACTACCCACCATTTCGCCGCGTTTAGTGTGACTGAGGAGCGATTCAAGACACCTTACGTTGGAGGTAAAACGAAGATTGCCGTCACGGAGACGCTTCAATGCTTCACTAGCTGGAATAGAAAGTTCACTCACAGCATTGCTCCGTATCGAGAAAGGCTGCGTGGAACAACCTAGAAATGGGAAACGCGAAGGAAGAAGAATAAGGAAGAAAGGATAAAGATCGGGACGCTTCGCGTGAGTAAACTGAAAACCAGGTCAATTTCCAATCACATTTTGCCCTCACTAATAAACCTAAAAACCGCAACTCCTCTTTTTTCCTCCTCCTTTTTCCTACATATTCCCATAACGATGCAACGTCTGGGAAACAGTCTGTTCACGGAGCCAGCGGAATAATTCGATTCGACCGTTGGCGAGGATGGGTTCATTGATCCAGTTCAAACCGGCGTTATTCGCTGCAACGATGATTTTGTCGCCAAGCTTCTCCACTGTGCGAAGAAAATCCATCCGTTTTGCAAGTTCGGGAATACGCGCAATGAAGTCTTCCTCGGGCTCGCTCACTTCGTTGCTGATTTCGAGTGGAACTCCACAGGTCTTTGCAACCAGCATTGCCTGTTGCTCCACATACTCGTCCTCATCTTCAAGGCGGAGTATCACACCGCGACATGGACGGTAACGAAACACATTCGACTCAGATCGGAGAGCCGTTGGATCGTGCTCCTTTGAAAAGTAATTGTTCCACCATTCGGTATAGCTTGTGGCCGCATCAACACGCGGTTCCTGTGGTGCATCCATCCAGTGGGAGAATTGCGTGACATAATTGGGGCCACCCACTTTCGCTCCTGGGCCAATCGACGATCTCTTCCAGCCACCAAATGGTTGCCGTTGCACCATCGCACCGGTGATCTGGCGGTTGATATACAGATTCCCTGCCTCAGCGTTTTTCTTCCAATAGTGAATTTCGCTTTTATCAAGAGAGTGAAGCCCTGCGGTAAGTCCGTATATAGTGCTGTTTTGAATTTCCACCGCCTCCTTGAGATCTCTGGCACAGACCACTCCAAGCACAGGTCCAAAACATTCTGTCTGCTGAAACCAGCTACCGGGACGCACCCCCAGTTTAATACCCGGCGACCAGAGTGTCGGGGAATTCCGGATTGGCATTGGTTTAAGCAACCACTCCTCTCCAGGATCAACCGAAGAAAGAGCGCGCAATAACTCACTGGCAGGCTGTTTAATCAGGGGTGTTACTAACGAACCAAGGTCCTGAGGTTGGCCGACCTGCATGCTCGCCGTCGCATCCTTGAGTTGTCTTCGGAAGATTGGATCGTTGTAAACCTCCTCTTCCAAAATCAGAAGACTGGCTGCGCTGCATTTTTGTCCCCCATGCAGAAACGCTGACTTTACCACATCGCGAACCGCCTGTTCGCGATCCGCCTGAGCAGTGACAATCATCGCGTTTTTACCGCTCGTCTCCGCGAAAAGCCGCAGCGTTGAGCGCCAGTTAAAAAAGAGTTTTGCCGTGGCGATGCTACCGGTGAGCGCCACCGCGGCTACATTCGCATTGGAGATCAGTTCGTAACCCTTGTCTTCACCGCAGGGATAAAATTGGAAAAGTCCTTTTGGAATTCCAGCCGACCAAAGCTGCTTTGCGAGATAGGAGCCGATTTCCACGCTTTCAGGCGCAGGTTTGAACAGGACAGCATTTCCAGCCATCAACGCCGCAAAAATGCCACTGCTCGGAATCGCATATGGAAAATTCCATGGAGAGATCACCGCAACAATTCCGTAAGGCTTTGCAGTAACGCCTTCCGGCGTGCGACAGGTGGCATAGTAATTTGCGAAATCAATTGCTTCAGAAACCTCCGAATCCGCCTCAATCGCGTTCTTGTTTCCCTCTTTCACGATTCTGGCAATGGTCGCAAACCTTGCCTCCTGCATGACTTTTGCCGCCTGTCGCAAAAACTCCCCACGCGCCTTCCAGCTCAATTTCTGCCATTCGATTTGCGCCTTGTAAGCGGTAGCGATGACCTCCACGAGTTTTGCCGGATCTTTTGAAGGTTGCGGCTCATACTCCTCGATCTCGCTGTAAAGAGCCTGACGGTTTGCCCGTATCGCCCAATCCGTATCTGGCTGATTATGAAACTCGTCCTTTTCCCATTGCTTTGGAACAAGGCGTCTGGAGTCCATTCCCACCTTTTCCCGCAAATCCCAAGACTTTACGAAATCCGACTTTAATTGCCACCACTCGGGAGATTGCGGAGTTAGATTGAAAATATGGTGTAGAAAATTTTCTGGTGAGGAATTTTCATCCAACCGCCTGACCAAGTATGCAAGCGTGGCATTATAATCAGCATCTTTGACGATGGGGGCGTACATCTGCAGGCTGCCGGCTTTCGCCTTCACTGCCCGCGCCTGAGGATTTGCCATGCCCTCCAGCATTTCTATTTCCACCGCGCTCTGTGATCCAAACTCCTCCCTCAAGACCAGCGCCAGCGCCACATCGAAAAGATTGTGACTCCCCACACCCAGCGCCACTGCCGATGCATTTTCCACGCGACATCCAAATTCTAGCATCCGCTTGAAGTTTGCGTCTGTTTCCAGCTTTGTCTCAAAAGGCGCCCGGTTTCTTCCCTGCATCTCCGCCTCCACGGTCTCCATGGCAAGATTCGCTCCTTTGACGATTCGTAGCCGGATCTGGCTTCCTCCTTGAAGAAAGCGGCTTTTCGCCCATAGCGTCAATTCCTGCTGCACCGCCCATGAATCCGGTAAATAAGCCTGCAATACAATCCCTGCACTGAGTTTTTTGAATTTCGGCTCGTCCAGCACCTCCCTAAAGGCTGTCACCGTGAGTTCCATGTCCCGGTACTCCTCCATATCCAAGTTTACGGGCTTTTCCTGTGATAACGAAGCATTGAAAAGCACCCGGAGACGGTCTTTGGCTACCTTCAAAGTTCCGCGCCAGTCCACCAGATTGATCTGACTGTAAACTGAGGAAAGCTTCACAGATACCCGCTCCGCAAGTGGGTTTCCAAGAAGACGCAGGGTAATATCTAGTCTGCGTTTCGCCTCGTCCTCCCCTATTACCGCTTCTCCCAGATGGTTTAGATTAACCTTCATTCCCTGCCCTCTTCGTAACCGGAGATATTGCGCCAGCGATTTCTCGTTTGAACTCAAAATGACATTCGCAGAATCATGCTTCATCTTTGCGTCCACCATCCGCATCACCAGTCCCGGCAGAAACTGAGAAACCCTGGATCCCAGCTTTAACGAGAATTGATCCGAGGATGACAAAAACTCGGGAATCCCCAACTCCGTAACGGTCTCCCGAAGACGCCTCGCCTGCGCTTGTGGCAAATTACTCCGAAACACACGATCCACCATCGCCATGGTGAACGCTTTTCCACCTGTCGATTTAATCATCCGATCCAGCTTTTCCCCCATCTTCTGCTCCGCAGGCATCTTGTCCTCATTTGCAGCCGTCAGAATTGCAGCGGCTAGGTCACACGCTTTTTTTGCAATGGAATCCATTATGATACTAAAACGTCAGAAGGTGTTGTCGCTCAGGGTTGAAAACCGTTTCCACTTCAAAAAGCAATGACGCAGATAACGCAGCCGGTTTTACTCCGTGCGCCAAGCTAGCCAAACCCTTGCTAAAGCAGTGCTTTTTTATAAAAAGCCTGAGAAAAGTGAGCGAACTCACTTAACAATCCGGGTGACTAAAGATGCGATTAAAACTGCAGTATGATGCTCAAGCCGCCACCTGTATCCCACTTGCCGTAGTCAGCCACAATGTCATCCGTGGAATTGCGATTTTCGTAATTGATCGATGCCTTGATCGCGCCCCAATCGCTGAATGCGTAAACAAAGCCCAGACCGAACGTATTGTAGAAATCATTGCGATCATGGTTCTCAGTGTAGTGCGACCATTGAAAGCGATAGAACAACTGCCCATACAGGCGGCTGGCCAATTCACGGTTGTAGCTCAAAGAGGCGATACTATCGAGACGATCATTGATATGCTTCACGGGATCTGGATCGGTCTGCGTCCAGTGATAGGCTCCGCTGTAAGCGGCGGCGATATAAGACTCATCGGAGAACTTAAAGGTGCGCTGGAGTGTCCAGGTAGGCATCAACTCGACGTAAAACTCGTTGTAGTCGTTGTCGTGGCTAAGGTAGCGGTTGTAGTCCAACTCGAAAAATGCAGTCCAGTTTTCGTTAATATTGTGCTGGAAGCCGAGGAAGATCGTCGCAACGTCAAAGTCGAGGTTGTTCAGCTGGTTGCTGGTGTCATCCAGACTGTAGAGCCAGATTTGCTCACGATACCCTGCACGGACTGCTGCCTGACCACTGCCAAGCGCGAACGGCGGAAGATTCAGACTCGCCTCCATCATGGTCACCATGAGACTGGTGTCCTGATTGCCTTTTTCTGTGAGCAGGGCGTTGGAGGTGTAGAACAACTGGGAATCCAGATAGACCTGAATCCAGCGGTGACTCGGAGTCTTGTCCATCACCAGATACTGGGGACCGACGTCTTCCACTTCGCCCGGGAAGAGTTCAGGAGCTTGTTGGGTGTTTTCAAGAAGGTCTTGATTCAGCTTGGGTTTGGTCTGGCGAAAGCGGGCTTCGGCTGTGCTGGTGGCCACGTCGGCCCGGCGGGAAGAAGTTGCAGTCTGCGCATTGGCGAGAAAAGGTGCTGCGCAAAGAATGGATAGTGTGAGTATGCGTTTCATGATTTGGGATTGGGAAATTAAAGAGTGTATGACTTAGTCGATATTTGATGGTTTGGAGCCAAACTTTTGAATCAGGATGTTGCCACTTCCACCGGATATAAATGTATTGTCCACGAAGCTACTGCCGTATTTAACATTGGAGATAAAATTCACGTGTCCGCTTTTTTGATTAGCTGCACCAAATGTAGCCAAGCCCGTTGCAGACTCCAGAATCACGCGTGAATTGTTCTGAAACCTCACGTTACGAAGATTCACCGTGCGCGCCTGGAGATGCACATCAGTTGTCTGGAATCTTACACCGTTCGCATTAAGCGTGCTTTCCGCTCGCATGAACACGGTAGGCGTGGGGGAGTTTAAATTGCCAGTTTTGTTTCCATCCAAGTCGGATATATTGACCGCCTTGAGCAAGATGTTGTTTTCAGCATGAATGGAAATGTGTTTCGATTCGCTCGCAAATCCGTTAATACTGACGTCATTACCGGAGCGGAAATGAATATTCTCTGCCTTGGCTTTATTCATCCCCGACGGCAAACTTTTCAGATCCACATCGGCATTGGATATTCCCGCGCCGATCCCCGGAGGAACAAAGTTTGCCGTAGAATCGAGCGTGAGATCACCAACGGCGATATTCCGGATATTTTCTTTTGCCAGCATGCTGAGGCCGACGAAATTGGATTCTCCACCTAAAACACTCAGACTACCCATGGTATTGATCAGCGTTAAATTCGTAGCTTCCAACGGAACGACTCTTGTCGGAGGTGCAGCCGGACCGTCACCTCCCAGCTCAAATCCCCCACCAAGGCTTACCATGGTGAAATGATTGCTGTCGGTGGCGATAGTCGTGTCAGGAGCGATGACAAATGTATTCCCGGCAATCAAGGCAAGTTCGGTGCTGGTGAGGCCGTCTAATGTCAGCGATTGCTCGATATGCATGTCATTCAGCGCAATGAACTGAAAAATACTACGCCCATCAAAAGACGACAAATTCACGCTCGGTGTCCGAAAGAAAATATTGTTCGCAATAAAGATCGCAGCGTCATCTCCGCTCAATGGCGAGTTTTGAGGGGATTCAGAGAGCCCCTCAACTGAAGAACCCGGAGGCGATTGAAGCTCGGGCATGTTTGGACCATCAAAGGTAAATGTAAAAGCTGGATCAAGTTCGGAGCTAGCAATAATCGCATCGCTCGTGATCGCCAGTTGAAACGGTGAAACGGCTTCCTCGGCCAAACCCTCAATGGCATCCTCCTCCAGAACATCCTGTGCAACATCCACCTGAAGCGCGACTTCCGGGCTGTCACTCGCCAGTAAGTTCGTTGCGATTTTCTCCCCTGAAGCGATTTCCTTTTCCTGCTTGGCGATCGCTTTATCGATCTTCTCGGAAGAGGGCAGCTTTTTCTTAAAACTACCCACCAGCTTGGAAATCGCGACCTGCTGACTGAGTTGGAAGGTAAAAACTTTCGAGAGCGTGCCGCCGGGAAGCGCATACACCATCTGTCCACTCTTGAGTGTCTTTGCGGGGCCACTGGCTGGTTTCACTCTACCCTTGCCCTCCAAAAGCAAAACTTTGAAACCGCCGTTTTTGGTCGTCGTGACGATCAGCGTGGTTCCCAGCACCGCTGCGGATGCCGCTGGGGTATTAATAGTGCCGCCGCCTTTTCCTGACGGACTTTGAAAAAGCAGACTGCCTTTTTCGAGATTGATCTCACGCGAATCCTGCTGAAATGAGAAGAGTGTATTCTGCCCGACACGCGTCACTGTTTGATCCGGTGCAATCAACTCTGCGCGCGAATCTGCACCCGTGCGGAGAAAATTAGGAGCATTCAAAACCTGCTGCACTTTTGCGCCGGAAGTCTTTTTGGATGAACGATCAATGATACTTACGTTGTTCACCACTTCGGTCAGCGTGGCTTTTTCAATCACCACTTCAGCAGCATTTAACGATGAAAAAAAAGCTATAAAAACGACTAAATATATGAAAGTTCTACTTTTCATGGCGTGCAGGTCTAGCGGAGAAGTTTCACGAGTCAATCCCTAGTCTTTTCCATATGTAAATATTTGCAGACAGGAGAGAATCGTCATTTTAGCGTTTTGTTGAGGAGATGAAGAAAAAGGAGGAAGGATAAGGGAGTAAGGAAAAAGGGCGTGGCGCTTCGCGCTGATTTTTAGAAAAAGCCAGAAAGCAAAGTAACGGCTTTATATTGTGGTAGCCGCATCCCCAGCCGTAACGATGCAGAACAGTTGTCCACAGAAGGCACGGAAGAGCACGGAAATGAAGGCGTTGCAGCAAAGAACATGGAGTGGGGTAATCTCACAAAACGATGAGCCTTTCTGCTCAAGTCTTTTCGTTTCCCTGCCTTTCTTTTCGTGTGTTTCGCGTATTTCGCGGATAACCCTTTTGCATAAGTACCAAGGCTTTAAATAAATAGACTGCGCGAAGCGCCACTCCCTTTTCCTTACTCCCTTTTCCTTGGGTGTGACCGCAGTGTGATGTAAAAAATGAACTATGATAGAGGCAAGCGAAGTTTGATCATACACGGATTTGCTACCAGCCGAGTGCCTGAACCTTGTTCCAAAACTGTTCCCAACGTCCGGTGCT